>Ga0185299_10003907_pt1 | contig 18758 bp, 13 predicted proteins | sample PaiPotPPA55metaG_FD_128002 | JGI IMG/M metagenome (GOLD analysis project Ga0185299, IMG submission 128002) | Iron sulfur acid spring bacterial and archeal communities from Banff, Canada, to study Microbial Dark Matter (Phase II) - Paint Pots PPA... ...
CAAGGTGGTGTGGCCATGGGAGAGAACCTGCGCCTCGCCAAAAAGAGGAACGGCGGCGATGGGTGATGTGAGAATGACCCCGAAATAAATAAGGTCCCACAGGGTCAGCACGCGTTTCAGGTGAGGCTTGGTTGCAGGTTGCGAGGGGAGTTGCTTGGTTTGATCCACCCAGCCTCTTTCTGCTAATTCGCGGTTGTGCGCGATGTTGCGGACACTTTACACGGTAGCCGCTCGTTCACCATTTCAGAAAAGCAACCGCTCCTTTTTGCGCGCCTCCTCGTATTCAGCGCGGGCACGCTTGACGGTGTCGCGTTCGGAAACCTCGGCGATGGGTACATCCCACCAGGATTCATATCCGGGCACGCGGTCTTCGTAAGAAGTTTCTACCACCACCACGGAAGTTCGCGACTGTTTTTTTGCCTCGCATAACGCGCTTTTTAATTCTTGCGAGGTGCGCGCGCGAATTGCCCAGGCACCCAGGCTTGACGCATTGGCCTGGAAGTCAACTGGCAGCAGCTCTCCGTCGTAGCGCTCACCTTGCCGGTAGCGATAGTTCGTGCCCATCCCTTCGTTTCCGCAGCCGCGGCTCAGTCCGCCGATACTTGAGAAGCCGTGGTTGTCGAGGAGGATGATGTTCAGCTTGTAGCCTTCCTGCAGCGAAGTGACAATTTCCTGCGCCATCATTAAATAAGATCCATCGCCCACCATCACGTAGACATTGTTCTCGGGATGAGCCATTTTTATCCCGAGTCCGCCGGCGATTTCGTAGCCCATGCAGGAATAGCCATATTCCATGTGGTAGTTGCCCGGCCGGCGGGTGCGCCAAAGTTTGTGCAAATCGCCAGGCAAGCTTCCCGCGGCGCAAACCATCACGTCACCGGCTTGGCACATTTCGTTTACGACGCCGATCACTTCGCCTTGCGTGATGGGCGGATCTTTTCGTATGGCGTAAATGCGGTCGACTTCCTTTTCCCAGTCGTCGCGAAATTTGGAAATTTTCGCTTGGTAGCTTGAATCCACACGCACGCCGGATAATGCTTCGCTCAATTCTTCGAGCGTCACGCGGGCATCCGCGGTGAGCGGCAGCGCGCGATGTTTATAGCTGTCAAATTCCGATACGTTTATATTTATGAATCGAATCTCGGGATTTTGAAACGCGGTTTTGGATGCGGTCGTAAAGTCGCTGTAACGAGTGCCGATTCCGATGATCAAATCAGCTTCCCGCGCCATGATATTTGCGCCCGGAGTTCCGGTGACTCCGATTGCGCCCAATTGCTGTGGATGATCGTAAACCAACGACCCTTTACCGGCCTGGGTTTCAGAGACGGGGATGCCGGTCTGTTGCGCAAATTTCGCAAGCGCTTCCCAGGCTTCCGAGTAAAGCACTCCTCCGCCGGCTACGATCAGCGGTTTTTTCGCGGAACGAATCCAGTCGGCAGCGGTGGTCAGAAAGCTGCGATCGCAACGATTTCGCGGAATTGTCCACACCCGCTTCTCTAAAAATTCGTGAGGAAAATCAAAACTTTCGGTTTGGACGTCTTGCGGTAAGCTGAGCGTCACGGCCCCGGTATTTTCGGGGGAAGTAAGGACGCGCATAGCTTCGGGTAAAGCCGTAAGGATTTGTTCGGGACGCTGAATGCGGTCCCAGTAGCGGGAAACAGGCTTGAAGCAATCATTTACGGAGATGTCTTGCGAAGCGGGAGATTCGAGTTGCTGCAAAACCGGCGAAACATTTCTTCTGGCGAAAATATCCCCGGGCAACAAGAGGACTGGCAGACGATTGATGGTTGCCAGTGCTGCGCCAGTGACCATATTGGTGGCGCCGGGGCCGATGGAAGTTGTGCAAGCTAACGTGCGCAGCCGGAAGCTGGCCTTGCTGAAAGCCGCGGCAGTATGGACCATGGCCTGTTCATTTCGGCAGAGGTAATAACGAAGCCTGCGGTCTTGTTCGAGCGCTTGCCCCATGCCGGCCACGTTACCGTGACCAAAGATTCCAAAACACCCCTCGAAAAACTTACGTTCATGATGGTCCCGGCTTGAATATTGATTGGAGAGGAAAGCTACGATGGCTTGCGCGACGGTCAGCCAGCGATTCATGGAGAGGTTCTCCGCGATTGCGATTCTTCAGTTTGGGCCATAGCATGCCGCAGAACGTTCGGTGGTGCCAGCTAAAAATGAATTCTTCGCTAACCGCTTATTTGTTTTGCGCGTACGCGATGCGTGCCGCCCTTATTTCATCACCGCCGCAACCATTGCTTGCTACCGAATCAACGGAAGGCGCGGATCGGTCTCTTTCCACGTCGATTTAATCCACACGTGGTTGGGATCTTCGGTTACGGACAAAGTGCGCGAAGTTCCGGCAAGAAAATTCAAGTAGTAGACGTTATAGCCGGGGCCAGCCACCACGGGATGAAAACCTGAATGAACAAGTACAGCATCGCCGTCCTGCGCGCGCACCGTGAAGTCTCGCAACTTATCCGGCGAATACAGTCTTTGCAGCGCGAAGCCTTCTTTCGGGTGCTCGATGCGGTAGTAGTAAATTTCATCGAGATCGACTTCAGTAGGGGGATTGTGCACGTCATGTTTGTGCGGCGGGTAACTCGACCAGTTTCCGCCTGGAGTGTAGACCTCGATGACCACGAGCTTGTCGGCAGGAAAATCGGGCTTAATAATATCCACGATCTGGCGCGAAGCATTGCCCCCGCCGCGCAAACTAGTGGCCACATCGTCCGGAGTGATCAGCCGCGGGTCGAGTTTGGCCTCGGAAGGAACGCGGCATTCCGCAATTTCGCAGAGCGTTTCGGCGGTGAAGGTAATTTCGTGACCGGCAGGAAGGTAAATGGCATAAGGAAATCCGGCAAAAACATTTGCGCGTTTTCCGATGTGCTTGGGGCCTGCACCCCAATCGGCTATGCACTTGCCTCCCAGTACCACGAATGCGGCTTCTTCTTTTTGCGTGGACGTCCGAAAATTGCTACCCGGCTGCAGACGGCGCACGAATAAACTCATCCAGTTCCAACCAGCTCGTTCGCGGGTCATATGCAACAACTCGCCAGATTGCTCCGCAGGGAGTTTGCTGGAGTTGACTAGGAAGGTGCTTTCGCCCACACGGCCCTCACAATAAATAAATAATGCGTCGTGGAAGATCTTTATTGCGTATAGATTCTAACCGGTTTGAGACTATTGCAAATAGGCTACCTGTTGTCAATCGCGCCGCCATGCTCGCGAACCTCACAGAGCGAATTCCGCCAATACTGTGACGCGCGGAAATGGAAGGTTTGCGAGATAACTAGACATCGGCGTGCCATTCGCTAAAGAACGTTCGCTGCGGAGGCTGCCCTTTGGGACAGTTGGCGTGAGGAACGCCAGTTCGATTCGCACGGTCCCGAATACCACGGCCCGCGCTAAGGTGGACCTAAAGCGAAGGAGGCCACTTCAAGATGTATAATTCTTTGAGAGTCGCGCTGCTCGCAGCAATTATTTCAACCGGCGCATCAATGGCCCACGCGCAGATTTCGGTTGGTATCGCAATCGGCGCACCACCGCCGCCGCGTGTCGTTTACGTTCAGCCGGCGGCGCCAGGAGAAGGGTTCGTATGGGTGCAGGGGTATTGGTATCCAGTGGGAAGACATTACCGATGGCATGAGGGATACTGGACCCGGCCGCCGTATGAGGGCGCGTATTGGGTGGCGCCTCGTCATGAGCGCGACCAGTTTTTTGTGGGTTATTGGGCCGGAGACCGCGGTCGAATTGAACACGATCATCATTGGGACCACAGTCGAGAACGAGACCGCGAACATGAGCGCCACCGGGACGGGGACCGTGAGCGTGAACACGAGCACGAACGCGAACATGATCGTGACTAAATGAGCGTCGAGAAGATTGCTGCTCCTGTCTAGCGCTCTGAGCTGGTCGGCAATTATTGTATCGACAGTTCCATCGGCACTGGCGTCGATTGGATACCTGGTCCGATGCTATGTGACTGCGCCCGGCCGCACATTGAATGCGTCCCGGGGTGCTCATTTTTCACGATAAGTCTTCTTCACATACCCGAATAATAAGTGAGTTCCTCCTCGCTTCGCGCTTTCTGCCGCCGCCCGGCGAGTGTAGCAGCTAACAATTCGGCTCATGTTTGCAGCCTTCAGGGGCTAAAAAGCCCCAGTGTTTACCGGTTGATTTATGTCGCGGCTAAAGCCGCGACCTACAAACCGCGACCCGCGTCCGCAGCAAGGGGCGTCCCTCGAAAGATGTAACTATTCCGACGAAGAAAATCGCACGGGCAAGGGGTACACATATACAGCGATATACGGATTGCTTGAGTTTGGTCACACCTTAGACTTGTTTCTCGACCGACTTGTAGCGGAAAAGATGCACAGGCAGACCACATGTCTCTGACGATTTTGAGCATTTCCACGCGATGGTCGTTTCGAAGAAAGACGTTCGACGCACAAGAAATTCGGGGCGGACAAAGATAAGTATTCGCCTCGTTTCGGTTTGATTTGTTTTCTCGCTGTCCTGTCTGCTTTAACGAACCGCGTCCCATGCCAAAGTGCGTACGCGAAAGGCGACTTACGGCAATTGCGAGGAAATCATCGAATTCGAGCAGCGTTCGAAAAAAACACTGCGAAGTGTTCGTCCGTTCTGTGCATGGTGATTTTGCTGAGCACCTTCGGGACTGCCGTCTTCGCGTGGCAAGGAGAGCCCGACTCCTATGCGCAGTTCGAAGGCAGAAAAGTGAACAAAGTGGAAATCAGCACCCGGCCCACAATCAATGCCGAATCTTTCCGGTCGCTGATTCGTCAGAAAGAGGGCGAGGGTTTTTCCATCAAGGCGATTCGCGAATCGGTTGAGGCTTTGCAACGCACCAATGAATTCTCGCAGGTGCAGGTAAGTATCGAACCGCAGCTTTCCGGGCTTCGCGTGGTATTCATTCTGCAGCCCACAGATTACGTAGGCGTGATTTTCTTTCCTGAAGCGGCAAAAGTATTTTCCTACACCCGTCTGCTGCAAGCGGTAAATATTCCCGAACAATCGCCATACGTCGAGAAACAAATGCCCGAAGCGACAAATGCGCTACGTCGTTTTCTGGCTGACAACGGATATTTCAATTCGTCCGTGGAGATCGAGACTAAAAGGGATGATCCGCACAGAGTTATGAATTTGGTTTTCCACGTGAAACTGAATCGTCATGCGCGCATCGGCACAATCCATATCGAAGGCGTGCCCGATGACGAAGCAGAGGCAGGGCGAAAAGCGTTGCGCTCGGTATGGGCGCGTGTCAAAGGCGCTTATTTGAAGCCGGGGCAGAAATATTCCGAGACTCGCCTGCAAAAGGCTACGGACTACCTGCGCACTCACTTAGTGCACAGCGGTCGTCTCGCGCCGACGGTGAAAACGGCACCCGTGAAATACGACGCGGAATCAAATCGAGCAGAGATCACTTTTCAGGCGGCGCCTGGGCCTCGTTTGGATCTGCAAATTACCGGAGCGCGCGTTTCAAAACGGACTTTGCAGCGTTTGTTACCAATTTACGAGGAAGATACCGTCGACCTGGACCTGGTCGCGGAAGGCAAGCGGAATCTGGTTTCCTATTTCGAATCGAAAGGATTTTTTGACGTAAAAGTTAATTCTCAAATGACACGGGAAGGCGACACGGTGCAAGTGCGATACGACGTCTCCCGCGGTAGTCACCATAACGTGGCCCACGTCGACTTTGAAGGCAATCATTTTCTAGATGACAAACAATTGAATGCACTATCAGAAGTGAAACGGGGAAAATTCTTTTCCGGCGGTAAATACAGCGCCCAATTACTGAAGAAAAGCGTGGACGCGATGACGGCAGTGTACCGGAATGCCGGCTATTCAAAGGTCTCCATCGAACCTAAGGTGGAGGACTTTGAGCCGGAGGTGGATGTGACGTTTTTGATAGATGAAGGCCCCAGACAATTTGTGCGTAGCTTGCAGATCGTGAATAAGCGCGGCGAGGCAATCGAGCAGCAGACGCAAAACAAAAAGTTGAATCTGGGAGTCGGCAAGCCGTATTCACCGGCGTTATTACAACAGGATCGGGACCAAATCCTGGCGTCATTGCTGGACCACGGATATTTAAATGCGCGGTTTACGTCGTCTGCAATTCCGGACTCTTCAGATCCCAGCAAGTTTAATGTGGTTTACACCGCGGATGCCGGCCCGCAAGTGCACACGAGCGCAATCCTGCAACTTGGCGGGGAAAAAACAAAAGCGAACTTCATAGACAGAGTAACTAAGCCGTACCTAAGCGTGGGCACTCCCATCGGAGAAGGGAAGTTGCTTTCGGCAGAGAGCGATCTTTACGGCCTCGGCATCTTTGATTGGGCCAGCGTCAGACCGCTGCGGCCGATAACCACGCAAACCGAAGAAGAAGTGTTGGTAAAGGTGCATGAATCGAAACAGACCGCGGTCATCTTTGGCGGGGGGCTGGAAGTGATTCCGCGAAGCGGAAATATTCCTGTTGGCACCGTGGTGATTCCTGGGATTCCGCCAATCGGACTGGGCAGTAAATTTAAAACAAGCCAGGCAAGTTTTTTTGGACCGCGCGGTTCATTTCAAATTGATCGTCATAACCTGCGCGGTCGAGCGGAAACAGCGTCGATTGCGGTTCTGTCGTCGCGATTAGATCAAAGAATCTCTTTGAGATATACAGAACCGCGTTTCCGGGGATCATCATGGAGTTCTCTTTTCAATATTTCCGGGGAGAGAACCACCGAAAACTCCATCTACACCGCAAAGTTGGCGCAGGCTTCGTTCCAAATGCAGAAGCCATTGGATGCCAAGAAAACCAAAAACGTAATTCTTCGATACAGCTTTCAGCACACGAATCTATCGAACATTACTATCCCGGCCCTGGTTCTTCCGCAGGATCAACGGGTGCGGCTGTCAACTATTTCAGCCGAGTACGTGAGAGACACACGAGACAAGCCGCTGGACGCCCATCGCGGCATCTACCAGACGTTTGATTTTGGCGTTACGCCAACCGCGCTGGGATCCAGCGCTGATTTCATTCGCATGCTGGGGCAAACGGCGTTTTACCGTCAAGTAAAGCCCTGGCTCCTGTTTGCCAACAATGTGCGCCTGGGGTTCGCAGTGCCGTTCAGCGGGAGCCAGGTGCCGCTCAGCGAACGGTTTTTCTCCGGAGGAGCCGATTCACTTCGCGGCTTTCCAATCAATGGCGCCGGTCCTCAGAGACCGGTGCAGGTATGCAGCAATCCGACGGATCCAACAACCTGCGAGTTGATCAGTGTTCCCGTGGGGGGCGACATGCTATTCGTGCTGAACTCCGAAGCGCGTTTTCCCATACCACTTAGGTCCGGCTTAGGGGGCGTCGTTTTCTATGACGGGGGCAATGTCTACCAGAAAATTAATTTCAGGGAATTGATCAACAACTACACGAATTCTGTCGGCATCGGAATTAGATATGACACGCCGGTCGGCCCAGTGCGCTTTGACTTCGGTTACCGGGTCACTACTGTTCCCGGGGTGAGGGCCACGCAATATTTTGTCACTTTGGGGCAATCTTTTTGAAGCGGGCGTTTTGACCGGGTCGTTTTGATAGATTTGATGGTGGGCAGAAGCGAAGAGAAATCGGTGAAGAATGCCTAAGAGAAGAGGGAGAAAAATCACGATATGGATTGCTGTGGCGATCGGTGGGTTAGTCGCGATCGCAATGGTGCTAATGCAAACGCCCGCATTCCATCGTTTCGTGCTTGGCAGAATTGTACAAAAGGTTGAGGCGGCCACTGGAGCGCGAGTTGAAATTGGTGGGATTAAATTTCGATGGCGAGGTCTTCACGTCGATTTTTACAACATTATCCTGCACGGCACGGAACCGGGGCGAGCGCGTCCCTTGCTGGTTGCCGATCATCTGGGTGTCGGTGTAAAGATTCTGCCTCTTGGGAAAAAGCAGATCGATTTGCGCGAAATTATCGTGGATCATTTTGCGGTCAATGTGCAAATTGATTCGAGCGGGCGAAATAACTTACCAACCGCGCGGGCGGGAACCGCGCAAACAAATGGAACGGGAAGCATTTTCGATTTGGCCATTCAGCATGTTTTCCTGCAGGGTGGAGAGATTTACTACAACGATCGGGAAACTCCGCTTTCGGCTGACCTTCATAATTTTCATACCGAAAGCGTGTTCAACAATCTGACGCAGCAGTACAAACTTTCCGCGGCATACGATCGGGGAATTCTTTCCTACAAGGATTTGAAGCCGATCCAACACAGCGTATCAGTAAATCTCAAGGCTGGCCGCTCCGGGTTGTTCATCGAGCAATTGGAAATAACGGCCGAAAACTCCAAGATCGGACTGCGCGGTGAATTGCGTGACTACGCGGATCCTTCGCTGAAGGGCTCGTACGTGATGCACATCGATTCGCGTGATGCCAGCAGGATGCTTAACAGCAGCTCGAGAGTTTCAGGGCAAGCGCAACTGCAGGGTAATTTGCAGTACCACAACGCGCGCGATATTCCGTTCATCAAAGCGATCTCCATCAACGGCACGTTTGACAGCGAAGGCTTAAGCGTATTTTCGCCGACCGCCCGCGCCGAAATGAAAGCGATTCGGGCCAAGTATCGACTCGAGAATGGAAACCTAACTGTGAATGATGCCAACGCGGGAATGTTGGGCGGCCACATTTTAGCGAACTATCAAGTTGCAGGTCTGGATGCGCGACCCAGGTCACGTCTCGAGGCGTCCGCGAGCGGCGTCTCGCTGCGGGTACTAGCACAGACATTCCTCGCGGGCGGAACGCCTGAAATTCTTGTTGGCGCAACAGTTGATGCAAAAGTGCAAGCGACGTGGAGCGAGAATGTGCAGCAGGGATTCGCGCGCGCCAGCGCGGTCATAAATAGCGCAAATAATGCATCGGGCCGTACTCCTGCAAGTGGATTGGAAGGGAAGATTAATGTTACATATCAAGGAAACAGTCAAACAATTTCCGTCGACAACTCGTATCTTCACAGTGCGGCAACGCGGGCATATGCTTCGGGCACACTTGGCAGAAATTCGAATCTAAACGTGGACGTCAATGCCGCAGACCTGCATGAACTCGATTCATTGCTAAAAAGTGTGCAACTTGGCAATGCAAACAACGGATCCGCGCTTTCTACGATGGACCTTCGCGGTGCAGCAAGGTTTCGCGGCCGGCTGCTCGGATCAATGCAGAGTCCCAGGCTCACGGGGCAATTGAGCGCGGGCAATCTGGATTTCAACGGTAGCCGTTGGCGGGCATTGCAAGCGGAAGTAGAGCTCAGTCATTCGGGTGTCGAACTGCGAAGCGTTACTTTGCACGACGCGGACCAAGGCCAATTGACGGGTACAGCGCGCGTTGGGTTTAAGGATTGGTCATTCGAGAAGTCCAGTCCGATCAATGTAGGAGTGAAAGCGACAAAAGTTTCGCTCGTGAATTTGGAACTTCTCGCAGGACGAAAAGATCCGGTTACGGGAACTCTGGACGCCACGATATCGATCAGCGGATCGATGGATAGTCCATCGGGCAATGGATCGCTATCTCTGAAGCAGGGCACAGCGTGGAACGAACCGATCAACGATTTAACGATTGGATTTAAGGGCAGCGAAAATGGGATTCAATCCAAAGTGCAAATCCGGATTCCCGCGGGCGACGTGGTTGCCAACGTTACGTACGCACCAAAAACGCAACAGTATGATTTGGATGTGAGCAGCTCGAATATAAAACTCGAAATGCTCAAGGTAGTTGAGGCTCGCAACGGAGGAATCGAGGGGGCGCTCACAGTTTCTGCAAAAGGGCGCGGCACGGTGAAAAACCCATCTTTCGACGCCAACTTGAACATTGCCAAGTTGAAAGTGCGGGATCAATCCATTCCGGAAATACAGGCGACGGTCGCTGTCGCGAATCAACATGCGAATGCAACGCTAACGGCGAATTTGGAACAGACTTCGATCCATGTGAAGGGCGAAATGAATCTTTACGGCGAGCAATTGGCGAATGCGCAGGTAGACACCGGAGTCGTTCCGATCGGTTTTCTGCTGGCCAGTTATATGCCGAGCATTGGAGTAAATATTTCAGGTACAACGGAACTGCACGGAACACTCAGCGGCCCATTACGCGAGCCTGCCCGCATACAGGCGCATTTAGAAATCCCAACCCTGACTTTGGTACATAAAACACAGCAAATTGCCAACCCACGGCCGCTGCGGATGAGCTATGCAGGCGGCGTGATAAAAATTGATGACGCAGAGATGAAAGGAAGCGGCACGGATGTGAAACTAGCGGGCTCGATCCCCCTTAGCCGCACTGCCGCAATGGATTTAAAACTGAACGGTTCGCTGGACCTGGCCTTACTCAGAGGATTTCAGCAGGATTTGGAGAGTTCGGGCAATGTTGACGTGCAGCTTGCGGCGCGGGGCACCCTGGCGAGTCCCCAAGTGCAAGGGCAAGCGAGAGTTGTAAACGCAGCGGCAACCTCGGGAACTATTCCGATCGGATTTGAAAATGTAAACGGCACTTTCACCTTAAATGGAAACCGGATTGATGTCGGTAATTTCAGTGGAAATGCCGGCGGCGGAAATGTTTCAGCGACAGGCTTCCTGACCTATGGGGGAGCGACGGATTTCTCGGTCAATGTAGATGCGAATAACGTGCGAGTACGATATCCGGACGGTGTACGTTCGGTAGTCAGCGGAAAGCTGCAAATGAATGGTGCGCCGGACAATTCCACGCTGAGCGGAAAAGTTTTGATCGATCGCTTGTCATTCACGCGCGATTTTGACATGGCGAATTTCGTTGGGCAGTTTTCGGGCGAGACGCCTCCCGCGACACCGTCCGCCTTCGAAGAAAATATGAAGCTGAATATTAACGTGCAAACTGCCAACAACCTGAATGCGGTGAGCAACAAATTGAGTATCTCAGGGGCCGCAAACCTTACTCTGGGCGGGACGGCGGCCAATCCAGTGATTCTGGGAAGAACCACGCTAACGGGCGGCGAGATATTTTTTCTTGGGAAACGATATGAACTGCAGAGTGGCGCGATCGAGTTTACGAATCCAGTGCGCACCGTGCCCATTCTGAATCTGTATGTCACCACGACGGTGCAGCAGTACAACATCACTTTGAATCTTGTGGGGCCCCTCGATCGATTGCGGACAAACTATACGTCCGATCCATCACTGCCACCCTCGGACATCATTAATCTGGTCGCGTTCGGCAAAACGGCGGAACAATCAGCGTCAGCGGCCAGCACTACTACCAGCGTGGGAGCGGAATCTGTGCTCGCGCAGGGTGTCAGCAGCCAGGTAAGCGGCCGCATCGAAAAACTCGCCGGCATTTCACAATTGTCGATCGATCCGTTGGCGGGCACGAATTCGAACGATCCCGGTTCGCAGATCAGCGTTCAACAGCGCGTGACTGGAAATTTGCTGCTGACCTTCAGCACGGACGTCACCTCCACGCAGAACCAAGCGGTTCAATTGCAATATCAAGCGAACCGAAGCGTATCGTTATCGGTGCTACGGGACCAAAACGGCGGATACGCAATAGACGTAAGGGTGCGGAAAGTTTTTTGAGGTTCTGTTGCGCAAAAAGCTCATGGCGTGTTGAATTGAACGAGGCCTCGGGCCGCCGCGTTCAAAGCGCTCACCGGCGTCACCTGTGGAGCCCGCAAGTCGTTGCTGTTCGTTGACTTGCGTTCCGCCCAAACCATAGAATGTGCAGCACATGCCCGGCACGACGCGCTCATTGGCAAGACCTTTTCAACTACGCCGCAAGTAAAGCTGCCATCCGCTCTTTCGTGCGAACCTGGACTACAGATCTGAAGGACCGTGGTATCCGCTCAAACGTTGTTAGTCCGGGTCCGATCAATACGCCGCTCGCGAATCGGCAATCTGCAGACGTGATTGCGCGGATTGTGTCCACCATCCCGATGGGACGCATGGGGGAGCCCGAGGAAGTTGCTAAAGTGGCGTTGTTTCTGGCTTCGGATGACTCCAGTTTCGTAACGGGTATCGAACTTTTTGTTGACGGCGGCAGAGCCCAGGTCTAACCGAAAGGGCGGGAGAATTTTTTTGTAGGATCGCTCGGAAGGCCCGAGCGACGACATTGACGTCCAAAGGAGAAAGGCCATGAATGGAACGGCCTCAAAAAAGAGAGAGGTATCCAAGCGCGGTAAGAAACCGAGTACTTATCGTCGCATCGTCACGGAAAATGTAAACGGAAAGTCCGTGGTGCAAAGCGACGAGCACATGCAGGCCTACGAGTTCAAGACTGTTCCCGGCTACGAACACACGCTCATCTGGGTCAATCCGACGATCCCGGATCTCGGCAAAGAGCAAAGGTTTGACCGCTACCCCGACACCGTCGTTCCAGGACCTGGCGGCACCAGTCTGCACTTCGTGACATTTCCGCCCGGTGCGGTCTTCGCGGATCCGTCCTTCGATGGCGCGGCCGCACAAGAAGAAGCGTTGGCGCGTCTGCGGGGATTAGCCGATCACTTCGAAAAGGAAGATCCCGGGATGCACAAAACGAACACGGTCGACTATTCGGTTGTCTACGACGGAGAGATTTGGCTGGAGTTGGACGACAACGAGATGCGGCATTTGAAGCGCGGCGACGTGGTGGTGCAAAACGGGACGCGGCATGCGTGGCGGAATAAAGGCACAAAGCCCGTGACAATGCTCTTTTTCCTGAATGGCGCAATAGCATGAAGAAGCTGTTAGAGCTTGCTCTTGATGCGCATGGAGGGTTAAGGCGTTGGTCGCAACTGACGGCGGTTACTGCGGATCTCTCGGTGACCGGCGCTCTCTGGCAGATAAAAGGACAGGCCGGGGCATTGCAACAAATCCGAATCGAAGCAGAAGTGCGTCGCCAACAGCTGACGACGCACTTCCACGGCCAGGACAAACGCACAACGTTCACGCCGGATTCCGTCACTCTTCAGTCCGAAGGTGGAAGGCTGCTTCAGAGCCGCGCGAATCCTCGTTCGTCATTTGCCGGCCAAGTTCTGAACTCGCCATGGGATGAGCTGCACGTAGCCTACTTCAGCAGCTACGCTCTCTGGACATACTTGACCGTCCCTTTCTTTATACGTTTCCTGGTTTTGAAACGGAAGAGTTGCCAGCGTGGCACGAAGATGGAGAGACTTGGAGACCTCTGCGTGTGAGCTTTCCAGACGGGATCGCGAGTCATGGCGGGGAACAGATTTCATACTTCGGGCCGGATGGCTTGCTGAGGCGGCACGAGTACAGAGTCGATGTGCTGGGCGGAGCACCCGGACTGAACTACGCGCATGAGTTTCGCGAGGTTGACGGAATCTTAGTACCCATGAAGCGCCGAGTGTATTCCTTCGACACGAATAAACGCAAGATACCGGATCCAGTGCTGGTCGCCATCGATATCCACGAAATCGCTTTCAGCTAGTCCGTTGTCTCCACGGTTGTTCAGGACATCCGCCAGAAATCGGTGAGATTAGTTGCGGGCCAAAACTTCCCGGAAGCCCGTTTGTGGTGGTTTCATGATTTGCGAAGGCCTGATGGGAGCTACGAGAAATGATAGGATGGCCTGCTGATCGATCCCATGATTGGACAAACGCTAGATCACTACAAAGTCCTTGCCCAGATCGGCGAAGGCGGCATGGGTGTGGTGTACCGCGCGCGGGATGAAATTTTAAACCGCGACGTGGCACTGAAGCTGCTAGCCCACGGAGCAGTCGACAAAGTTAGCCCCGGCCATCTGCTTCGCGAAGCTCAGACGGCGTCATCCCTAAGTCATCCGAATATTTGCACCATTCACCAGGTGGGAGAGACCGGCAACGACTTCTACGTGGTGATGGAACTGATTGAGGGGCGGTCGCTCAGCGATTTAATCACGGCGACGGGCCTGTCGATGGAAATAGTGACGCGCTACGGCACGCAAATCGCGGACGCCTTGGCCCATGCCCATGACCGCGGAATTGTGCATCGCGACCTGAAGGGCTCGAACGTGATGGTAACCCCCGAGGGACGCGTGAAGGTGCTGGATTTCGGGCTAGCCACGCGGCTCGACCATGAGGAAATCAGTGAGGTCACGCTTTCTTATAACTCCCTGGAGAGCAAGCTGGTAGGAACGCTTCCGTACATGGCGCCGGAAGTTTTGCGCGGGCAAAAGGGTGATCACCTGAGCGATGTGTGGTCGCTGGGGGTGCTGCTCTATGAAGCAGCAGCAGGGAAGCTACCGTTTCGCGGGAAAACCGGCTTCGAGGTGACCTCGGCGATCCTGCGCGAGCCGCTTCCCCCGCTGCCTTCCACAGTTCCTTACGGGCTGGCAGCGGTGATCCAAGGCTGCTTGATGAAGGAACGCACGGGACGTTACCAGCGCGCGAGTGAAGTCCGCGCGGCGCTCGAAGCGGTTCAGGGCGCAGCTCTGCAAAGCCGGCGTCCCGCGGAAGAAACGCGGGGCCCTCGAACGCTGGTACTCCGAGGGATAGAACACCTCTCGATGAAAAACGGAGACGTGCTGTTGTTAGTAGGCACGAACAAGGGAGCGTTTTTTCTACGCTCGACCCGCGACCGTTTGAAATGGGATGTCGCGGGGCCATATTTTCATGGCCAAGGCATCTATGCGATGGCCTATGACGGACGAAGCGACCGGCACCGCTTGTGGATTTCGGCAAACACCGGATTGTGGGGTGTGTTTCTGCGGTCCAGCGATGACTTCGGCAGAATTTGGACCAATCCCCTGGAAGCGAGCATCAGGTTTCCAATGGAGTCCGGTGCTTCGCTGAGAAACATTTGGCAAATTTGCCTGGGGCGAAACGACGAGCCTGAGAAGCTCTATTGTGGGGTGGAACCCGCGGCCCTGTTCGAATCGGGGGACGAGGGCGAATCATGGTCATTGGTCCGCGGGTTGTACGATCATCCGCATCGGCCACGTTGGATGCCGGGCAATGGCGGGTTGATTCTGCACACAATTCTGCCGGATCCGTGCAACAAAGACCGCATGTACGTGGCTGTGTCTGCCGGGGGTGTCTACCGTACCGAGGATGGTGGGACCACGTGGCTGGCGCGCAACAATGGAGTACGCGTCGTGTTCCTGCCCGAGAAATATCCAGAGTTTGGACAGTGCGTGCATAAGATCGCGCTCCATGAATCGCGGCCCGAGCGATTGTTCTTGCAAAACCACTGGGGGCTATATCGTTCCGATAACCGGGGCGATTCGTGGCAGGACATCGCGCATGGGGTTCCATCGGATTTTGGTTTCGCGATGCTGATGCACCCGCACGATGCAGACTGCGTGTACATCGTGCCGGTAGAATCGGACGAGTTTCGCTGCACTCCAGAGGGCCATTTACGGGTTTACCGTACCCGAAATGCGGGCGGTTCCTGGGAGGCCCTCGACCGGGGGTTGCCCCAAAAAGGGGCATACGAAACTGTATTACGAGATGCCTTGTGGTCCGATTCACTGGATCCGGCGGGAATTTATTTTGGAACGCGAAGCGGAAAGGTCTACGGATCGAGAGATGAAGGAAAGAGCTGGAAGAAAATTGTCGAAGGATTACCGCAGATCTTGTGCGTGAAGGCCGCTGTTGTCCACATGGACGGGGCGCCAACAACGAAACCGACTTTGAAATCAAAGACGGCGAAAAAAGGTAAAACTTCACGTACGAAAAGAGTCGTGCGCAGGAAATCACACTGATGCAAGTGGTGTTTAAAATTCCGGGTCCATTGCGTGAGTTCACAGGGAAGCAGAGCACCGTGAACGTAGAGGTGGAAGCAGGCGCTAATCTCCTCCAAGTTTTGCAAGCGCTCTTCGATGAATACCCGGGACTTCGTGACCGAGTTCTAACCGAAACGGGCGAAACCCGACAACACGTGAATATTTTTGTGGCAAACGAGAACGTGCGTTACACCGGTGGGCTTGCGACGGCTATTCCTGCCGGGACAGAAGTTTCGATTGTGCCTGCGATTAGCGGCGGCTAAAAAACATGGCCTGGAAATGCTCGGTCAGTGTCGAGCTAGGACACAAGCAGACGGCGGAGCGAGCGCACGATGTAGTCGTTAATAAGAAATCATGCGAACCGAGCCAGAATCCGGTTCCCGGAAGCTAGCGAAGTTTGCAATCAAGTTCTGGAACATTTGATTGTGCGATACTGCTGGCATCGCGACTGACAAACGGCTGGTTTATGGCAAACGCCAAAGCAGCACCAAACCTGCAATCGTTTCCAACATCCCCATCTCCCGCCCAAACCCTGCCCAGCGAGGCGGTGCTCGATGCGTTGAAGATGATGCTTCTCGGTGCACCCCTGAACGAAGTTCTGATGAGTATCACCCGCCTGATAGAAACTCACAGTAAGGGAATGTCGTGCTCGATTTTCCTTCTTGACGAAGACGGATTGCACCTGCGATATGGCGCCACTAATCTGCCCGAAGCGTTCCGGGCGGCGACTGATGGAGTGTGCATTGGTCCTAATGTCGGATCGTGTGGCGCAGCCGCTTTTCTTCGGCAATCGGTATTCGTCTCTGACATCCTTTCTGACCCGAAGTGGGTGAAATTTAAAGACTCTGCTGTGGCAGCTGGACTGCGTGCCGCCTGGTCGAGCCCGATCCTGTCTCACGACGGCAAGGTGCTGGGAACCTTTGGCATGTATTACCGGGAAGTTCGACACCCGGGAACTGACGAAATTCAGTTGATCGATTACGCGAGCCGCATTGCCGGAATCGCCATCGAGCGAAAGCGGGCGGAGGAGAAACTCCGGCAGGACGAGCGGGAGCTCCGGCAGCTCATAGATTTCCTTCCTCAGCACGTACTGGTCCTGGACACTGAGGGATTTCTCCTTCAGGCGAACCAGATGTTGCTCGACTATAACGGACATACCCTTGAAGAGATGCAAAGCGCGGGAAGTGATGAGCGACATAAGAGGGACGTTCATCCAGACGATCTCGATAGAGCACGGAGCGAACGACGCTGCGGCTTAGCGAGTGGCGTGCCGTTTGAGATTGAAAAACGCATGCGCGGCAAAGATGGGCAGTATCGGTGGTTTCTGTTTCGCTACAACCCGCTGCTCAATGAACAGGGCCGAGTCGCGCGGTGGTTCGCGACGGCTACTGACATCGAAGATCGCAAGCAAACGGAACAGCGGGTGCGCAATGAAAACCTCGTGTTGCGAGAGCAAATCGATCGTGACTCGATGTTTGAAGACATAGTTGGCTCCTCCGAAGCGCTGCGTAAAGTGCTCCGGCAAGTCGGCAAGGTGGCGCATTCGGATTCCACCGTCCTGATTCTGGGCGAAACCGGCACGGGAAAGGAGTTGATTGCGCGCGCCATCCACAAGCGATCCAACCGTGGGGAACGGGCTTTTGTTGGTGTGAATTGCGCCGCAATCCCCGCATCGTTGATTGCTTCCGAGCTCTTCGGTCACGAGAAGGGCGCCTTCACCGGTGCGACGCAACGGCGCCTGGGGCGTTTTGAATCGGCGAATGGCGGGACGATTTTTCTGGACGAAGTAGGCGACTTGCCCCCGGAAATCCAAATCGCACTGTTGCGAGTGCTGCAAGAACGTGAGATCGAACGCGTCGGCAGTAACAGGCCAATTCCCGTGGACGTAAGAGTGCTGGCAGCCACTCATCGTGATTTGAACGCGCTGGTGGCCGAAGGTAAGTTTCGCGAAGATCTCTTATACAGACTGAATGTCGTGCCTATTGAGATGCCCTCGTTGCGCGAGCGCGCGCCCGACATTCCCTTGCTTGTCGAGTACTTCATTGATCGCTTTGGAAAAAAAGCTGGAAAGAAGTTCAGAACCATCGATAGAAAAACTCTCAAACTGTTTCAAGCGTACGGCTGGCCAGGCAACGTTCGTGAGCTACAAAATGTAATTGAGCGGGCCGTCATCCTGAGCGACGGAGATACTTTTTCTGTGGACGAAACCTGGCTCAAGAGTGAGCCGCTCCGAGTAGCTAGTCCAAGAGTTGCACTTAATGGTGCGCTGCTTAGACAGGAAAAGGGAATGATTGAAGCCGCACTGGCAGAAAGCCACGGACGAATCTCAGGGCCAACGGGCGCGGCAGCCAATCTAGGGCTCCCGACACGGACCCTGGACTCAAAAATCAAGCGGTTGGGAATCAATAAGTATCGGTTTAAAGTCCCACAGGCTAGCTGATTCGAGAGCGGGAACCTGCTGATCGACTGCGCTTTCCTCACCAGACAGGAATTCCTCAAAATTCAGGATCGGCGGCCCTTCTAAGTCGCCTTCATGCAAGTAATTGTGAACGGCCCAGTCGTTGCATTGGTAAAAGTGTGCCCGTGCTTCGGACCAGAGACCCATGACTCTGAAGATTGAACGGATTTCTGGTAAGCGTAGAACGCGGATTCGGCTGTGCGGGGCTTTTCGATCAGAGCACCTTGAGCAGGTGAAGGCGGAGATCGAGCGTGGCGGACCACAAGTAACTTTGGATTTGGAGGAAGTGGATCTTGTGGATGTCGAAGGTGTTCGCTTTCTCAATGCTTGTGAGACGGATGACATCTCAGTGCAACACTGTTCGCCTTATATCAGGGAGTGGATGTCCCGGGAGCAAAGTCGGCCAAAACCACACACCAATAAGCGTAAGAAGGGACAGGCTCCTTTGGAGGATGAAGATGGCAAGCACATATAGGACGGTGGAAGCGTCAGCGCCGGGCGGACTCGCGGCACCATCGGCTTTAGCAGAAGTGATGGGCACGACGGAAGCTACCTTACTGGCAACAGCAAAGAGCGGAGAAACTGCGGCGCTCGAC
>Ga0185299_10003908_pt1 | contig 18758 bp, 10 predicted proteins | sample PaiPotPPA55metaG_FD_128002 | JGI IMG/M metagenome (GOLD analysis project Ga0185299, IMG submission 128002) | Iron sulfur acid spring bacterial and archeal communities from Banff, Canada, to study Microbial Dark Matter (Phase II) - Paint Pots PPA... ...
CGGCCGCATTTGCTCGGCGACCAGCGAGCAGAACGGCTCGGTCGTTGCGATTTGGCGGGCAATGCGAAATCCCGCCAGCATGATGCGCATATCGTCGGGGTGGGTCATGTAGTTGGCAAGGATGCGCGGGGGCGTTCGGCCTTCCGCGTCGCGCAGCGTGATCTCGCCACGGCTTTTCGGCCTGCAAACGCTGAAAATGAAGGTGAAGCCCGGCCAGCGATGCAAACCGAGCTTGAGACTGTCCGATGAGAAGTTGAGAACTTGATACTGGATATCCGGCACCGGTTCGGACGGGCTGGACTTGGCGAACAGCGTCGCCTCGGTGGCGCCGACGGCGAGTTGGCCCGATCCGGCCAACAGCCATTGCAGCGCCATCTTCGCCGATTTGATCGGGCTCATGACGGCTTCATTGAGCGTGTCGCCGGTGTTGGTCTTGAACGCGAAGCTCGCTTGATAATGATCCTGAAGATTCTTGCCGACGCCGGGCAGATCGAGCTTCACATCGATGCCTTGAACCGAAAGTTCGTCCGCGGGGCCGATGCCCGAGGTGAGCATCAGCACCGGCGAGTTGATCGCGCCACCCGATAGCACAAGTTCGCGCCGCGCGCCGATGCGCTGAACCCCGCCATCGCGCTCCACCTCGACCCCGATGGCGCGGCGCCCGTCGAACACGATGCGCCGGACATGGGTTTTCGTCATCAGTTCGAGATTGCTTCTGTTGAGATTGGGTTTGAGATAGCCGGCCGCGGTCGAACGGCGCCAGCCGTTGTGGACGTTGAGCGGCGCGAAGCCGATGCCGTCGATGCGCTCGCCGTTGAAGTCGGGGTTGCGTTGATATTGCAGGCGCTCGCAGGTTTCGACGAAAGCCTTCGCCACCGTGGACGGGCGCTTGATGTTGGAAACCGTCATCGGGCCGCCGGTGCCTCGCCATGCATCCGCGCCCTCGACGCAATGTTCCATGCGCTTGAAGTAGGGCAGAACGTCTTTGTAGGCCCAGCCTTGTGCGCCAAGGCGCTGCCACTCGTCGTAATCGCTCGGCGCCCCCCGCAAGAAGACAAGACCGTTGATGGAGCCCGATCCGCCCAACACTTTGCCGCGCGGCCAGATAATGCTTCGGCCGCCAAGCCCCGGTTCGGGCTCGGTCTCGTATCCCCAGTTCACTTTCGGATCGGGTACGAGCTTGCCAAACCCCCTCGGAATATGAATCCAGGGATTGCGATCACGTCCGCCGGCCTCGATGACGCACAGCGATATCTTGGGGTTTTCCGTCAGTCGCGCGGATAACACGCACCCCGCCGAGCCGGCCCCGACCACGACGACGTCGAATTCCGCGTCGAACCCGGATTTGGTCATCATTGTCTTTCCGCCGCGGCTCTATAAGGCTCGCAAACCGCATTGTGTCGTGCGGCGTCGATCTCAGCAATACGGGTCTCGTCGTTGACGAGCGCGCGAAACAGCACGATCGACTCTTTTGCCGGCCATTGTGGCCGCCATTTAGAGTCTTGGCCACATGCCTGAACGAGGATCGCCCTTCTCAATTTCGGATGGCAAATCTTCAGGCCTGGCGGAAGAGCCTATCCGTCACGCCAGCAATCGCGCGATGTTTGACGGGTTGAAGAACTCCTTGAACGGGGTATTTCCCGCCAGAACGTCCATAAAGCGGGTGGTCTCTTCAGCCGAGCGCGCGACCCTCTGATAGATCGGGATCGCGGGTTTCGGATCCTTCAGGCTCGCCGCCTTCAGCGTGTATTCAAAGATCGGCATCGTGCGGTCGCGAAACGCCGATTGACAAGCCATCAGCGAATGCTCGAGACGCATTGCGGGGCCGGCGAGACCATCTGCAAGGGCGTCGGCCAGAAATTGCGCCCCCAAAAATGCATCGCCGATGCCCATCCCCGGAAGCGGATCGCGGTGGTACGCCGCGTCACCTACCAGAGCCCAGCCCTTGCCAAAACTCTGCCGGTAGAAGTTCAACAATTTGGAAGTGCCCTTGAAGGGGGACACCCGCCGGGAGTGCCTGAGCCGTCCGGCGAGCGACGGAGCGAGGGCGATTATCTCGAGATAGCTGCGCTCGACGTCTTTCCGATACGCCTCCCAATCATCCCGCGAGCGTCCCGCCCAGATGCAGGTCAATCCGTCGTGCGTGGGAAATACCAGAATGTCCCGGCCCTGGCGGACATAAAATTCGACACCCTGCGTGGGCACTCCGGCCCAGTAGGCGTAGTAGCCGCAGGTGAAGGAGGGGTGTTCGACGTCGGTTGCGGCACCGGCGGCGCGCGCGACCGGCGACCACAGGCCATCGGCGCCAACCACAATCGCGGCGTGCTCTTCAACCGGACGCCCTTCGCTATCCTGCAGGCGAGCTCCGATGACCCGGCCTTCTGCCCAAACGAGGTCGCGAAACGTCGTTGCTTCGCGTATCTCTGCCCCGGCCTCGCGCGCGGCGTCGACCAGCAGATTGTCCAGGACCGTTCGTCGCGGGGAATACATCGCGGCCGTGCCGTCAACCGCGCTCGGCCTGCCGTGAAGCGCAATGGGACCATAGTCGGCCGTGACTCGATGGATGGCGGGACATCCGGTCGCTGCCAGTCTGTCCAACAATCCCCACTTTGCCAGCGACGCGGTGGTTCGCGGCCACATGAAGTGCGTGGAAATCGTGTCGCTTGGAAACTGCGCGCGATCGACGCCGAGAACCTTGTAGCCTTTGCGTGCGAGCAGCATCGCCAGCGGAGCCCCGGCGCATCGCGTTCCCACGATCAGGACGTCATGCCGGGCCATGGTTCCTGCTCCGGTCGATATCAGGGGCGGCGGGCCCTCGACCATAGCAGCGCTAATGCCTGAATGGTGCGGTTTTCTCGTCGCCGGCCGCATTGTGTCGGCCGGAGTCCGGCCGCTCGCCGCATAGCGGATGCGGTCTGGCCCCTACGGGCCCGATCGAGGGCTCATTTCCAACTCGCCCACCAGTCGCAAAGTGCTAGGGTTCAGGCGTTGAACACAGCGCGTTTTTCGGTGACCACATGAGACGACGCGACTTCATCACGCTTCTCGGCGGTGCAACGACAGCTTGGCCGCCTTCGGTCCTTGCGCAGGCTTCCCTAAAGATCGCGCGGGTCGGATTTTTGGGTCTCGCCCCGGCATCCGGCTGGGCAGGTGAAATCGCGGCGCTACGGGCGGGGTTGCGCGAGCTCGGCTATGTCGAGGGCAAAAACATTGTCCTGGAATTTCGCTGGGCCGAGGGAGTAGGCGAGTTGCCGCGATTGGCGGCGGAATTGGTCCGGATGAATGTCGACATTATCGTTGCGCCCGCCTCGACCCAGGTCGAGCCTGCGCGCCAGGCAACCCGGACAATTCCAATTGTATTTGCCCAGCACGCTGATCCCGTCGGCACCGGACATGTCTTGAGCCTCGCGCATCCCGGCGGAAACATCACCGGTGTCTCGATGGTCCTTACCGAACTCGCCGCCAAGGGTCTCGAGATCCTGAAGCAGGCCCTGCCTAGGGCCACCAGGATCGGGATTCTGTCAAATCCCACCACGCCGTCCCACGTCAAAGTCGTGAGCGAGGTCGAGGTCGCGGCTAAAATCCTGGGCCTGCAACTGTTGATGACGCCGGTACGGACGATCGACGATTTTGATCCGGTATTTTCGCTGATGAAGCGCGAGCGCGCCGACGGCTTCCTGGTCCCACCGTCGCCGCTCACCAACTCGCAGCCGGTGCTGCTGGCAGAACTGGCACTGCAATACGGACTGCCGGGAATGTTCGGAAACAAGGACAATGTAAAGGCAGGCGGTCTGATGAGCTACGGCGCGGACTTCAACTATATGTATCGCCACGCCGCGATCTATATCGACAAGATTCTCATGGGCGAAAAGCCGTCCGACTTGCCGGTCGAGCAGGCTTCGAAATATGATCTAGTGCTCAACCTGAAGACCGCCAGGGCTCTCGGTCTCGACATCCCACCCACCGTACTTGCGCGCGCCGATGAGGTGATCGAATGAAGCGGCGCGAATTCATCGCGGGTGGCATTTCGGCCGCCACGGTGTCGCGTCTTGCGGCACAGCCGGCCGGCACCAGTCAGCGGCTTGCCCTCTTCAGCCCGGCCGAGCCGTCGGCGCAGATGCATGACCGCAGCGAGAACCGTTACTACCAGGCGTTGTTCGATGAGCTTCGCCGGCTCGGACATGTGGAGGGAAAAAACCTCACGGTCGAGAGGTACGGCAGCGAGCAAAACACCTCCGGTTTTGCCGCGATGGCGGCCGAGGTCATGCGCAGCAATCCGGATGTCGTTTATGTCGTCGGTCCCGGCGCCGTCTTTTTCAAGAACGCCGGCGCGAAAATGCCGATCGTGACCATGACCGCCGACCCGGTTGCGCAAGGCCTTGCCCGGAGCCTGGCGCGCCCGGGTGACGATATCACGGGGGTCAGCGTCGACGCGGGCCCATCGATTCACGGCAAACGGATCGCGCTGTTGCGTGAAATGTACCCTGCAATGTCAAAACTTGCCTTTGTGACGTTGCGCGTTGCGTGGGAGGGGATCCAGGGCCCCGCGGTGCGCGCGGCGGCCGAGACGGCAGGCATCGCCCTTGTCGGCATTCCGCTGGGATTTCCGGCGAGCGAAGCTGACTATCGCTCGGCGATCGCGAGCGCCACGCGCGAGGGTGTGGATGCGATCATGGTTGGGGACAGCCCGGATGTCGTGAGAAACCGGGCGTTGATCCCGGACCTGATCGGCGCGGCGAAGCTTCCTGCCATCTATCCGTTTTTCGAACTTGTCGAGGCCGGCTGGCTGATGGCCTATGCCTTCGACCTCGTGGAGTTGAACAAGCGCGTAGCCAATAACATCGACGCCATCCTTCGCGGCGCAAATCCCGGCGAGATCCCGTTTTATCAGGCCTCCAAGTTCGAATTATCCATCAACCTCAAGACGGCCAGGACGCTCGGCCTCGCTGTGCCGGCAACGCTCTCGGCCAGCGCCGACAAGGTGATCGAATAAGGAATTTTATCGTGCCGGTGGGCAGCGTGACGTCGCCCCGTTGGCTGCGCTACTGCGGCCTATCCGGCGCGCATCCGAGGCACACTGGCGGCGGCTTCGCTGATCGCGGTCCGTCGATCGACGACAGCGTGGTGAAACTGTTCGAGAACGAGACTATAGGCGGCCAGATCGCCTGCCTCGATCGCGCCGTCATCGAAGCAATCGAGCGTTTCACGCAGGAAGTCGTCCGCCTCACATTGCAACGTGTCCAACTGCTCGATCGAATCTATTTTTCGCACCACCGAAATCGCGGACAGTAGCTTTTCACGATGCAGCGTGCTCGTCCTTCGTTCGTCCCGCTTGATATAATGGCGAACCGCGGCGCTGCCTGACCCCAGCACCGAAAGCGGCAGAATCGCGCCCCAGATGTAATCGCTATATGTCTCCATGAATGTTCGTTCGTTGCCGTCGATGTAGGCTGCGGCCCCCGGATGGGCGGGCAGCGCGGCGTCCTTGTCGGTGTTCGGCTTCTCGATCTTTGCCGCGATCGGCAGTTCGCGGGCAAGCGAAGGCCGAACCGCAAATAGCTGTCGGGTGAACGCTCCTACCACGTTCTCGGACAACGATTTCGGCGCGACGATCAGATGATTCACGCCTATCGTCTCGATCGCATCGTCGGGCCTGGTCGGCGATGCGCCAAATGAGCCGCCGGGAATTTCTTCGGACTCATAGAGCGGGTGCCTCCGCGCGATCGTTTCCGAAACGTCGATCGGGAGGAACGTCGGCTCACCCCTGAGGCGCGTGGTCGAAATGACCGCGTCCGAAGTGATCTTGCTATCGAGCGGGCCGACCGTCATGAATGCATCGACGGTCGGATCGCGCACCATCCCGGCGATTTGGTCGGCGTTGAACTGCGCGATCGTAACCTTGTCGGGATTGACGCCGGACTCGGCAAGGATGACGCGCAGCAGCGTGGCGTTCACCTTGGTACGGCCGACAACACCGACGCGATGGCCCGCGAGATCATCGATCACCTTGATTTTCGATTTGGGTTCTTTCTTCGATCCCCTGCGTGGAAGGCCGGAGGGCGACCACAGCACGACAACGTTCTTGCGCAGGATTGCGATCGACCCGGTACCTTCAGGCATTTCCTCGTCGGCGCGCGCGACCGCGAGATCGGCTTTGGCGGCTCCGAGGAGCGCAATGCTCTCAACCGGGCCGGCCGTCGTGATCAGCGAGAGCCGAACCGGACTTCCCTCACGGGCAAAGGATTGCGCCAAGGCCTGTATCAGTTGCTGGTCCTCGCTTCCCGACGGCCCGACGGCTATTCGCAGGGTTGTCGGCCGCAACATGAAAAAGGATGCGCCGGCGATGGCTGCAAAAATCATCAATCCGGCGGCCAACATCAGAAACGGAGAGCTCCGCCTTTTTCGGCTCCGGAGCGACAGTTCCGTTGCAATCTTCAAACCGCCTGATGAGGACATGTTGCTGCCAGGCTGCCAACGATCCAGCTTGCGAAGTTCAGGATAGCACCTTCCAGGCTTGTCGTCCCCGCCCTGGACGCCACTCAGATTGAGCCTGTTTTAATCTGGGAGGCCAGCTTGGGTCGGATCCCGAGCGGGGTCATCGCCGGGGCAGCTGAACGTTAACGAACGTCAATTCCATCGCCGTGCTGAAGGCTGGAGAGGGACCCGGTAGCGTCCTCGAGAGACCGCTCAGCCTGTTCGATCCGGACGCCATGGTCCTACCGGAAGAATTGGGTCCTACCGGAAGAATACGGCATCCCAAGCCGGCACCGGAACTCAGTCTCCCTAGTAAACGGAGCAAATGCGACAAATTGCCCCGCTACGGACCAATAACCGGTCGTATCAAACAAAGTAGTGGCCAGGAAAGCCGGTTTTTCAGCATCGTTCCGGCCAATTTTCGGGAAAGCGTAGCTCTGACGACGGGCAATTTTAAGCTTCACAGCCGCGGCATCAGTACTTCCCCGGATGTTGCGGCACGGTTACATCCAAGGGGAATCGTATCATATCTTTGGGATGGAGGCTCGGTTAGCACAACTATTGCATTGCCTGATCGAGTCGGTCGCGTGTCGAATGGATACATGTGCTGATGCTGATTCGCATTTTCGATGCGGGCAGTGCTTCGGCGGCGTGGAACCTAAGCAGCGCGTCCAGCAATGCAGCTGACCTTATGAGGAGAGGGATCATGTACAACGACGCTCTATTCAACGCTTTCGCCCGGTCCTTCGAGGCCCGAAGCGAAACGGATATGTCGATGGCGGAATATCTTGAATCGTGTCGAGGTGACCCGATGCGATATGCCAATGCGGCCGAACGGCTGTTGGCGGCGATCGGTGAACCTCAGATGATCGACACGGCCAAGGACCCCCGCCTTGGCCGTATCTTCTTAAACAGGACGATGCGCGCCTATCCGGCCTTCGCTGGATTCTATGGCATGGAAGAAACCATCGAGCGCATTGTTGGGTTCTTCCGCCATGCGGCTCAGGGCCTCGAAGAGCGCAAGCAGATTCTCTATCTGCTCGGGCCGGTGGGCGGCGGCAAATCCTCGCTCGCAGAGCGGCTCAAATCGCTGATGGAAGTTCATCCAATCTACGTGCTGAAGGCCGGCGACGAACTCAGCCCGGTGTTCGAGAGTCCGCTTAGCCTGTTCGATCCGGAAACGCTCGGCCCGATGATCGAGGAAAAATACGGCATCCCGCGGCGGCGCCTGAGCGGGCTGATGTCGCCGTGGTGCTACAAGCGGCTCGAAGCCTTCGGTGGCGACATTTCGCGATTCCGCGTCGCCAAGATCCAGCCGTCGCGTTTGCGGCAGATTGCGGTTGCGAAAACCGAGCCGGGCGACGAGAACAACCAGGACATCTCGTCGCTGGTCGGCAAGGTCGACATTCGCAAGCTGGAAACTTTTGCCCAGAACGATCCGGACGCCTACAGCTATTCCGGCGGCTTGAACCGTGCCAACCAGGGTATCCTCGAATTCGTCGAGATGTTCAAGGCTCCGATCAAGATGCTGCACCCGCTGCTGACGGCGACCCAGGAAGGCAACTACATCGGCACCGAAAATATCGGCGCGATCCCCTTTACCGGCGTCGTGCTCGCGCACTCGAACGAATCCGAATGGCAGAGCTTCAAGGCCAACAAGAATAACGAGGCCTTCATCGATCGCATTTGCGTGATCAAGGTGCCCTACTGCTTACGGGTGACCGAGGAGCAGAAGATCTATGAGAAGCTCATTCAGGGATCCGAACTCGCGTCCGCGCCATGCGCGCCGGCAACACTCGAGACGCTCGCCCGCTTTTCGGTGATGTCTCGCCTGCGCAAGCACGAGAACTCGACGGTGTTCGCGAAGATGCGGGTCTATGACGGCGAAAGCCTCAAGGAGTCCGATCCGAAGGCCCGCAGCGTTCAGGAGTACAAGGATGCCGCCGGCGTCGACGAAGGCATGGACGGCGTCTCGACGCGGTTCGCGTTCAAGATCCTGGCCGCGACCTATAACCACGACACTTCGGAGCTTGGCGCCGATCCCGTGCATCTGATGTACACGCTTGAGCACGCGATCCGCCGCGAGCAGCTGCCCGACGAGGTCGAAAAGCGCTACCTCGAATTCATCAAGGCGGAGCTGGTTCCGCGCTACGCGGAGTTCATCGGTCACGAGATCCAGAAGGCCTATCTGGAATCCTATTCGGATTACGGACAGAACCTGTTCGATCGCTACGTCGATTATGCCGACGCCTGGATCGAAGATCAGGACTTCAAGGATCCCGACACCGGCCAGCTGCTCAATCGCGAGCTTCTCAACCAGGAACTGACCAAGATCGAGAAGCCCGCCGGCATTGCCAACCCGAAGGACTTCCGCAACGAGGTGGTCAAGTTCTCGCTGCGATCGCGGGCTCAGAACGGCGGTAAGAATCCGGGTTGGACCAGCTACGAAAAGATTCGCGAAGTTATTGAAAAGCGGATATTTTCGCAGGTCGAGGACCTTCTTCCGGTGATCTCGTTTGGCACCAAGAAGGACGGCGATACCGAGAAGAAGCACGGCGAGTTTGTCGAGCGGATGGTCGGACGCGGCTATACCGAGCGTCAGGTTCGCCGGCTGGTCGAATGGTATATGCGCGTCAAGCAAGCCGGCTGAGGTGAAGCAAGAGTGGCCATGCACATCATTGACAGGCGCCTGAATCCGGGGAGTAAAAGCCTCGAGAACCGCCAGCGCTTCCTGCGTCGCGCCAAGGCACTGGTTCAGGGCGCCGTCAAAAAATCCTCCCAGGACCGCGACATCAAAGATGTCCTGGAGGGCGGCGAGGTCAGCATCCCGCTTGACGGGATGAATGAACCTCGCTTTCGCCGCGAGGGCGGCACCCGCGACATGGTGCTTCCCGGCAACAAGAAGTTCATCGAAGGCGACATACTTCCGCGTTCGGGCGAAGGCCGTGGAAGGGCGTCCGCGCCGGGTGAGGGCGATGGCGAAGACGCGTTTCGGTTCGTGCTGAGCCGCGATGAATTCGTCGATCTGTTCCTCGACGATCTCGAATTGCCCGATCTCGCCAAGCGGAAACTCGCCGAAGCGGAGAGTGAGGGGCTTCGTCGGGCCGGCTATGCGATGACCGGCTCGCCTGCGAACATTTCGATTAGCCGCACGGTGCGGCTCGCGTTGGCGCGGCGGGTTGCATTGCGCCGGCCGCGGCCGGAGACGATCGAGCAGCTGGAGGCCGAGCTCGCGGAATGCGATGATGAGGCGCGCCGTGCCGAGTTGCTGGCGGAGATCGATGCATTAAAGGCAAAAGTGCGCCGGATTCCGTTCATCGATCCGATCGACATTCGATTTCGCCGTTTCGAGACCACCCCCAAGCCGGTGGCCCAGGCAGTGATGTTTTGTCTGATGGACGTGTCGGGCTCGATGTCCGAGCATATGAAGGATCTCGCCAAGCGCTTCTATATGCTGCTCTACGTGTTTCTGACGCGGCGCTATCGCCATGTCGAGATTGTCTTCATTCGTCATACCGACCGCGCGGAAGAGGTCGATGAAGATACGTTCTTCCACGGGCCGGCATCGGGCGGTACTTTGGTGTCGAGCGCGTTGCAGGCGATGCATGAGATCGTCAGGTCGCGGTTTCGCCCGGCGGACTGGAACATCTATGCCGCCCAGGCCTCCGATGGAGATAACTCGACCTCGGACAGCGACGCCGTAAGCCGGCTGCTTACCGAAAAAATATTGCCGGTCAGCCAATTTTTTGCCTACCTGGAGGTTGGCGAGTCCGGGGGCAGCACCTTCGATATGTCCGATTCATCGCTTTGGACGCTGTATCAGCGTTTGCGCGCCGAGGGAGTTCCGCTGTCGATGCGCAAGGTCAGCGACCGCAGCGAAATCTTTCCGGTGTTTCATGACCTGTTTCAGCGTCGGCGCAAGCAGGAGAAAGCAGCCTCATGACTGCGAAAGCCGAACTCCTGTTCGAGGGAGCGGACTGGGACTTCCAGAAGCTGCAGCGCATTCACGATGCCTGCGAGGAGATCGCAAGATCCGAGCTGGGGCTCGATACCTACCCCAACCAGATCGAGGTCATCACCGCGGAGCAGATGCTGGATGCATATTCTTCCGTGGGCATGCCGCTGTTCTACAAGCACTGGTCGTTCGGCAAGCATTTCGCTCATCACGAGGCGTTCTATCGCAAGGGCCTCATGGGCCTCGCCTATGAAATCGTGATCAACAGCTCGCCCTGTATTTCCTACCTGATGGAGGAAAATACCGCGACCATGCAGACGCTGGTAATCGCCCACGCCGCGTTCGGTCACAACCATTTCTTCAAGAACAACTACCTTTTCAAGCAATGGACGGATGCCGAGGGAATTCTGGACTATCTGGACTTCGCCAAGAGCTATGTCGCGCATTGCGAGGATCGTCACGGCCGGCTCGCGGTCGAACAGACGCTCGACGCCGCCCACGCCCTGATGTCGCATGGGATCGATCGCTATCCCGGCAAGAAGAAGCTCGATCTTCGCGCCGAAGAAAAGCGTGCCGGAGATCGCCGCCAGCACGAAGAGAGTGCATTCAACGATCTGTGGCGAACCGTTCCAACCGGCCCGGCCAAGAGCGCGGAATTGCTGAGTTCGGAACGGCGGCGCAAGCTGCTTGGGATGCCGGACGAAAATTTGCTGTACTTCCTGGAGAAGACGGCGCCGCGCCTGCAATCCTGGCAGCGCGAATTGCTCCGGATCGTGCGGCACATCGCGCAATATTTCTATCCACAGAGCCAGACCAAGGTAATGAACGAGGGCACCGCGACCTACGTGCATTATCGCATCATGACCCGATTGCATGAAAAGGGTCAGATTTCCGAAGGGAATTTTCTCGAATTCCTGCAGTCGCACACCAATGTGGTGTTTCAGCCCGAGTTCGACGACCAGCGCTTTTCTGGCTTCAATCCCTATGCGCTCGGCTTCGCGATGATGCAGGACATCGAGCGTATCGTCACCAATCCTGACGACGAGGATCGTGAATGGTTTCCGGATATCGCCGGAACCGGTGACGCGATGGCGGTATTGCGCGACGTCTGGGCCAATTATCGCGATGAAAGCTTTATCAGCCAGTTCCTCAGCCCGCGGCTGATGCGACACTTGCGAATGTTTCATCTGCATGACGACCCGGCGGAGACCGCCGGCATCAAGGTCGACGCGATCCATGACGAACGCGGCTATCGTCGGGTCCGTCGCGAATTGGCGCGGCAGTACGATGTCGGGTTCATCGATCCCAACATCGAAGTGGTCGATGTCGATCTCGCCGGCAATCGACGTCTGATGTTGCGCCATGCCGTTGTGAAGGGCGCCCAATTGAACGAGACGGACGCCAAGCGGGTGCTTCAACACCTCGCCGACCTCTGGAGCTATGACGTGTCGCTGGTCGAAGTTGACCCGGCGGACACGGTCCTCAAAGAGTACGTTCTGAACCCGCGCGGGCTCGTCGCGGCGGCGTAAATCGCCGCCTGCGACTCCCCGCCTCGAGCTGCCGTCGGCACTGATCGTGTGATCGGACGAGGTGATCGTGGGAGAGCGACCACGGCTGCCATCATTGTTTCCTTCGTTGGTCCAGAAAATACGCCAAGCCCAGACGTTTTTGGCCACAATCGAGAACGACGCTTGCGGCATGAAAACACTGGCCGCTATTTCGATTCGCGCGCGGCCTGCGATTTTCTGGGGCGGCCTGCGCCGACCAGCTTCGGGGACGTGAGCGATGCTTTCGGTTGATCAATTCTTAAGACTGATAAGCCTGCCTGCCGTCGTGGCGGCATTTTTAATCGCATCGCACATTTCGGGCGGGGTGATCTCTCACCCGCCGCAGATGGAATTAGCGAGCGAGTAGCCGCCGGCCTGTCGGCCGCCCAGAAAAGAGTGCCTCGTCCTTTGACCGGCGTGTTCGTGTCCCACGGCAATGCGTCGACACTGCCGGTCCGCTCACAAGGCGGTGAAGATAGCGGTCCCGGGTCCTTAGCCGGTTCCCGACGATGACGGGGCGTGCTGGCCTTCCCCCGACGGTCCCTTTCGGCCCGGCTTTCAAGAGCTGAAGTCAAACCGAAATATTGTCGTCATCGTGATAGGCCCATATTGTCGGCTTCTCGTTCAGAACATGTTCATGCGCTCTCGGTCAAATTGACGAGCAGGGATCGTGATACGCCGACGGGCTGCGCTGGCCCCGGAGTGGATGGCAGAGCCGGCGGTGACGAGTTCAGATTCCAGTCTGCAGCGTTGCAAGATTGGCGATATCGATGGATGAACAAGGGACTCCGACGAAATCTCGCCGCCTCCGGTCGGCGACCTGGCTGGTCGGTGCGGCACTCGTCCTGATTGCCGAAATCGGAAGCGCGGTAGCTTCGGATGCGGCCGAGTTGAACCCGCGCGACATGGCACTGCTGGATCGGCTTACCTGGGGGGTCAATGCTTCAAGTGCCGCGCATTTGCAGGCGGTCGGCGCCGAGCGCTGGCTGCAGGAACAATTGCATCCGCCTGCCGTCATCGCCTTGCCGGAGGCGGTCCGTACGCAAATCGAGGCAATGCCTGACGTCCACAAGTTTCCGTTCGACATAGCGGTCTCCTTCGACCAGCAGGCGAAATCGGCCAACCAGGTCGCCGATCCCGATCAGCGACGGGCCGCGCAGCAGGTATTCCAGCAGGCCATGAACAACCGGGGGAAGCAGGCGGCGGCACGCAGCATCCTGCGTGCGCTCTACGCGCCGGACCAGCTACGCGAACGCATGACATGGTTCTGGTTCAACCACTTCAACGTGCATCAATACAAGGCCAATATACGCGTCCTGGTCGGCGACTATGAGGACCGGGCAATTAGGCCTTTTGCGCTCGGCAAGTTCCGCGATCTGCTCGTCGCCACCCTGCATCATCCGGCGATGCTGCGTTATCTCGATAACGCCGACAATGCCGCGGGCCACCTCAACGAGAACTACGCCCGCGAGATCATGGAATTGCACACCATGGGCGTCGGCTCCGGTTACGCGCAAGCGGATGTGGAGGCGTTGGCGCGCATTCTGACGGGCGTTGGTATAGATCTGAGGCCCGAAGATCCGAAGCTGAAACCGGAGCAGCAGCCGCAGCTCGTGCGCGAGGGGGCTTTCGAATTCAATCCTGCCCGGCACGATTATGGCGACAAGACCTTCCTCGGCCACACCATCAAGGGGCGTGGCCTCGCCGAAGTGGACGAAGCGATCGATATCCTCGTCCATCATCCCGCCACGGCTACGCATATTTCCCGGCAGATCGCGACTTATTTCGTCTCGGATAATCCGCCGGAATCGCTGGTGCAGCAGATGGCGCAAACCTTCAAGACGACCGGCGGCGATATCGCCGCGGTGCTTTCGACGATGGTCCGTGCCCCGGAATTTACCGCTTCCCTCAAGCCCGGCATGAAATTCAAGGACCCGGTGCAATACGTGCTGTCGGCGGTTCGCCTCGCCTATGACGACAAGGTGATCCTGAATACGGTACCGATCCAGAGCTGGTTGAACCGTCTCAGCGAAGGCTTGTTCAATCACGATACGCCGGATGGCTATTCGATGAACTCGGCGTCCTGGAATGGGCCCGGGCAGATGATGCTGCGCTTCGAGATCGCGCGGCAGATCGGTTCAGGTTCTTCGGGCCTGTTCAAGCCGGATATGCCGAACGCGGTCGATCAGCCGGCCTTCCCGCTGATTGCCAACTCGCTCTACTTCAACGGATTGCGGCAGACGCTGGGCCCGCCGACGCTTGCCGCACTCGATCAGGCGGTTTCGCCACAGGACTGGAATACGCTGTTTCTGTCGTCACCCGAGTTCATGCGCTAACAACCCGCCAAGGATCGCACCATGAATCGCCGTGAGCTGATCAAAGCCCTCGCTGCAATGGCTCCCCTCACCGTGGCTGGCCGGGTCTGGGCAGCGCCTGCCACCGATGCGCGGCTGCTGGTGGTCTTTCTGCGCGGCGCCTACGATGCGGCCAATGTCGTGGTGCCGATATCGAGCGACTTCTATCGAACCTCACGGCCCACCCTCGGCATTGCCAAGCCCGACGTCGGCAATCCCAATTCCGCCCTGTCACTTACCGCAGACTGGGGCCTGCACCCGGCCTTGCGTGACAACATCTATCCGTTTTGGGGAAAGCGCGAAGTCGCCTTCATTCCCTTTGCAGGCACGAGCGACGACCTGACGCGGAGCCATTTCGAAACCCAGGACACCATCGAACTCGGCCAGGCCGTCAGCGGTTCACGCGACTATCGCTCCGGCTTCATGAGCCGGCTTGCCACCGAACTTACGCGCGTCAAACCGATCTCCTTTACCGAGCAGCTGCCGCTGATCTTTCGCGGCAAGTCGCAGATCCCGAATATCGGGATCAACAGCGTAGGCAAGCCGGGCGTCGACGATCGTCAGGCCGAACTGATCAAGAAAATGTACGCGCAGAGCGAACTTGCTTCCTCGGTTTCGGAAGGGTTTCGGGTGCGCGACGACGTCTACAAATCGGTATCTGAGGAAATGAACGCGGCCAATCGCGGCGCGGTTTCGCCGCGTGGTTTCGAGCTGTCGGCGCGGCGCATCGGCCGGCTGATGCGCGAGCAGTTCAACCTGGGCTTTGTCGATGTCGGCGGCTGGGATACCCATGTCAATCAAGGTGCGGCCACCGGCTATCTTGCCGACCGTCTCGGAGAACTCGGCCGTGCGCTCGCGGGCTTTTCCGAGGAGATCGGACCGGCGGGATGGAAAGATACCGTTGTCGTCGTCATCTCCGAGTTTGGCCGCACCTTCCGCGAGAATGGCGACCGCGGCACCGACCACGGCCATGGCAGCGTCTATTGGGTGATGGGAGGCGGCATCAACGGCGGCCGCATCCTCGGCGAACAGGTGAAGGTCGATCAGGCAAACCTTTTCCAAAACCGCGACTATCCTGTTCTGACCGACTATCGGTCAATGTTCGCAGGGCTATTCCAGCGCATGTTCGGGCTGGAAACCCCGAGCGTGCAGCGGATTTTTGCCGGCGCCCATCCGGCGGAATTGGGATTGGTCTAGGCGTCGATCGACGAAGGCGCGGTCAAAACTATCAAATTGCTCTTTGGGCCGGTACGATGCTTCGTTGCCGTTTCCAAAGGACAGATTGCCTGTAATGACGAATGACCGTGCCGCAGCCACAGCCGCGGCTGTTTCCAGCGCCCCCGCCGACTTGTCGCCTTCCGTGCGGCAGACCATCTTTCTCTATTTGGGTATCTTGATTGTCTTGTTGGCTTTCGGTGGCCCATCAGGAGGCCTGTTCGATATTCCCATTAGCTTTTTTCTGAAAAACAGACTGCATTTGCAGGCGCATGAGGTCGCCAATTTCCGGCTCGTGGCCGCGATCCCGCTTTACCTGTCCTTTGTGTTCGGATTCATCCGCGATATCTGGAGCCCATTGCGGATGAAGGATCGCGGATTCATGCTGCTGTTCGGCGGCATCACCGCGTTTCTCTATGTCGTCTTTGCTTTCACACCGATGAGTTACGTGACACTTGTGGTTGCGGTCGTTCTGCTGACGACTTCGTTCCTTTTTGTCGCAAGCGCGCAAAACGGACTGACTTCGGTGATCGGCCAGCAACACGCGATGACCGGTCAGATCAGCGCGGTATGGAATGTCTTCCTGTCGATCCCCACGGTTGGCGCCTTGCTGATCGGCGGCGTGCTCAGCGGCATACTCGAACAAGAAACTCCCGATTCTGCGGTCCGCATCCTGTTTCTTGTTGGCGCTGCGATCATGACCGCGGTTGCGCTTTATGGATTGTGGAAGCCCGCCGCGGTGTACGACAACATCGGCATCGAAGATGGAACCGCTGCTCACCCGATCAAGGATCTCAAGCGGCTGGCACGGCACTGGCCGATCTATCCGGCCATGCTGATCTGGCTGTTATGGAATTTTGCGCCCGGCTCAACTACGCCGCTTCAGTATTACCTTCAGAACACCCTTCATGCGACGGATGCACAATGGGGTCAGTGGAATGCCATCTTCGCTGCCTCTTTCATACCGACGTTCATCGTCTTTGGAGTTCTTTGTCGCAAATACCCCCTGAAAACACTGCTGCTGTGGGGAACGATCGCCGCCGTTCCGCAGATGGTGCCGTTGCTCTTGATCCATTCAATGACGGGAGCCTTGATCGCCGCAGTACCTATCGGCCTGATGGGTGGCGTTGCCACCGGCGCCTATCTCGATCTGATCATTCGGTCTTCCCCCCACGGTCTGCAGGGGACGATGTTCATGACGTCCGGCAGCCTTTATTTCGCCGTCTCGCGGTTTGGCGACGTGCTCGGCACCCATCTTTACGATCACTACGGCGGCTTTACCGTTTGCGTGATCGCGATCACGATCGTCTACGCGCTGATCCTTCCAACCCTGCTGCTGGTGCCGAAGGGGCTGATTGCCACGGCCGACGGGCAAAAAGCCGGGGTCGAATTGGCGGGTCGGAGCAGGTAACCGCAGGGCGTCGGCCAGCCGGTCGTTTGGCTGTCGCAATGCAGGGGGATAGATTGACAGGCGACAAAATCATTGGTGGATTGGACGGTACGTTGAGCGAAATCTCATCAGCTGATGCCGGCGCAACCGCGCGCCAGGTGCCGCAAGGCAAGCTCCCAATTTTGGGCCTGACGGCGCTTGGGATCGTATTCGGCGATATCGGGACCAGCCCGCTCTACACCTTCAAAACGATACTCGGCACCGCCGAAGCCGCATCCGATGCCGGAACCATCCTCGGTGCGCTCTCGCTCGTGCTCTGGACGCTCTTCATCGTCACCGCCGTAAAATACGTCTCGTTTGCCATGCGCGTCGATAATGACGGCGAAGGCGGCATTCTGGCCTTGATGGCGTTACTGGGAGTGAAGAAGCAGCAGCGGCCGACCATCGTGGCGGTCGGCTTGTTCGGCGCGGCACTGATCTACGGCGACGGCGCCATCACGCCCGCGATCTCCGTGCTGTCGGCGCTGGAGGGCCTCAATATGGCTACTCCGGCGCTGCAGCCCTATGTCGTTCCCTTGGCCGTCGCGATCCTGGTCGCGCTATTTGCGATACAGTCGCAGGGAACGGCAGCCATCGGCCACTTCTTTGGCCCGGTGATGCTGGTCTGGTTTGCCGCCATCGCGCTGATGGGGATTTGGGGCATCGTGCAGCACCCAGGCGTGTTCGCCGCGCTCAATCCGCTCTATGGCCTGTCGTATTTGTTCTCACACGGCGCCAATGGTTTTTGGGTACTGGGCGCGGTATTTCTTTGCGTCACCGGCGCCGAAGCGCTTTATGCCGATATGGGCCATTTCGGCAGGGGGCCGATCAAGCTCGCCTGGTTTGCGATCGTCTTTCCAAGCCTGATCCTGAACTACTCAGGTCAGGCGGCGCTGGTGCTCGAAGGCACGCCGACCGACGGCAATATTTTCTTTCGGCTCTGCCCGGGCTTCCTGCTGCTGCCGCTGATCGTGCTGGCGACGGTCGCAACCATCATTGCCAGCCAGTCGATCATAACCGGGGCTTTCTCGATGACACGGCAGGCAATCCAGCTCGGCTGGTTGCCGAGGCTGCGGATCAAGCAAACCTCCTCGGAAGGTTACGGGCAGATTTACGTCGGTGTCGTCAACTGGCTGTTGATGATCGTCACCGTCGGGCTGACGATCGGGTTTCGAAAATCCGATAACCTGGCGTCCGCTTACGGCATTGCGGTTTCGCTGACCATGCTTATGACATCGGCGCTGCTTTTTATTGCGATGCGCGAGATCTGGGGCTGGAGCCTGTGGGCCGCCGGCGCGGTTGCGGGTTGCTTTCTCGTCGTCGACACCGCCTTCTTCCTAGCCAATCTCACCAAGATCGGGGAGGGCGGCTATGTCCCGGTGATCCTGGCGATCTCCATCTACGGCGTGATGTGGATATGGCATCGTGGCGCCGCCGCCGTCTCGGCACGGATGCACGAAGCGCTGATCCCGATACCGGAATTCATGGCCGGGATCGCCGCAAAGAACGTCCCGCGGGTACCCGGCACGGCCGTTTTCCTGACCCGGACCGAGCGGGATACGCCGCCGGTCATGGTCTGGCACGTCAAGCATAACCGCGCCTTGCACGAGCATCTGCTCGTGCTGCGTGTCGAGATCCTGTCGGTACCGTGGGTGGCCCCCGGCAATCGCATCACGCTCAAGGAAGTGGTGCCCAATGTCTGGCGCGCGGAAGCGCATTTCGGCTTTATGGAGCGTCCGAACATTCCGGCACTACTTGCCACCGGCAAGTCGCTGGGCTGCACG
>Ga0185299_10003910_pt1 | contig 18734 bp, 15 predicted proteins | sample PaiPotPPA55metaG_FD_128002 | JGI IMG/M metagenome (GOLD analysis project Ga0185299, IMG submission 128002) | Iron sulfur acid spring bacterial and archeal communities from Banff, Canada, to study Microbial Dark Matter (Phase II) - Paint Pots PPA... ...
GGGTCTGGTCGCCGACCGTCGCCGGGGACTGGTCTCCTTATCGCGCTGGCCGCTGGGTCTCGGAGCCGTACTGGGGCTGGACGTGGGTTTCGCGCGAACCCTGGGGCTGGACGCCGTATCACTACGGTCGCTGGTTCCTCTATGGCAAATCCTGGGTGTGGTGGCCGGGACCGGTTGACGGCGTTGGCAACTATCGGCCGGAGTGGGCGCCAGCCTATGTGTCGTTCTTCGGATTCGGTGGCCACCGAGGAGTTTCCGCCGGGTTCGGGTCGGTGGGCTGGCTGCCAATTGGTCCGGGTGACTCCTTCTACCCCTGGTACGGACGGAACGATTCGCAATCGAACGTAGTCAATGTCACCGACGCGACCAACATCACGAAACTCAATCGCGGAGTCGGCGGCGGCGCCCCGCTGCGCGACGACGACCAGTTCTCGAATGTGCGACTCGCCGCCGTCGATGTGCGGATCCGCAAGGCGATCTCGACGGTTCCGGCAGATCGCTTCGGCACCGGACGCTCTGCGCCGGCAACTGTGAGTCGCCGGGCGTTTCGTGGCGCGCGCATCATCACCGGGAGTCTGCCCATCGTTCCAACCCGAGAATCCCTTTCGGCGACGAATCGTCCGGCAAGCCCGTCGTCGATTTCAATGTCGATGTCAATGTCAACGGCGAGCGGGGGACGACCCGAGCGGTTCTTCACGAAGAAGCAACCGGCAGCGGCACCACAGTTCCTCGATAAGCAGGCGGCGCAGATACCGGAAAGTATCCCGGGGAATGGCGCGTTGGTTCCAGTCCGGGAGGTCACGCAGCTCGATTCGGTCGGCACGGCGCGACCCATGCCATTAGAGGACGGTATTGAAAGAACGGTCGAGCCGACGAAAACTGCACAGAGCGGACACGGATCCGGATTCCAGTCGGGGAGGAACTTGCGTGCTACACCATCTCCAACTCCAAAGACGTCGAGATCGACACGCCGAATGATGATGGCACAGACACCTGCGTCTCGGGGAACCAAACGACGTATGGCGTCCAGGTCGGGCGGGAGCTCGCATACTGCGCTGCTCTCGAGCGTTCCGGCCTCGACCTCGACACGCCGAATGATGACACCAGCAACGGGGTCTCGAGGAGCTACGGCACGTGCTGCACAGGGTTACATAGCTTCGGCCAACCGGCAGATGGACAAGGGCAATTACATGGCGGCAATTGCTAACTATAAACGGGCCTGGCAAGTCGACGGAAACAACAGCGCTGCGAAAGCCCGCCTGGAGCGCGCTCGTCGGGCGATGCAAGCGGAAAACGAGATCATAGCTAATCGGAGATAAACAATGCGCGCTACGACACTGCTAGTCGGCAGCATATTGCTATTCATATTGCTATTCATATTGCTATTCATGGTGGGGAGTTCCGCGGGTCGGACGACACGGACACCAAATGCTTCCCGGCCCCTTTCAGTCGCCGACGTCGAACACGGTCTTAAATCCGCCGTGCCGAACGCACGCATGGCTGCGCTGGTAAAAACGTACGGAGTTGATTTCGAGTTGACCGGCGCGGTGAAGCAGGAGCTTCGAAGTGCGGGAGCCAGCGACAATCTTATTCTGCAGATTGGTCGTTCGCGAACCCCCGTGCCCATAGGTGAGAACTCAGTAAGGCCGACTGGGCACTCGGCCGGTACTCACGCCAACCGGTCAGCAAACATAGCCCACGCGCATGCTCAGTCGGCCCCGAAGGAACTACTCTCCCAGGCTGATAAGTACCGGCTCGGTTCCGGCGTGGTCCGGAACGAAGCCAAAGCTGCCCAACTGTATCGCAAGGCAGCCGGGATGGGTAACGCCGAAGCGGAGACGAGATTTGCCGAGGCCCTGTTCGATGGACGTGGCGTAGCGCGCGATCCCGCTGAGTCACGGGCGTGGCTGGAGAGAGCCGCGCGCCAGGGCCATGCTCAAGCCGAGTGCGACCTCGGCGTGATGCTGACAAGTGGTTTGGATGTCGCTCAAGATCGCGCCAAAGGGTTGGAATACTTTCAGGCTGCGGCCCGTCTCGGCGATGGGCATGCGGAGGACAATTTGGGTCAACTCGCAGAGAGTGGGTTTATCACTGATCCCAGCTCGAGCGAAGCATACATGCATTACCTGAAGGCCTCTGAAATGGGCTCCGCGTGGGGAGCATACAACGTTGCGAGAATGCATGAACGTGGCATCGGTGTGTACAAGAATCCCACTGAAGCGCTGCGCTGGTACATGAAAGTCGCATCTATCGCGGATCCGGATTTGCCGGGTGAGTGGAGCGATCTTCGCTCCGAGGCCGGGGCCATAGCTGCCGCAAATTTCCGAATTGGTGACATGTATGCTGCCGGCAACGGCGTTCCCAAGGACACCAATGAGGCCGAGAGATGGTACAAGCGCGGTGTAGATATGGAGTCCGCCGGTGCACGGGCGGGATGGTTAATGGCGCACGTTTATCTGGCGAATGCATACCTCCAAGCAAAGGGCGTTCCGCCGGACTACGGTAAGGCGATGCACTGGATGAGAAAGGCAGCTGAAAATGGATATCGGCAAGCTCAAGTGAATCTGGGCTCCATGTATCGCGATGGGCAAGGCACACCCCAAAATTACGGCGAAGCTATGTATTGGTACCGCCGATCCGCTGACCAGGGATCTCCGGTGGCAGAATGGATGATCGGTCGACTTTATTTTCAAGGTAAAGGAGTAACACGCGATTTCGCGGAAGCATCGACGTGGTTTAGAAGAGCGGCTGAGGCAGGTGTCCCCGTTGCTCAATGGGACCTCGGCATGATGTATTACCGCGGCTACGGCGTTTCGAAAGATCTTGCGACTGCTCGAGCATGGGTACAGAAGGCTGCCGCTCGAGGATATACCCCCGCAAAAGAGATGCTGGCCAAACTTGATGCGGCCGTCGATTCTGTAACTGCGAATGCCGCAGCTGATGCGGACGTCTCCTCGCGCCCCGCGCGGTTGCAATAAACACCTCTACTTCCGGGTCGTGCTTGAACGACTCTTGCTCCTTTTGCGGTCTGCATGACTTTGACAGCATTAATTTTATGGTAATCTGCCTCGCAGGCTTCCGCATTCTTCGAATACCATTCCCCTAAAGGCGCATTGCCTTCGTATCCGTTTGCCTTCGGGGGTAGTTCGTGAAAATGAAATTTTCCTCCCGAATGAGCTGTCGCATAAAAGATGACCACCATGGCCGTCAACGAACGATTCCAGAACGGTGCGCAAGATTATGTCGCGTACCTTGAGTCACCCGAGGGCCGATTGCGCACCGACTTGGCATTCGCCAACCTGGAGGATTTTCTTCCCCGGTCGCAGGCCGAGAAGTCGTTGTGTGCGCTGGATGTCGGATGCGGCACAGGGGCGACGGCGATTCGCCTGGCGCGTCTTGGCGTGCACGTCACGCTGCTGGATTCCTCTCCAGCGATGCTGGATATCGCGAAGCGCGCGGCCCAGGAAGCAGGAGTTACGGACAAGGTCGTACTGCAACATGGCGACGCTACCCAATTGGCGAACTTGTTCCACACTCGATCGTTCGATGTAATTCTTTGCCACAACATCCTGGAATATTGCGACGACCCGGGCGCTGTGTTGCGCGGTGCGGCTCGCGCCCTGTTGGACTCATCGGCGATATTGTCCGTTCTCGTACGTAACCAGGCAGGCGAAGTATTCAAGGCCGCGATCCAAGCGGGCGATTTGGCCGCAGCGAAAAATGGCCTCACATCTGAGTGGGGTCAAGAATTCCTGTACGGAGGCCGGGTACGACTATTTACTCCAGATAGCCTGCGAGCCATGCTGAAGGCGGCGTTGCTGGCAGTGATTGCCGAGCGGGGTGTACGTGTCCTGGCGGATTACTTGCCGTCGCGGATTTCTCGCAGCGCCGAGTATGAGCGGATTCTTGAACTGGAGCGCAAACTGGGCAGCCGGCCAGAGTATGCCGCAGTCGCGCGCTACACACAATGCCTGGCGCGTTGCGTAAATTCGGTGGCGGAGAACGGTGCGTGACCAACGTCCCCGTCCAAATTTCGAACACCGCATCCGGCGCGAGGGCGCCTGATGCCACGATTGCGCTTGGGCTCGGGCTCACCAACGAGTGCAACCTCGCCTGCGCCTTCTGCTACCGAGATCCAACCCGCACTGATCGCCTCTCTCTGGATCAGGTGAAGTCCGTCATGGAACGACTGCCGATCCGTTCGGTGAATCTGGGCACCGGCGAGAACGGCATGCATCCAGACTTTAAGGCGATACTTGCCTATCTGCGCACACAATCCATCAAGCTCACGATCACTTCCAACGGCCACAGTGTTGCTGTCTTGGAAGACAACGAATTGCGCGCCTTTCACGATATTGAGTTTTCTCTCGATTACCCGACGCAAGCGGAACAGGATGCGCAGCGCGGAAACGGCAATTGGGATTTGATCCACCGGCAAGCACAACGTTGCGTAAGGCTCGGCGTGCCTGTAACCATCGTCGCGGTCATGATGAAGGCGAACTACTTGCGTCTGGCGGAGGTCGCGCGAGTAGCCAAACAGTTTGACGCTCCCCTGCGTGTGAACGTGTACCAGGCGGTGCGATCCGACATCTATGCGTTGTCCTATGAAGAGTACTGGGAAGGGTTCCGGAGTCTCTTTGCGGAAACGGACGTGATCGCCATTGGCGAGCCGCTGGTTCGAGCGATGGCGGGCCTCCCGCCGCTCCGTGGAGGATGTGGCGTAAGCACCGTGAGGGTCACGCCGCGCGCCACGACACAGCCCTGCGTTTATTGGCCAGGATCGGGGGAGCCGCTGTCGGATTTGATCTCGATGGGGCTCGACATTCTAGACTCCGCGCCCTTCGACCAAGCCCGCACGCTCCCAGACGCGTGCCAGCCTTGCGAGTTTCGGGACTCATGCCATGGTGGCTGTGCCGGACGACGACGCTTGCAAGGCGCACTGCTGCAGCCTGACTACTATTGTCCGATCGTTCGTGGTGAACGCCCAAGGCTGCACATCCTCATGGCCGCCACCCGCGATCTGCCCAAGCTGAGCAGTTCCTGCACTACGGTAGTGATCGCCAGGGATGCTGATTCGTGAAGAAAGGGAGTGCCCCGATTCGGCGTGCGGCGACTGTAGCGCCGCCGTCCCGGCGGCTGTCCGGTGGACGTCATGCCCACCGAGCCGAGGGCGAGGACGCCGCCGGGATAGCCGGCAAGGATGCCGGCGCTACTTCGGAGGCAGTTTATTGCGCGTCCATCCATTTGTCTGACCCCGTCACTTTAACTGCCACGTCCGAAATGAAAATGTGCAGGGGCTTGCCGTCGGCGAAGCCGCGGTGCTCGGTTGAGAACAGAATTGGACCTGCCTTTTTGTAGCCTGCCCACGTTGCGAAGACGCGGCTCGGCGGCTTGGGCCCGCCGCGGTGGTAGACGAAGTACATCACGCGGTTGTCTTTACCGACGTAGAGATCCCAGGTGTCGCCGGGCGTATAGCCGACATCTGCGGGATACTTCACCGGGAGCAGCTCGGCCATGCCGGGGCCCACTGGCAGGTTAAACTTGCCCTGATCGATTGCGCTGGCGCTCTTGTCCCAATAAGCATGGAAAGGGAACAGGACCCAATAATTGTCGTTGATGAAACTCGGGTCGATCTGATTTTTCACGGCGTCGGATTGACTGCTAAGGTCGGTGCGTACATAGGAAACGTTGACCGGCTTACCGTCTTTATCCGTCCCTTCGTAGCTGACTTTGCCGGTCTTGGGCTCCCACTCCCACTTGTGCGCAGCTTTGAAGAGTCCGGTGATTTCCCCGTTCCAGGTGTACCGGATGGCCTCAACTTTGTCCCACGAATCGACTCCGTAGGTCTTGGCGACTTGGTCGAGAATTGGCGCGCGCTGCTGCGCCCAGGAGGTTGCAGCAAGAACAGCAAGGACCAGCACCACGAGAGCCACACGGATCATCGTTACACGGCTCGCATTTGTCATGGAGTTCGCTCCTCGGTGAATTGAACGGATGCTGTGTTTGTTGATGGGCAAAAGTTCGGGATACACGAGGCGCGTGTCGGTCCAGTACCCTTCACCCACGCCAGCGATTCCTCGGATGGCGCGAATTATACAGCACAACTTGGGGATTGTGTTCCCGCATACTCATGGGCCCGCACTCGTTATGTCACACAAGTTTGCAGACCGCATTCACAAGCGCACCTAGTCCGTTGAGCATTGGGTTACCGCCGGTCGTGTGAAACGGCGAAACGCGATGATTGCACCGGCCGTTGCCACGGCTCCGTATTCCAGCAGCATAATCCAGCCCGGAACCAACCACGGACGACCAAGCGTGCGCAAATGCCAAACGTAGTAAGTTGGGATGATGCTAACGGTCCAGATGATGATCGGCACCGTCGAGGCCGACCGCACGAACGGCAGCAGCCACAGCAGGTACCACGGATAAACGACCGGTGCGCATAAAAGCGATGCTGCCATCGGCCACGCAAACGCGTCCGCAGACGCTGCCGGGGCCTTGCTTCTCAGCCAGATTGCGGTAAGAAAGCCGACGAGCACTGCCAGACCAAGAACAAGCTGCGGAGACGCCACTCGCTCAAGCGTTGCAAACATCGGATCATTAAAGCGGAAACTCTGCACGTAAGTGCCGAGCGAGCCAATCGGAATCCGCCCGTGGTTGAGAAATGGTACGTATAGGAGTCCGACCATGACTGCCGCCAGCGCGGCGTCGCGCATACGAACACGCTTCCAGTAGAGTGGCAGCAGTACAATCGGGAGAAATTTCACTGCAACAGCGAGCCCGAATGCCAGCGCCGCAACCGCACGCCAGCGTCGTTCTAGTGCGGCGAAAGATACCAACAACAGCAGCGCGCCGACAATATCGATGTGACCGCTACCCGCTACTTCAATCGCGAGCAGCGGGTTCCAGGCATAAGCCAGAACCCAGTGCGCTCCTTGCCCACTACGACGCAATATATCGAGCACAACGAAAACGATCGCCAAATCGCAAATTACAAATGCTACTTTCAGCGTAAAGACAGACTCATGAATCGCTGTTATGGCGCGAAAAAATAGTTCGGCGCCTGCTGGATATGGGCTCGGTACATCCGGGTTATTCAGCGTGCGGGTTTCGGGTGTGTGCAACGCGCTGAGCGCAGGGTCGCTGGGAACGACAATATAAGGGTTGTAGCCGAGCCGCTGCACGCGGCCATCCCAAACATATCGATGAACGTCATCATCTGAACCCGGCGGCGTCAGTAGAAATGGAATATGCCACAGAGCAGCCAACACGAGACCGATGACGATGACGCGGCGCGGGAACCTCGGCGTTGACGAGGAAAAAAACTCACGAATGGCGAGAAGGTACGCGATGCCAGCAACTGCCAGCGGAATGATGAAGGACGCTGCACCCATGCTGCTGAACTTGCGTGAGCAGATCGTCAGCGCCACAAGCAAGATGGCGCCGAACCCGTACAGCCTGCGGGATGGCGTGAACGTCACTAGTACAGGTCTCCCGTGCCCGTCCGCAACTGTGCCACCGCCTGTCCCCACTGTTTCAGCCAGACCGCCGTTCGCGGCGCCCGAGCTGGAGCGAGCCGCAGTTCCGCGGCAAGCCGAGTTAAGTCGTCCTCCACGTCGATGTCGTAGAAGGGATCCGTGAAGCCAACGGAAAGCTGCAGTCCGCGAGCGCGCGCCAGCAGGGCGTCAAGCGCGCTCTTAGTGCCCATGCCGTCGCCATCGAAAAGCGCAGGATGAGCGGCCTTGGCCCCTACGAGATAATAGCCGCCATCATATGTCGGTCCAACAACCACGTCGTGCCCGGTGAGCGCCTCGAACGCGTTCCCAAGAACCGAAGCCGGCAGATGTGGGCTGTCGCTGTTGAAGGCAACGACGCGTTGCCGACCAGTCGCTGCGAAGTGTGCAAACACCGAGGTCAGGCCTGCCGCAAGGCCGTCCCCTTTCTGTGCAACTACGCTCGCTTCGTTGCCTACCAACTGCGCCAGCTCGTTTACGTCCGACTCCGGGCACATGATGGCAACTTCCACATCGCTCAATGACCGCGCGAGCGCCAGCGTGTCCTCCAGGAGACAGCAATAGAAAGCGGTGACAGCCTCAGGAGAAAGGCTGGAAGCCAGGCGGGTCTTGACCTCGCCTGGCCTCGGTGCTTTCGCCATGATTACCAGCACACGGTCACGACCTGACGAACGCACCACCGTCTCCCTTGCGGAATTCATAGATTGTTGGGGCAATAATATACGACGGGTGGCTCACTCAAGCCTGGTTTTGGCTTGAGTGGGGATGTTAGAGGCTGATCCAAAGCCAGTAACCGGCTGCGAGGGAGGGACGAGATTGAGTCGAAAGGGACGACACGAAAACGCGAACGAGCGGCGGGAAGACTTTGTCCGACTGTCGAACTGCCCCACTCAAGCCAAAACCGGGCTTGAGTGGGCCACCCGTCCATTGGGAATTTTGACGCCGACCTATGCTGGTCGCGGCATTCCGGCCCTTCGACGCCGAAAATAATAGCGCACGATTAGACTCAGGATGAACCACGCCGCTCCAACCGTACCCTTGAGCGTACCGCTGATCTTCGATTTTCCAATGCGCGGATAATAGCTCACCGGCACCTCAACGATGCGGAATCCCCCGAGCGTACCTTTTAGAATTATTTCAACTGCCCAGCCGTACGTGTTCTCCTGGAGTTCAAGCCGGCGAAGGACATCTGCTCGCCCGGCGCGGAACGGTCCAAGGTCGCTTATCTTGAGGCCGTACAGAAGCCTGATCAGGAAAGCCGCCAGGCGGTTGCCAAACGCGGCGTGCCAAGGCAACGCCCCAGGAATGCTCTGCTTCCCCAGGCGCGAACCCAGCGTAATATCGGCACGGCCGTCAATGATGGGAGTCAAGAGAAGCGGCAGCTCAGCCGGTCGATCGCTGTAATCGCCGTCGAGGAACACCACAATGTCAGGGCTACTCGCACCAGCCAGTCCCGTCAAACAGGCGCGACCGTATCCGCGGCGAGGTTCGTGGAGAACGCGGGCTCCCATCCTTGCGGCGATGTCGGGAGTCCCGTCGGTTGAATTGCTATCTACAACCAAAACCTCACTGACAATATCGGCCGGGAGATCAGCTAAGACGCGGCCGATGGACTGCGCTTCGTTGTGCGTAGGAATGACGACCGACACTCGCACTTGATCTTCGCTCAAATGATCTTCGCTCAAGTGATCTTCGCTCAGATCACCACGCTCAAGTTACCACCACGGGGAGGACGGCCGGCGCCGCGCCAGCAAGGCGTCGACGCCCCATGCTCGACCGGCCCGACCCACCGCGAGCGCAAGCGACGCGAGCACCGGAACCAGCAGCTCCCAAATCCACGCCGTGCCCCACTCAGATATCCAAAGGCTGGAGAGAAACAGAAACGCCACAAAACCGACTGGGCGAGTGAGCAGACCGATGACGAGTAATATCCCGAGAGAGATTTCTGTCATTCCCTGCAAGGGCGCGGCCATCGCGGCGTGACTCGCCGCCAAGCCCATAACTGCCTTCCACGCGGCCGGCGAGTGACTCGCCTTTATGTAATAGTTGATCAGGCCTGCGTAGCCCGCTGGCGTGTAGAGACCCTTTCCCAGATTTTCGAAGAAGACCCACACAAACATTGCGCCGATCGTGAGACGAACGATTGCCAGCCCATTTGCCGCGGGCAGTTGGTTGGCCACATTTTGCGTTGGGCTCGCGTTCGTCATCATCGTAATCTCCTGCCCGGCGAATGCCGTACCGGTTTGCGAAGGCTCAGCTCGTTCGCAGGCGAGAACCGCTTGGCTTTGTCTCCGGAATAGAGATCAAACATCTTAAGCCGTTCTTACCGGACTTGCTAGTGGATGCACAAAGTGAAGATCTCCAAGGGCGACGATCAAGGCAAAGCTCTCGCGCTTCACGACGAGGCCCATCGCCCGGAAAAATACGGACGACCGGCGTGTACGCCTGGTCGAGCTCACGCCGAAGGGACGCGCGCTCATCACCAAGATTTTCCGGCAGAACGTGGCCGCGATGGAACAGGCCGCCGGCGTTCTCTCAAAAGAGGAGCGGCTGATCTTGCTGCGGCTCCTCAAGAAACTGGGAAAGGGCGGCAGATAATCTGGCTACGGTTTTATATTGCTCAACAAGACAATGTCGGCCTCGCCTTTTCCGACTGCGGCGTAGATAGAGTGCCCATCAGATGACCAGGAAACTCTGCGGGTGATGAACGTGGCTTCGCGGTCGAAGTCGGTAATGCGGCGCATTGATCCTCCCGCCGTTGGCTGCGCCCAGATATCCGTAGTCGGTCCATCGGTCAGCAGTACCGCCAGCCACTTGCCGTCCGGAGAGAGCACGGGCTGCATCAGGAGCCCACTGGACGACAGGTGCGATCCCGAAATACGAGCCAACTTCTGCGCTGGGCCGTTCTCTGGATTTGCTGCCAGTATCTCGATGTCCGATAAGCCGTTCAGCGCTGGCAAATTCATCGCGAAGAAAAGTTTTCCTCCCGCATCAACCGCCGGCGCCCGTCCTTCCTGGCGCACTAACTGGTTCGGACCACCCGCGGGAGAGACTTTCTCTATGCGAAATGTATTCTGGCCCGGGGGCGAGAAATAGAGCCACCGGCTGTCTGGAGACCAGCACGCCCAACCGCCGCCGTCCGATACCTTGTGAGCATCGCTTCCATCGGGGTCCATCAGCCACAGATCGACGTTCCACCCGTTGAGTCCGCGCTTCACGTAAGCAATGTGCTTCCCATCCGGGGACCAGACGGGCACGCCAATCGCGACTTGCGGATCGTGTTCGAAGGTGACTTGGCGATTCTGCTGGGTTTCGAGATTCAATACCCAGAGATTGCCATGGCCCCCGCTGTCGCTCAGATATACCAGTTCACGATCTCCCGGGGCCCCAGACGGTGTTTGCATAACGCCGGTCTGGTGCGTGATCTGGACCCCGCGGCGAACGTTTTCTTTCGGGTTTCCGTCGACCGGGTAGCGCCAAATATCGAACTGGATCTGCCTGCGGGTCGCTACGATGTTGCCGTGCTGATCCAGATCCGGCGAGATGTAAGACGTCTCCCCGAAAGTGAGCTGACGTAGATTCCTTCCTCCCGTTTGGACCGACCACAGATTCATGGTTCGCAAGTAGAGAATGGTGTCGCCTCGGGAAGAGCTGTAAACCACTCCGGAGCCGTCGGGAAGCCAGGCAAACCCCTCTAGCGGATTCCCATCCCGCGTGATTGCCTGGGTGCTGCCCCCTTCGGCCGGCACATAAAAGACGTCGTAATCAAAGGTTCTGCCGCGCTGGAATCCCAGTTTCTGGTCGTCGGGAGACCAGCGCAGGTTGGAGTAGGTGTATTCGTTCGGAAGAACCGTGAGCTTGCGAGAGTTCGAGCCGTCCGGATCTGCTACCGCTAGTTCGAGTTCCCCTTGATTGGAATGGAAATAGGCGATGTGCTTGCCGTCATGGCTCAAGTCAGCGCAGCCCAGGCTGCTGACCAGCGGCCGAGCCGTTCCTCCGAGCGCGGGGATTTGCCAGATTTTCCCTTCCCCGTCCGGCTCCTGGGATGGAGAGAAATAAATCAGCGATGAGGAATCCGGCGACCAGCGCGGGGATTGATGGTCGGCATCGTCATGCGTCACTTGCAGCGGCGTGCCTCCTGCCAGCAATCGCACCCAAACTTGCCGTCGTCCGCCAACGTCGGCCGTGAACGCCACCGACTTGCCGTCGGGCGATAGCGCCGGAAATTCTTCCATGCCGACAAAGTCGGTAAGCCGCTTCAGCGCTACCGGGGAAGAATTTTCCGCCTGCGGCCTCAATCCTCGTGCCAGGAATCCAACCGCCGCCGCTGCTAAGACCGCGAACGCAACCAAAGCTGCAATCAGCGAGCGTCGCCCCTTCCTTGCAGGGAGCGCCACAGCCGCGCCGCTTCCACTTTCGTCGCGACTGACTAACTCGAGATTGAAGGCCAGGTCATGCGCCGATTGAAACCGTTCCGCCGGGTCCTTTTCCAGACAGCGGTGTACGATGCGTCCGAGCGCAGGAGGAAGATTGCGCCCAGTGCTCGAAAGCTCGGCAGGCTCCTCTTTAAGGATTGCACTCATGGTGTCCGCAGCCGTCGTCCCCTGAAACGCTCGCCTTCCGGAGAGCATCTCGTACAAGACCGCGCCCAGGCTGAAGATATCGGTGCGATGGTCGAGCGCCTGTCCGCGCACCTGCTCCGGTGACATGTAACCCACGGTTCCCAGCACCACTCCCGGCTCGGTGACGCTGACCGTCGCCACGGAACCCTGCGGCCCAGTGGCGACGGGTCCGGTCAATTTGGCCAGCCCGAAATCAAGAATCTTGACCACGCCATCGCGCGTAAGAAAAAGGTTTTCCGGCTTCAGGTCCCGATGCACAATGCCACGGGCATGCGCCGCCGCCAGCCCCCGCGCCGTCTGCAGGGCGAATTCGACCCCCTTGCGTACAGGGATCTCGCCTTGCTGTAGCCGTTCACGCAGAGTCTGTCCTTGAAGAAGTTCAGCAATCAGATAGGGCGCATGGTCTTCGGTCGTACTGAAGCCATAAACCGCCAGAATGTTCGGATGATTGAGCGCCGCGGCCGCCCGCGCTTCCTGCTCGAAACGTCGCAGGCGATCGGGGTCCGACGCCAACTCTTTCGGCAGCACTTTGATCGCAACTTCGCGGTCCAGGCTCTCATCACGAGCGCGATAGACCTCGCCCATGCCGCCAGCGCCCAGCGACGAGACGATCTCATAGGGCCCAAGTTTTGTATGCGGAGCGAGGGCCATGGCAGCCGTGATTATAATCCTGGGCTTTGTTTCTCACCCGAATTGCTATCCGCCGTCGCTACCGCCCCTTCCCGGATCGCCTGCTACAATCATCATTTATTTCCATCATTTATTTCCAGGTGTAGCCAAGCGCATGAAATGCCCCTTTTGCGGGTTTGAAAATGACAAAGTCGTGGATTCGCGCGAGAGCAAGGAAGCCGATTCCATCCGCCGCCGCCGCGAATGCCTGAAGTGCGAAAAGCGCTTCACCACCTACGAGCGCATCGACGAAATTCCCTACATGGTGGTAAAGAAAGACGGACGCCGCGAGCGTTTTGACCGCCAGAAAGTTCTCAACGGATTGATGCGCGCTTGCGAAAAACGCCCGGTACCTATCAGCAGGCTCGAGCAGATCGTCAATGAAGCCGAAACCTTTGTTATCGAATCCGCGGAACGCGAGCGCAAAACCAGCGAAATCGGCGAGCTGATCATGAATCGCCTGCGCCGCCACGACAAAGTCGCCTATGTAAGGTTCGCATCTGTCTATCTCGACTTCAAAGACGTCCAGGAATTCATGGCTGAACTTAAAGATCTGCTCAAAGCCAAAGACGCGCCCGAACCAAAAAGCAAAACCGCGAAGACCTGATCTAGTCTACGTAGGGACAGCTGCCCTCGGCTGTCCAGCGAGCGCAGCTCGCACCTTCATAATTTATGGCACACAAAATAACCCTCATCCCCGGCGACGGCATCGGCCCCGAAGTCATCCAGGCCACGGTACGCATGCTCGAAGCCACCGGCGTCAAATTCGAATGGGAAAGTTTTGCCGCCGGTGCCGAAGCCTTTGAGAAGTACAAGGAATACATTCCCAAAGAACTCAGCGAATCCATCGAGCGTACCCGCGTCGGACTGAAAGGTCCCGTGACCACGCCCATAGGTGGTGGTTTCGCCAGCATCAACGTCGAACTCCGCAAGCGCTTCGAACTCTTCGCCAACTTCCGGCCTATCCGCAACCTGCCGCATATTCCCACTCGCTACCCGGGCGTGGACCTGATCGTCGTGCGCGAGAACACTGAAGGACTCTACTCCGGCATCGAACACGAAGTTGTTCCGGGAGTAGTCGAGAGCCTGAAGATCATCACCGAGAAGGCTTCCACGCGCGTCTCGCGTTTTGCTTTCGAGTATGCACGCAAGAATAAGCGCAAGAAAATTCATTCCATCCACAAAGCCAACATCATGAAGCTGTCCGATGGATTATTTCTGCGTTGTTCGCGCAACGTCTCGAAAGAGTATCCCGAGATCACCTACGGCGAGCACATCGTCGACAACACCTGCATGCAACTGGTGATGAACCCCTACCAGTACGACATCCTGCTGATGGAGAATCTTTACGGCGACATTCTCTCCGATTTGTGCGCGGGATTGGTTGGCGGCCTCGGCCTCGTCCCCGGCGCGAATTTCGGCCACGAGTGCGCCATCTTCGAAGCTGTACACGGTTCCGCGCCCGACATCGCGGGAAAGAATATCGCCAATCCAACGGCCGTGTTGCGATCGGCGCTACTCATGCTGCGCCATCTCGGCGAGTACGAGGCGGCCCTGAAAATCCGCAATGCGATTGACGAGGTCTACCGCGACCGTAGCAAACTTACGCGGGACGTGGGCGGCACTGCCGGCACCTCGGAATTTGCCGATGCGATTATCCAGGCCATAGAAGCGCAGAGTTCCGCTTCGGCGGAGCAGCCAATGCTCCCGTAGAGACGCGGCTTGCCGCGTCTCGGGAGTTCTGCCGCCTTCAACTTCGCGTAAGATAAGCCGATGAATACAACTAAGCCCAGCGACAATCCTTTCGCGCGGTTCTGGCAGAAAGCCAATGGGCTCGTCAGAAATGTTAAGCGACTCGTCGGGGACAGCCTAGAAAAACAGCCTAGCGGAGACGATGCAGAACAAAGCATCGAGGAATTCGAACGTCTGTCCGGCAGGGGCAACTCTGGCGGATGGCGTTTTGATCGAGACGAAATTCATCGCCGCGTTAGGTAGCGGGCTACCTACCGGCAGCCCGGGCGGAAATGAGGGGCTTAAATAGTGAAGACACTTGAAACAATTGGCGGATACTTGCTTGTGTTGGGGGCGGCGTATTGCGGTTGGCGGGCACTATTGCTCGGAGCGGCGTGGCGGGCTGCATGGCGAGAAAAGGTACTTGGCAAGCCAGAACCGCCGATCGGTATTTTCCATGATAAGAAGATTTCAAAGTAGCCCACTCGTATTTCAGTCGCACAGAGAACGGCGCATCTGTCTGATAAACTACGTTGTTTCGGGAAACGTTGTGGACGATTCCACGTCGCCACTTTCCATAGGGGGCTATCCTGAAAGGCATCGAAATGCCGTACCATCGCGGACTGCACCGCTTCGCCGTCTTCACCGCCTGCGCCACTCTCGTCCTCATCGTCGCCGGAGCGCTTGTCACCAGCAATGACGCCGGCCTATCCGTCCCCGACTGGCCAACCACCTTCGGCTCCTTCTACAAAATGCCGCGCATGGTTGGCGGCGTGCTATATGAACACGGCCATCGCATGTTTGCAGAGTTCGTTGGCCTGCTCACCATCATCCTGGCGGTCTGGACCTGGCGAGTTGAGAAGCGGCGCTGGTTACGGCTTTTGGGCCTGGCTGCGCTCGCCACCGTGATCACGCAAGGCATCCTCGGCGGACTGACTGTCTTATTCTTTCTACCCGCAGCCGTTTCGAGCGCACACGCCGCCGTGGCGCAGACTTTCTTCTGCATCGCCGTCGCGATCGCCGTCTTCACTGGCCGCCGCTGGGTCGAAGAGCAACCGCGCGCCGAACTCGACCAGCGCCGCCCCGCTCTTTTCACTCTGACGCTGCTGGCAATTTTTGTTCTCTATGTGCAGCTGATTCTCGGAGCCATGTTCCGCCACCACGGCTTGAGTTGGTGGCCGCATGTTATCAACGCGGGCGTCGTCGCCATCGTCCTCTCCTGGACGGCCGTTCGCGCCATCTCCGTTTACCCGGAAGTGGACGCCGTCCGCCGCCCGGCAATCGCCATGCTCGGACTGATGGTCGCGCAACTCTGCCTCGGCTTTCTCGCCTTCATCACCCGCGTCATGTGGGGAGTGGACGCCGCGCAGCCCGAGTTGCCCATGGTGATCTCAACCGTAGTTCACGTCGCCGTAGGAGCGCTGCTTCTCGCGACAACCGTCGTTCTAGCCATCCAGGTCTGGCGACACGTCCCCGTCGCCTTCGAAGAGCGCGTCCCCGGCAGCGATCCTGTCGCCGCATAAGCTTCGTATCAGGGCATCGCTTTAGCGATGCCGAAGATCGTCGAAATTAGCTGCCCCTTTAGGGGCTCGATTTCGTCGCCAGATGCTAATCGCGTGCTCCCGTCGTAAAATACTCTGTGACCACGAACTCAACTGCCGTCGACTTCGCTCCCCTCCACCCTGCCGAACAAGCCGGCCAGCCCATCCCCATCATCGCCGTTCGCGACGTCGTCCATCGCTATCATGACCGCACCGCCCTCAAAGGCGTTTCTTTCGACGTGCGCCCCGCCGAACTCTTCGGCCTTCTCGGCCCGAACGGCAGCGGCAAGACAACTCTCTTCCGCATTCTTTCCACGCTCATGGTCCCGACTTCCGGCAGCGCTACAATCGCCGGCTTCGACGCCGCGCGCCAGCCCGGAGCCCTGCGCCGCCACATCGGCGTCGTCTTCCAGGCCCAGAGCATTGACCCCAAACTTACCGCCTACGAAAACCTCTGGCATCAGGGACACCTCTACGGCCTGCGCGGCCCCGATCTTAAAACTCGCATCACCGAGATCCTCACCCGCGTCGGATTGCTCGACCGCCGTGCCGATCGGGTAGAAACTTTCTCCGGTGGCATGCAGCGCCGCATCGAGCTAGCCAAGGGCCTGCTCCACCATCCCGAGGTGCTGCTGCTAGACGAGCCCACCACCGGCCTCGATCCCGGCGCCCGGCGCGATCTTTGGCAATACCTTCAGATCCTCCGCGATCAGGAGCGCGTCTCCGTCATCGTCACCACCCACCTGATGGAAGAAGCCGAACGCTGCGACCGCCTCGCCATTCTCAACGAAGGCAACCTGGTAGCTCTAGGAACGCCCGAAGCTCTGACCCGCGAGATCGGTGGCGACGTTATTCTGCTCGAAGCGCGCGATCCGCAAACCTTGGCCGAGGGCATCCGCGACAAATTTCATGTCGATGCCACCGTCATGGACCATCAGGTCCGCCTCGAAATTGAAAATGGACATCGCTTCGTCCCCGATGTAGTCGAAGCCTTTCCCGGAGAGATCCAGTCGCTAAGCGTAAGCAAGCCCACCCTGGAAGACGTCTTCATCCATCGCACCGGCCACCGCTTCTGGAGCGAAGACGCGGAAGCATCTCCAGAAGCCGGCAACAAGAAAGCGAAAAAGAAAACCTCCTAGAGAGAGAATGAGAGAGGGAGAGAGTCCAACCCATGCCTACGATCGCTCAACAACGCAATCTGTCAGTCCGAGTCCTGAATATCCTCCTGACGACAACCGTCGCGGCAGCTTCCCTGTATTGCGGAACTCTGGCGATGGGACAGACACCCAGTTCTCCAAGTAATGCGAACGACTGGAAGCAGGTCGAGGAGGCGATGGGACGTCCCGGACAAATCCAGCCTGGTGACGTGATCAAGTTTGGAATGCCGAGAAAAGATCTTCACGTGGTGCTCGATAGCGTCAATATCAAGCCCGCCCTCGCGTTGGGTTCGTGGACAGCATTCAAGCGCGATAGCGGCGGAGCCATGGTTATGGGCGATTTGGTTCTCACTGAAAACGAGGTCGAACCCGTCATGATGAAGCTTCAGGAGGGCGGCATACACGAATCCGCTGTCCATAATCACCTGCTTGGAGAATCGCCCCACGTGATGTACATGCACATCGCCAGCCACGGCGATCCCGTGCAGATGGCCAAAGCAATCCACGACGCACTGGCTTTGACTAAAACTCCCAGTCCCGATGCCGCGCCCGCAACCCCGTCCACAGCCGAACTTGGTTTCGACCAGAAGCAGGTCGAGCAGATTCTCGGACACGCCGGGAAGGTTAATGGTGGAGTCCTTCAGATCGCTGTGCCGAGAGCGGAGACAATTACCGACTCGGGTATGACAGTTCCGCCATCGATGGGCGTGGCGACAGCCTTGAACTTCCAACCTACTGGTAACGGCAAGGCGGCGATCACTGGAGATTTCGTACTGCTTGGAACTGAGGTCAATCCGGTCATCAAAGCGCTGCGGCAGAACGGAATCGCAGTGAACGCCTTGCATAGTCACATGCTAATGGAAGAGCCCCGCCTGTTTTTCATGCACTTCTGGGCAAATGACGATGCGGTGAAACTCGCTAGGGGACTGCGTGCGGCACTGGACAATACAAACTCAACAAAGTGAACCTGGAATCCAACTCGGCCGTGCCCGAGCCAACGTCCAAGGCAGCGCCCGAGACAGCGTCCGAGACAAAGCCCGAGCCAACATCGGAGATAACGCGAGTCTCGCTCACTCAGTTCGTCGGATACTTCCTCTGGCTCGGGACCGTGGGATTCGGCGGACCGATCGCTCTTGCCGGACACATGCAGCAAGACCTTGTTGATGCTCGCGGTTGGGTTCGCAAAGAAGACTATCTAGAGGGTCTCGCGCTGGCGCAGCTCGCTCCGGGCCCGCTGGCCGCCCAGCTCGCGATTTATCTTGGGTACCTTCGCGCTGGTGTGCTCGGAGCAACCGCCGTGGGCGTCGCGTTCGTCTTGCCCTCGTTCCTGATGGTGCTCGGACTCTCGGCAGCCTACGTGCGCTTCGGCGGATTGCCCTGGATGCAGGGAATGTTCTACGGAATTGGCGCAGCCGTGATCGGGATCATCGCCCGCTCCGCCTTTAAACTGACCAAGCTCACGCTCGGGAAAGACAAATTGCTGTGGGGAATATTCGCGGC
>Ga0185299_10003916_pt1 | contig 18708 bp, 18 predicted proteins | sample PaiPotPPA55metaG_FD_128002 | JGI IMG/M metagenome (GOLD analysis project Ga0185299, IMG submission 128002) | Iron sulfur acid spring bacterial and archeal communities from Banff, Canada, to study Microbial Dark Matter (Phase II) - Paint Pots PPA... ...
TCGGGCAAGTCCGCGCTTGGCGTTTGGCTTGCTGAGCGCCTCGGCGGGGAGGTCGTGGCTTGCGATTCGACGCAGCTCTACAAGGGTTTTGACATCGGGACGGCGAAGCCTGGTCTCGCAGAACGTCGCGGAATTCCGCACCACTTGGTGGATGTACTGACGCCGGAAGAGGACGCCACGGCAGGCGGATACCGGCAGATGGCGATCCACGTACTCGAAGACCTGCGCCGTCGCGCCCGCATTCCCATTTTTACGGTTGGCACCGGACTTTACTTGCGCGCGCTGCTCGAAGGCCTGGCTGACGTCCCACAAAGGTCGGAGGAGTTGCGCGAGCGGTTACGAGCTAGCATCGACAGCCATTCGCCTGGCCACTTGCACCGCATCCTGCGACGTCTGGATACGGAAGCGTCTCGGAAAATCGCGATAGGCGACGAACAAAAGTTGATCCGTGCGATTGAAGTCTGCCTGCTCGCGAAACGCCCTCTTTCGGAAGTGCATCGGTCGGGACGCGTGCCGCTGGGGGGATGGCGCGTATTGAAAATCGGCCTGATGCCTCCGCGCGAAGCACTATATGAGAGAATCCATGCCCGAACCGACGCGATGTTTGCGCAGGGCTGGATCGATGAAGTGCGCGCGCTGCTGGATTGTGGCCTGCCGAAAAACGCGAAGCCATTCGATTTCATCGGGTATCGTGAACTGCGCGCCGTCCTCCGTGGCAGCATGAAGATGGAGGAGGCTCGCAGCGCCATCCAGCAAGCCACGCGCCGGTATGCCAAACGTCAAATGACGTGGTTTCGCAGAGAACCCGGCGTTCACTGGTGCGAAGGATTTGGCGGCGATTCACAGACTCAGTCAGAATGCCTAAAATGGCTAAGTGAGTCTCTGTCGTTGTAGGGGCGGGGTTGTTTATCCCGAGCTTCGAAGGGCTGCGCCCGGCGTCAACACGATCGACACTTCTGACAAGGCTCGATCCAGGTCGCCGAGCGGAAGCCACCGGCGTATAATAAACGAAGGAGAAACTCCCCTTCCGTGAACCGCTCGCGCTGCGACTAAACCTAAGACCGGCACGATGGCACGATGACGCCCGCTCCATGGCATCCATGAAGACACAACACCACCAAACTTCGTCCGCAGAACGTGCTTTGCTCGTTGGAGTCACATGGAAACGCGCGCGCCGTATTCCTGGCACGCTCGCGGGCGAGCAAGGACGCGAATCCCTTGCCGAGCTCGTGGAACTGGCACGCAGCGCCGGCGCGGAAGTAACTGCCACGATGTATCAAGTGCGCGATGCCGCCGACCCCGCGACGCTCGTCGGGCGCGGCAAACTGGACGAAATTCGCGCCGAAGCAACCGCTCACAAGGCGCCCCTGATCATCTTCGACGGCAATCTTTCGCCCATGCAGCAAAGAAACATCGAAGAGGCCACGGAACGCCGCGTGATCGATCGCACACAACTGATTCTGGACATATTCGCGAAACATGCGCGCAGCCGCGAAGGCCAATTGCAGGTGGAACTGGCGCAGTTGAACTACATGTTGCCGCGTCTGACGGGCAAAGGTACGTCGATGTCGCGCCTGGGCGGAAAAAGCGGCGGTGGTGGGAGTGGCGGCGCGGGCGGTGGGGCTGGGCGCATCGGTGTTCGCGGGCCCGGTGAAAAGAAACTAGAGACCGACCGGCGGCGCATTCGCGATCGCGTGAGCAAGATTCAGGCTGGCATCGAGGCGGTCCGCAGACAGCGTTCCCTGCGACGCGAAGCACGGAATGCGATTCCGCTTGGAACCGTCGCGCTGGTGGGCTATACCAATGCCGGTAAATCGACGCTGTTCAATGCGCTCAGTAAGGCTGAGGTCCTGGTTTCCTCGCGTATGTTCGCGACGCTTGATCCCACCATTCGTGCCATTCGCTTGCCTTCGAATCGCCGGGTACTCGTTTCCGACACGGTCGGGTTCATTCGCGACCTTCCCAAGGGACTGCTCACCGCTTTTCGCGCCACGCTCGAGGAAGTGCAAGAGGCGGCGGTGATACTGCATGTCAGCGATGTCTCAAATCCTCATCACGACGAACTGGACGAGGAAGTCGACAAGATCCTCAATGAACTTGGCGTGACAGATCGCCCCAAGCTGCGCGTGCTGAACAAGATCGACTTGCTATCGCCCTTGTTGCGAGAAACCCTCGAATCCAGCGTGGCCAGAAATGGCGCCGCCGGCCCTGTGCTGGTCTCCGGCCTGACGGGAAAAGGCATTGACGACTTGCTAAGGCGCATTGATGCCGCACTGCCGGTCGATCCTTTGGTGACCATGTCGCTGCGGTTGCCGCTCGCCGAGGGCCGCACACTCGCGCTCGTTCACGCCATGGGCCGCGTGCTGCACTCAGAGGTCGAAGATTCCCACATGCTGATGGATGCCGAAGTCCCTGTCTCGATTGCGCGCAGCCTGCGTCTGAGCCAATATACCGCCCAGGGAACTTCCAAGGTCGCGCTAACGTAACTTAGGGGTGGAGGAATTCCGATGGCCGCGTTTTTGCTTTGGGTCATTCTGTTCATTTTGTGCTGGCCGCTTGCGCTGGTGGCGCTCATTGCTTATCCCTTCGTCTGGTTGATTCTGCTCCCGTTCCGGATCGTGGGCATTGCGGTTGGCGGCGTGCTAGGTCTTCTCAGCGCGCTTTTCTTCCTGCCGGCACGCTTGTTGCGAGGCCCGCGCGCGATCTGAGGAATCTGCGGGCGATGGGGCGTAACTTCCCGGTAAAGTCCGCAAAACGCCGTTCCAACGCGTAAAAGAGTCTTAAATAGCGCCGAATGGGCGGTCGAGACAGCATGCCCCTCTGTTGTGGAAAACTCTGTGGGAAAGCAAAACGCTTGACTCAGGTGGCTCTGCTGGCGCGATGCATGGAAATCGCGGAATTTCGGAGATGCCTTTTATAACAAACAGAAAATAAAGACTTTATTCGGACACCGAGGAATCGTTGTGACGGGCTTGCCGTTTTCTCTTGCGCAACTCTAATTCCAACATTTGCACAGGTTTACAGGCCGCGTGTTACAGAAAAGTATTCGACCCTACATAATCCCACCGCCCCACCATTAACCCGGAAGTACTTGCGGCGATAACGGCTTACCCTCGACCAGGGCACGTTGACGCCTGCGTAACTGGGGGCTATAGTTGGCTCGGCGGTGGGAAAGCCGCACAGGCCATTTCCCATCGCTCGGCGCTTATGAATCTTCCGAACGGATTGACGCTACTCAGGATTTTTTTCGTCCCTGTCCTCATTGTGATCTTACTGACACGCAGCCCAAATGTGGAGGTGTGGGGTTTCCCCATGCACTTCGAGTTTTGGGGAGTGTTGATTCTGCTGATGGCGGCAGCGACCGACTGGGCGGATGGCTACTTCGCGCGGCGCAGGTTGCAGGTCACGACGGTAGGCATGCTTCTTGATCCGATTGCCGATAAGCTGCTGATTTCCGCGGCGTTCATCTCGCTGGTGGACATGCACTTGGTGCCCGCCTGGATGGTGGTGATCATCGTCGGGCGCGAGTTCACCGTTCAGGGATTGCGAAGCATAGCGTCAAGCGAAGGTTTCACGATTTCGGCTTCGCTCATCGGGAAGACCAAAATGGTACTGCAGGTATGCGCCGTGGCGGTGCTGATCGCCGGCGCCAGGCATCCATCGTTGAAGCCACTCGCTTTGTTCTTGCTGTGGCTGGTGGTGGTGAGCGCCCTGGTTTCGGCGGCCCAGTATTTCTTGCGCTTCTGGGGGCACCTTGACGATCGCATCAAGCAGCGCAGAAAGCTGCGAGTACTTGAAGGCCGCGAGAAGGCCGAGGATGCCGTCTCTCTCTAATGCGAACCGGGAGGAGTTGCTGCGGTTGGCGCGGCAAGTTGTGGTTGAGGCGGTAACGCTGGGACGGCTGCCGGAAAAAGTCCCAAACGATGGAGTTTTCGCTGAGCGCTGCGGCGTTTTTGTAACGCTACGGCGTCGACACCGTCTGCAAGGATGCATCGGCGTGGTGGAAGGAAACGATACGCTGGGCGAAAGCATCGCGCACTGTGCCGCAGGCGCCGCGTTGCATGATCCCAGGTTCGCACCTCTGCGAGCGGAAGATCTCCGCGACGTGGAGATTGAAATTTCACTGCTCTCGCCGCCGGCCCCCATCGATCCCGCACGAATTGAAATCGGCCATCATGGCTTGCTTATTTCGAAGGGTAACCAGCGGGGGCTGCTACTTCCGCAAGTTGCGGTCGAGCACAAGCTTACTTCCGAACAGTTTCTCGACGAGGCCTGCCGCAAGGCTCAGTTGCCGCGACAATCGTGGCGGGATCCCGGGACACAAGTGCTGGGATTTACCTGTGAAGTATTCGGGGACGGCGGGGTTGCAGCGTCCGCCTAGTCCCAACGCGAAAACCCGCGCAAAGAAGCCGCCGCGCGGGTCAAATTGGCTGTAGCTTCAGTTCGCGAAGCCGGGCCTATTCGATTTCCGCGAAATCTCCGGCATACATCTCGGTGGTGCTGTAGGTAATCAACACCGTGGCGGCGCCCCTAGTTACGTTCAAGACGATGCCCTCCCCCAATATTTCGCGGGGCAAATCTTTACCTGAATAGCGCGTGGGGGCGCTGCCGAAGCCAAAAACTTTGTACTGGTAGTCGTGTTCGCCAGCAGACTGGGAAATGTCCTTCTTGTTCTCCTGGTAGCGGAACAGACGCATGTAATCGCCAACCTTGACGCCCTTATTCGCCCCAATGTTCACGTAGGCCGCGTCTCCGCGTGCCAGCTCTTGATGGAAGTCGAAAGAGGCCACAATGGTTCCCACAGGCTTGCCGCTGATGGGCGCAAAATGATCGGGCTTTCCGGCATCCTTGTAAGGCGGCGCTGGGCGCTCCTCGAACGGCCGCACGATGTCGCCGCGTTGCATGTAGTTGCAAGAGAAGACTATTTCCGCGATAGAAGTTTTGGTCTGGACATTAACGACGCGGACCTGCCCTGCGTCCTTGTAAACGGTGCCCATTTCTTTCAACAACTTGGGCTGGCCGTAAAACCATTCGTTGCCTGCATCTCTAACGGGTCGCACAACCGCGAACAGGTCGCCGATCTTCACGCCTTTGTCTTCGCCGCGGTTGATGTATACGTAATCGCCGCGCGCGAACACGATGTTGTAGGTGGCGCCCTCGCCGGAAATGAGGCGAATGTCGTCCGGAACCTGGGGATCGCTCAGGAAACCGGAACAGTACACGCTGGAATAGTCCGGCTGCGCAGTCGGGCGCGGCGTGGCTTCCGTATTCGTCTGCGCGGAACAGAGGACCGCGCCGGTGAGGACCGAAGCACATAATACTGCCAGTTTCGCGACAGCTGGTTTCGCGCGCATTACAATGCTCCTTACAGGCACGCCCTAAGGGCCGTGCGGGGACGTGCTCATCGAAAGTAACAAGGTGCCTTGGGGGCGTCAACAAATTGGGTTACAGCTCTTTACACTTTTGATACGGGCGGGGATGCGGGTTGCTATGCTGCCTGTTTTCAATAGAATGGCTCAGATAAATGTAGGCGTCGGGCTTTAGCCCGGCCCTGAGGGCGGCGCACAAAGTGGGGATCCGTAGGCTGTGGAAGGGTGTGGGGCGCATCTGCGGGGTGGCGGCGGCGGCAACGGCCGTGGATATGGCGTCGGGTATCCGGTTGGCCCTGCGCGAGAGCCCCACCGTGGAACTCCGCCTCGATTGGCTGGCGAATGACGCGGAACGCTCGAAACTCCTGCGCTGGGTTCGACAGCACCATCCTCCAGGTGCGACATTTCTCGCCACGTGCCGTCGCAAAGGCGCGGGAGGGCGCTTTGCCGGGGATATCGAAGCGCAGCTCTACTGGCTGATACGGGCTCGCGAGGTCGGCTGCCAATGGTGTGATATTGAGGTCGAGACTTTACGGAAGCTGCCCAGGCAATCGGCGCGCGAGCATGCCGTCCCACCTCGTATCATGCTGTCCGTACACGACTTCCAGCAGACTCCAGAGCTAACGCAGTCGATCCGTTTGCCCTCGCATAGTGAAGTGGACGCCGTCAAGATCGCGGCACACTCCCGGACCATTGGGGACAGCGTGCGGTTGCTTCGCTGGGCTCGGCGCTCCAAGGATTGTATCGCGGTTCCCATGGGTGAGATCGGCCTGCCGGCTCGCATTCTGGCGCTTCGAGAGGGCAGCGCGCTGGCATATGCGCCCGTGGCGGACTCTACCGCGCCAGGGCAGGTGTCCCTTCGCGAGTTGAAGCATCTTTATCGAGCGCATCAACTGAACCGGCGCACGCAAGTTTTCGGAGTCATTGGCAATCCGGTTGGGCACTCGTTGTCTCCGCTCATGCACAACTCCGCCTTTATCGCAAAAAAGGTAAACGCCGTGTATCTGCCGTTTTTGGTGAAAGACCTGCGCGATTTTTTGGCCGCAGTCCCGGAATTCGGCATTCGTGGGTTTAGCGTCACGATCCCGCACAAGCAGAAGATCCTGAAATACCTGAAACAGTGCGACCCTTTGGCTGCGGACATCGGCGCGGCCAACACGGTCGTGGTTCGCCGGGACGGCTCGCTGGCCGGGTCCAACACGGACTATGTCGGAGTACTGCGCTCGCTCAAGCAGAGACTTGACCTCGCGAAAAGTCGCGTGCTGGTTTTTGGGGCGGGTGGCTCAGGGCGCGCAGCCGCTTTTGCGTTGGCTCGGGCGGGCGCCTCGGTCGCTGTGTGCGCGCGGCGAGAACGAGTTGCGCATGAACTGGCTCGCGCGGTAGGTGGCGAGATCCTTCCACGAAGGGCTTTACGCACCGAAGTGTTCGACGCGGTGCTCAACACCACGCCGGTCGGAATGTACCCACATACCGAAGTTTCTCCGTTGAGCCTCGGGGAGTTACACTGTCGGATTGTCATGGACCTGATTTACCGTCCCGAGCGCACGCAGTTATTGAAGCTGGCCACCAGCAAAGGGATTGCCACGGTTTCTGGTATCGAAATGTTTCTCGCTCAGGGAATCGTGCAGTGGGAGCTGTGGACCAAGCGGCGCGCCCCCGAAGCCGTCATGCGTCACGCTGTCCTCGCGGCATTACGCACCGAAGCTTCGCTGAAATCGACGCCGCTCCGGAGGGCGCGGTGATTCAGCCAGACTTTCGCGAGTTCCAGCGCCTGGCAAAGCAGGGCAACCTCATTCCTGTGTTCGACGTGTTGCCCGCCGACCTGCTCACGCCGGTCAGCGCTTATCTACGCATCGCGCAAGGCGCGCGGTATTCCTTCCTGTTGGAAAGCGTGGAGGGTGGCGAAAAAATCGCGCGTTACACATTCGCCGGCGCCAATCCCGAAGAAGTTTTCCGCTATGCCAGCGGCGCGTGCGTCATGGAAGATCGCGACCGCGTTGTCTGGGAGGAGAGCGATCCCGTCGGGTTTCTGCGTACCCGCATGCAGCGTTTTCGCCCGGTGCGTCTTCCTGGCCTGCCTCCGCTGGTGGCGGGGGCGATCGGGTATTTTTCTTACGACATGGTGCGGCTCATCGAGCGTTTGCCGGCACGGCTGCGCGATGACATCGGCCTGTTCGATGCGATGCTCATGTTCTACCACGGCATCATCGCTTTCGATCACGTCCAGCATCGCCTCTGGATCGTGCGAAATGTCTTCACCGAAGGCTCCGGAAGCCTTCGTGCTAAATACAATGCTGCAGTTCGAGGAATACGCGAGACGCGGAAGCTCCTGGAGCAGCCCGTTGCCGCCGAAAAGCCACGGCGAGAGGCTCGTGCCGGAAAGCGCTCACCGCTCAAGATCACTTCCAATTTTCGACGCAGCGAATATCTGGCGGCCGTGCGCAAGTGCAAGGAATACATCCGCGCCGGAGACATTTTTCAGGTTGTCGTCAGCCAGCGCTTTTCCGCAAAGACAAAAGCGCAACCGTTCGACATTTATCGCGAGCTTCGCGCTCTCAATCCATCTCCCTATCTTTTCTATTTGCAGATGAATGACATTGCTGTTGCCGGTAGTTCGCCGGAAATGCTCGTCAAGGTCCAGGGGCGCGACGTTTTCTATCGTCCCATCGCGGGAACCCTTCCTCGTGGCAGAGATGAGGCCGAGGACCTGCGCTTCGAAAAACAGATGCTGGCCAGCGAAAAGGAACGTGCCGAGCACATCATGCTGGTCGATCTCGGCCGCAACGATCTTGGCCGCGTTTGCGAATACGGCACGGTGAAAGTCGAGCAGCTCATGACCGTCGAGCGCTTCTCTCACGTGATGCACCTGGTTTCCAGCTTGCGCGGGCGCCTACGGGAAGACGTCGATTGCTTCGACGCTCTGATGGCCTGTTTCCCCGCAGGCACCGTCTCCGGGGCTCCTAAGGTTCGCGCCATGGAGATTATCGAGGAGTTGGAGCGCACGCGGCGGGGCATCTACGCCGGGGGCGTGTTATACATGGATTTTGCTGGGAATCTGGACTCGTGTATCGCGCTGCGCACCATGGTCATCAAAAATGGTGTGGCCCACGTCCAAGCGGGGGGCGGCATTGTCGCCGACTCCACGCCTGCAGGCGAGTATCAGGAAACTGTCAATAAGTCGCGAGCGCTTCTGACCGCACTGGAAACCGCGGAACGTCGACGTTAGATTCTTTCTTTCGCGCCGCATTCTTGTTTAGGAGGGCCCAGATTCAGCCATGCCGAAAAGTGCGATAATAAAACGGCATTCAGCCGCTGAAGTTCCACGCGGTTGAACGCCAGTAAGGACCGTCGTGATTCTGCTGCTCGACAACTACGATTCCTTCACCTACAACCTGGCGCAGTATCTCGGCGAGCTAGGCTGCAACGTCGAAGTGCATCGAAACGATAGGATTTCCGTGGAAGAGATCGCCCGACGCAAACCAGAACGCATCGTCATTTCGCCCGGCCCGTGCACGCCGCAGGACGCGGGAATTTGTGTCGACCTGATTCAGCGGCTCGCCGGCAAATTTCCCATTCTTGGCGTGTGTCTGGGCCATCAAGCCATTGGCGCGGCGTTCGGTGGAAGAGTCATTCGCGCGCCGAAGCTGTTCCATGGAAAGACGAGTACGATTCACCACGATTCCAAGGGCGTCTTCCGCAAACTGGCTGACCCCTTCACCGCCACGCGGTACCACTCCTTGATCGTTGAGCGCAAATCCCTTCCGCGCGAACTAACCATTACCGCCGAAACCGACGACGGCATCATCATGGGCTTCCGCCATCGCCGCCACAAACTGGAAGGCGTCCAGTTCCACCCCGAGTCGGTCCTAACGGAATCCGGCAAGCAACTCCTGAAAAACTTCCTCTCTTTGTAAGTCCTCGTTGTCCAGAGAGGTTCACCGTGGTTCCCTGTGGACGGCGTGTGCCGACAGTGACACTGGCTAGACTGTGGCCCAACTTCCAGTGCTCTACATTAGGCCTTCATTATCAACGAGTTACGCCACAGACCGAAGATCTCTCGAGCGGCGTTCCGGTTGCTCTCCTTCGTACTGTTGTCTTTCACGCGGCATCCGCGAGGGGAATCGGCCCGTTCCGCGCGGATGTCGTACACTAAATTTTTCTCCGGGACAGACCATGGCACATATGCGAAGCATCTCCAAAAAGACGCAGGCCGAACGAAGTTCGGCCACGCTGGTAAAAGGGGCGAGAGTCGCCAAAGTCGAAGGGCGCCCGGTCTGGGCCGAGGTCTCCACTTCCGCCCTGACGCACAATCTCCGTGTCATCCGCGACTACGTCAATCCACCCACGGAGCAGCGCAAGACCCCGCGCCTGGTCCTCTCGATCGTGAAGGGCAACGGTTACGGCCATGGTGGGCCGCAAGTCGCCAAAATCCTCGAAAAGGCCGGCTCGGACTGGTTCGGCGTGACCTCGACCTCGGAGGGAATCGAAGTCCGCAAAGCTGGCGTCCGCAAGCCGATCCTGGTGCTGACGAGCTTTTGGCCCGGTGAAGAGGAAAATCTCCTGAAGCACAACCTCACGCCAGTCGTGCATCGTTGCGAGCAGCTCGCGGCACTGAATCACGCGGCTTCCAAGAGAACGAACCGCAACCCAGCTTCATTTCACCTCAAGATGGATACGGGCATGAATCGCCTCGGCATCGCGCCGAGCGACGTCGACTGTTTTGCCGGGCAGCTTGCGAAATGCCGCCATCTCCAACTGGGCGGCGTGCTGACTCATTTCGCGTCATCGGAAGCGTTCGCACCGTCGGCTCAAAGCGAACAGACACGCGAGCAGGAAGAGCATTTCTTCGTCGCGCTGGAACGATTGCGCGCGCTTGGCGTCGATCCCGGAATCGTGCACCTGGCGAATAGCGCAGCCATCGCCGTGCGCCCGGAAACTTGGGCCGACATGGTGCGCCCCGGCGTAATTCTGTACGGCTATCACCCAGGCTACGACCCACCGGAGCAGCGCCGGGTAGCCGAGCAAAAGCTGCCGCTAAAGCCGGTGATGAGCCTGCGCACGCGGATCATTAACCTGCGCCGGGCCCCTGCCGGCGCTGGCGTCGGATACGGTGCAAAGTTCGTGACTGAGCGCCCTTCGGTGATCGGAGTGCTCGCAGCGGGGTATGGCGACGGCGTGCACCGTTCCCTGGGCAACCGCGGCTGCGTTCTGGTCCGTGGTAAGCTGGCTCCCATCGTTGGCATTGTCTCCATGGACGTAACCATGATCGATCTCACCGACGTGCCGGACATCGAGGTCGGCGAGGTCGTTACCATTTACGGCGTCGACGGCGAACATGTGCATCCAGCCGGCCAAGTAGCTCGCTCCATCGGCACGGTGACCTCCGACCTGCTTTGCGCGGTCAGCGCTCGCGTACCGCGCCTGTACGTTTCCTGACGCTTGGGCTCTAACAACTCGGCCGCGTTCGGCAATCTGTGTCCGATCAGAACACATTCTTTTTCCTCCAGCAGCATCCCATCCTGGGAGCCCTGTAGACTCGCGTTAACTCTTGCGCAATCCACTTCCCAATTCGCTGGATCGCGCGACACGGCCTGTTTATCCCGAGACCGAAGCCGACTAAGCTTTCTATTCTGACCGAGCTCTACGACACAAATCCTCTAGTTTCAAAAGCTTCCTGACTAACGTCATCTGTCTGTATTAGCTTTATGGCCGCGGTTTGTTCGGCTGTCGAAATGGCGCGATTTCGTGCGTCATTGTAATAGAAGAGCGGGGTAATAGAGGAATGGGACAGGTCAGACGAAGGACTAGAGGGGATACGACATGAAATACATGCTGATGGATTACGTGCAAGATGCCGGCTGGCAGACACTCACCAAGGCCGAGCAGGAACATTGGCTGGGCGCTTACAAAGCCTACATGGAGGCGATGACGAAGGCGGGAGTGCTGAAGGGCAGCGGCGGACTCAAGCCCGCGTCGATGGCCACCACCGTTCGAGTTGTAAATGAGAAGACCCAAGTGCTCGACGGCCCGTATGCCGATTCGAAAGAGCAACTTGGCGGCTATCACATCATCGAGGTGGCCGATTTGGATGCGGCAATCGCTTGGGCGGCGCGCTCGCCGACCGCGATTCACGGGGTCGTCGAGGTACGGCCCATGTGGGAAGGCACACTACTGACCACGGACATCAGCCAATACGTCAAGCCGGAATGAGCTGACCATGACCACGATGGAGCGTTTGTTGGTTTGATCGAGCAAGTAAATATAAGGAGAATTATGATGCGTAAATTGATTGTATTCAATCACGTGACCCTGGACGGCTACTTTACGGACAGTGGCGGCGACATGTCGTGGGCCCACAAGCACGATGCGGAGTGGAATTCATTTGTGAAAGGGAACGCGAGTGGCGAAGGCACGCTCTTATTTGGGAGGAAGACCTACGAACTCATGGTCAGCTACTGGCCGACGCCAATGGCCATGAAAAATGATCCGGTCGTCGCCGAAGGGATGAACAGACTTCCGAAGGTTGTGTTTTCAAGTACGTTGGACAAGGCGATGTGGAGCAACACAAAGCTGGTGAAAGACGACCTGGTGGCGGCAGTGCGAAAAATGAAGAGCGAGCCCGGTGGCACTTTGGTGATTCTGGGCAGCGGCAGCATCGTTTCCCAATTGGCGCAGGAAGGTTTAATCGACGAATTCCAGATCGCCCTGAACCCCATCGTCCTTGGCAAGGGCAAGACACTGTTCGAAGGTGTGAAGAGCAAGCTGAACCTGCAGCTGACAAATTCGCGCACCTTTCAGAATGGGAATGTAGTCCTTTGCTACGCGCCGGCGACGTGAAGGGATGAGCTTGGATCAACACGATGCGCAGGCTCGAAGAACCGCCGAAGCAATCGCGCGCCGCAGTTACGGCAAGCTGGTTGCCTTTCTCGCAGCGCGCACACGCGATGTCGCGGCGGCCGAGGATTCCCTTTCCGAGGCTTTCGCTGCGGCCCTGGCGGATTGGCCGCGCAAGGGGTGTCCTGCGAATCCCGAAGCGTGGCTGCTGACCGTGGCGCGCCGAAAAGGAATTGATTTCGCACGACGACGCAAGACGGGCGAGATTGCGTCCGAGGAGTTACAGCGTGTGGCGGAAGTGCTGGGTTCCGGCCCGGCTGACGCGGAAATTCCCGACCGGCGCCTCGCGCTGATGTTTGCCTGCGCGCACCCGGCGATCGAAGCCGGCATTCGCGCTCCCTTGATCCTGCAAGTGGTGCTCGGGCTTGACGCGGCCACCATCGCATCGGCATTCTTGATTTCGCCGGCAACGATGGGCCAACGCTTGGTCCGAGCAAAAAGCAAGATCCGCCACGCGGGCGTCCCGTTCATCGTCCCGGAGCGCCAGGAGTTACCCGCCCGGCTCGACACCGTGCTGGCCGCCATTTACGCCGCGTTCGCGGAAGGTTGGACCGATCCCCGAGGGACCGATGCCGCGCGTCGCGATCTCACCGAGGAAGCGCTATTCCTGGCGCGGCTGGTCACTGAGCTGCTGCCCGATGAGCCCGAAGCATTGGGCCTGCTTGCGCTCATGCTTCACGCGGAAGCACGACGTCGTGCGCGGCGCGGTCCGGGCGGCGAATACGTTCCGCTCTCCGACCAGGATTCTGAATTGTGGGATGCGCAAATGATGGGTGAGGCGGAGTCGTTGCTGCGCCGGGCCAGCACACTGGGCTCGATCGGCCGGTATCAGCTCGAAGCTGCGTTGCAGTCCGCGCATGTATACCGTTGCCGCACAGGCCAGTCCAACTGGGCAGAGGTGGTAGAACTCTACGACGCTTTGTTGGCGCTAGCTGGATCACCAGTGGTCGCGATCAATCGCGCCGTGGCCATCGCGCACCTCCATGGTGCCAGCGCGGGTCTGATAGCCTTGCAAGGAGTAGCCGCCGATACGCGCATCATCGAATACCAACCCTACTGGGCCGCGCGCGCTGAGCTACTAGCAAAATCGGGCGCCCACAACGAAGCCCGCCAAGCCTACGAAATGGCCATAGGCCTCGAGCGCGATCCCTCAGTCCGGCGCTTCCTGCAACAACGTCAAGCAACCCTGCGCCTTGACGTGTTGCCCTGACGTGGTCGCCCGCCCGGCCCCTCGAAGCGTCGCGCCGCTCAGCTTCTCCCAAGTCTTGCCATTGACCTTGCACACGTCTTCCGGACTGGTATGTAACCTACGCATTCGTTGTAGGGGCGGGGCTTGCTCCGCCCGGCCGACGCGTCTTGGCACCCACGCCAGCGTCCCGGCGGCAATTGCCGTTAAACAAGTTGTAAGGGCACAACACCGTTGTGCCCGAACTCAGCAAAATCGCCGTTTCGCGCGACATGGAAGATATCAGGTCAACAAGATTGCCTATTCATCTTGAACCGGCGGGACCACCTAGGCGGGTTCAGGGAAGCCTAGGCACATCGTATCCCCCGTGGTCCTTGAGGTGGTAGTCCAAGAATACGGGTGGGAGCAAGCAGAGATCGAGGGGCGCGCGCGGAGCGAGCCGCGCGATGATTTGCCAAAGGCTGAGGTTGTCTTTGTGGGAGTTGGGCCGCACGAGATTGAAGTGCAGCTGATAGGTGGGTCCTTTGGCGAGGAAGTCGCCGCGGCTGGTGAAATCTTCCAAGTCGAAGAACTTATCTTCTTCGAGGCGATGCACGGTTTCCACGTCGCTCTTTGGGAAAGTCGCCTTTGAACTCGCCGCCGTTGTCGGTTTGCCAGACCAGATCGCGGAGCGAAACGCCGTAGCGATCCAGATGCTGCTGGATGCGGGAGGCGAAAACGGCCCTGGCCGAAGCGCTGCGCTGCGCCGCGAAGGCCCAGAACAGCAAACCGCTGCGGACATCGCGGGCGGTGTATTGAATGGCCGGCAAGTGGAGTCGCTGGGCCTGCAGCCAGTAGCGCGGGATATCGTCGAGATCCTTGGTATCCGCGCTGATTTGCTGGAACAGCGCCCAGCAAGCTTTGATATGCGCGAGGTCCTGCTTGCTCGTATTTTCTGCGGCGTTTTTTCAACAGACGGTGCTCGCGCCAGATACGCTCGAGAGCGCGATGGCTGATGGGCAGGTCGAACTCGCGGATCAGGCGGCGAGAGCCGAAGGTGGGCAGCATTTTGCGCAGCTCAACAAGTTGCGCTTCGGTGGTCGGCGGAGTTTTCTGAGACTGGTGGTGACGAGCACGGTGGTAGCGAAGAGTCGCGCGGCGGGCTGGATGCCACGCTGTTTGGCGCTCTCGACCAACCGCAGACGATGGTTGTAAGCGCCTTTCATCTCACGCACAAGATCGAAATAACGAGCAGAGGTAGCCATGACGCGCTAGCCGCCGCGCGTCGCCCGGCTCTCCCCCCAGCCGGGCGGCCATCTCCAACCGCCTCTTCTCACTCAAACACTTCAACCTCGCTAGGGGGATACGATGTGAGTAGGCTCTTCCGCCACGTAGGCGCGTTCGCCTCGGATTAGGGCTTGATGTACACTCTCAGGTTCTACGATTCATAAAATGAGCCGCATAACTGCCATTTTACCTGCCGCCGGTCTGGGCACTCGCATGGGTGCCGAGACGCCGAAGCAATTTCTCGAACTCGAAGGCGTGCCGATTGTGATGCTGAGCCTTCGGCGGATTGCTTCGTGCGAGCTGATTACGGACATCATTGTGGCAACGCGCGGCGACGGAATCGCGCGGCTGGAAGAACAGTTTCGGGGCGAAAAATTCAAACAAACCGTGCGCGTGGTGCGCGGCGGTGACGCGCGACAGGATTCCGTGGCGCGCGCTCTGCAAGAAGTGGCTGACGACACCGAGTTGGTGGTAGTGCACGATGCCGTGCGGCCGTTCGTGACGCGGGAGCAGATCGCCCGCGTCATTGAAGAAGCGCGGCGGTGTCACGCGGCGATTCTCGGGATTCCCGCGATGGACACCGTGAAAGAAGTAAAGCGCGCGAGTTTGCCGGAGGATGTGGCGCTGATTACCGCGACGATACCGCGCGAGCGCGTGGTGCTGGCCCAGACGCCGCAGGTGTTCGCGACGAAGTTGTTGAAGGAAGCCTACGCCCGAGCCGAGTCGGATGGAGTGAGCGCCTCGGACGACGCCGCGCTGGTGGAACGCCTCGGGCACGACGTGCACGTAGTGCTGGGATCCGAGCGCAACATCAAAATCACGAAGCCTGCGGACATGGACCTGGCACGCTTCTACCTGGAACGCGAGCGCGCAACAAAATGAGAGCGCAAGAGGCCAAGGCATGAGTGCGCGGTGCGGCATCGGGTACGATCTGCATCGGCTAGAGGAGGGCCGGAAGCTGATTGTGGGTGGCATCGAATTGCCCTTTGATAAAGGGCCGGTGGGGCACTCGGATGGAGATGTTCTCGCGCACGCCTTATGCGATGCGTTGCTGGGTGCGGCGGGTCTCGGGGACATCGGCACGCATTTTCCGGACACCGATCCGAAATGGAAAGGCGCGAACAGTTTGATTTTTTTGAAGCACGCCAAGAAATTGCTGGACGAGAAGAAATTTGAAATCGAATACGTGGACGCCGTAGTGATTACGGAAAAGCCCAAGCTGGGTCCGCACTTTCCGAAGATGCGGGAAGCTTTAGGGCGAGCGTTGGGCGTGCCTGCAGAGAAGATTCACCTGAAGGCAAAGACCAACGAGGGCGTGGACGCGATTGGGCGGGGCGAAGCGATCGCGGCGTATGTGGTGGCGACGATTTCGCCGCGATAGCCTTGCTCTTTGCGGCGATGGGAAAATTCCAGGTACATTTGAGGGAACGTAGCCGGCGAATTGGACCCAGCGAAAACTCCACCGTTACAGTCGCGGACCGCTACAAGTGCAGCGTCTGCGATAGAATCTCACCGATGGCTGTCGAAGAAATTCCTCCCAAGTCGGACGTGGCACCCACCAGCCCGTTCAGCGCGGCTGATGTCCTAGGTGTGTTGCGCGAGGGAGGGTGGATTTCGAGAGACGCGCCACCGGAACAGAATGCCTGGTGCGAACGCGCGGCGTTTCTGCTGGGACCGCAGGCAGCCGATCGCGAGGCTCTCTCAGGATTGCTGCGATTGGCCTTTGAGTATGACGCGGCGCGGGCCATGGCGAGCTTCGAGGCGCATGCGGTGATGACGCGGTATGCGGCTCGCGATGTGATCCGGCTGCTGGCGCGATTGGTTTTGGACGGAGAGCCTTGTACCCCTGAACGATTCAAGGAGATCGTTACGGCGCTGAAGGAAGGCCTCGATCTTGGCGGCAGGGAAGTCTTGCAGCCTTTGCGGCTCGCCCTTGTGGGGCGAGCGGGCGGTGGCGAACTGGATCGCGTGATTTTGCTGATCGATGCGACGGCAGCAGCCGGCTTCACGCCGGCCGTGAAGACCGTGCGCGAGAGGATGATCGAGTTTTGCTCGGCGTTAGATTGAGGCACCAAGGATTTGACTGGTGAGAGTTTCATGGATCGATTGACAGGGATACATGCGGTGCGCGAGGCGCTCGAGGCGGGGCGCGCGTTTGATCGCATCGTCATTGCGAAAGGACGGCAGGATACGCGCGTCGAAGAGATCGTGCAAGCCGCGCGCACACGAAATATTTCTCTGCGCTTTGAGGATCGCTCGCAGCTCGACCGCCTGGCGGACTCCAAGGATCATCAGGGAATCGTTGCGTTGGTGGCCGCGCGCGCGGCAGGAACGCTCGACGAGATTTTGGCGGCGGCCAATGCTGGAGCGGGCCGCGGCGAAAAAGGGCTGATCGTTTTGTTGGATGGTGTGGAGGATCCGCACAATCTGGGCGCTGTCATTCGCACGGCGTTGGCCGCGGGCGCGCACGGCGTCGTGATTCCAGAGCGGCGAGCGGCAGGATTGACCGACACCGTGGCGCGAGCGTCGGCGGGAGCGCTGGCGCATCTGGCCGTCGCCAAGGTGACGAATCTCGTGCGCGCGATGGAGGAGTTAAAAGAAGCTGGGTATTGGTTGATCGGACTCGACGAGCGCGGCGAGAAGAATTACACGGACGTCGACTACACCTCTCCAGTCGGCATCGTGCTCGGTGGGGAAGGCAAAGGCTTGCACGAGTTGACGCGCAAGCGATGCGATTTTGTGGTGTCGCTGCCGACGACGGGGCCGGTGAAGTCGTTGAATGTTTCGGTGGCCGCTGGAGTCGTTTTGTTTGAGGCGTTGCGGCAGCGCCGAGGGAAGTAACGTTTCATCATTCACGGCGGCTACAGGATGGTCGGTCTAAAGACCGGCCACTACATTTGCTATTTGTCGTATTGGATGAGCGAGAAAACGTCCAGGCCGGGGAGTTTTGCGCGGCCTTTCAGGAACGTTAGCTCCACGGCGAAGGCCAGGCCTTCGACTTTGCCGCCTAACTGCTCGATGAGTTTTACGGTGGCCGAGGCCGTGCCTCCCGTTGCCAGCAAATCGTCGCAGATGATGACGCGATCGCCGGGCTTCACGGCGTCTTCGTGCACCTCCAGCGCGTCCGAGCCATATTCGAGCGCATAAGAAACGCTTATCGTTTTCGCCGGAAGTTTGTTCGGTTTGCGGACCGGCACGAAGCCTGCTCCCATCCGATAAGCCAGCGCTGGGGCAAAAATAAAGCCGCGTGCTTCGATTCCGGCGACGAGATCGATGGTATGACCGTTGTAATGTTCGCAGAGCCGGTCGACGAGCATGTGAAAGCCTCGCTTATCTTTCAAAATCGTCGTCAGATCGTAGAACAATATTCCGGGTTTCGGGTAATCGGGCACTTCGCGGATCAATTTCTTCAGCTCATCCATCCGGCGGGCTCCTGATCAATCTTCATAGGTAGTGACAAACTCGCTTGCATATTGCGGGTCCACGTCGGCTAGTTCTTCGGCTACGCGGCTGACGCTGGAAAAGCGCGGGCCGCGCTCGAGCGCCGCTCGAAACTTTGCAAGTTGCGCGCGCGTGCCAATGGCGTACGCTTCCACGCGACCGTCGCTCAGATTACGAACGTACCCGCTCAGATTCAGCCGCCTGGCTTCAACCTGCGTGAAATTGCGGAAGCCGACACCTTGCACGAATCCGGAGACAAAGAATCGCTTTGCTTGTTTCGCGTCAGTCACAAACTTTGGAATTGTAGCAGAGACTACAGTGCAGCGCGGCTCGGGAGTGAGGCACAGACCCTTCAAAAGCTCAGCGTAAACCCTTCGTCCCTCAGGGCAAGCACGAGTGTCTGCGCTTCCAAAGAGCAAGGCGATTTGCGGTAAGCTTCTAACGCGCCGTGAAGCCTCAGGCTGCTTCCGGCCCTTCGCCCGCATCCAAATCGATATGCACTCAGATGTGAATACCGCGGTACGAATTGCAAGCTCTCCGGTTCTGCGCGTC
>Ga0185299_10003917_pt1 | contig 18705 bp, 14 predicted proteins | sample PaiPotPPA55metaG_FD_128002 | JGI IMG/M metagenome (GOLD analysis project Ga0185299, IMG submission 128002) | Iron sulfur acid spring bacterial and archeal communities from Banff, Canada, to study Microbial Dark Matter (Phase II) - Paint Pots PPA... ...
GCGGCTATGCCGTCGAGTGCGAGCGGTCGTTCATCGTCGGCAAGCCAACCGACTACGCCAAGCGCCTCTACGACGCCATGCTCGCCGCCCACGACACCGGAGTCGAGAATCTGAAAGAAGGAGCGATCGCCGAAGAAGTCGATAACAAGAGTCTCGACCAGATCCGCAAAGCCGGATTCGAGAAGTTCCTCAAACACCGCACTGGTCACGGCCTTGGTCTCGAAGGCCACGAAGCCCCATGGATCGCCGAAGGCGACAAGACCGTCCTCAAGCGGGGCATGACTTTCAGCTGCGAGGGAGTCTACGATCCCGACTGGGGAGGCGTTCGACACTCTGACACTGTCGTGGTCCGCAAAGACAAGGGCGAAGTGTTGAATAAATACCCCACTCGCCTCGAAGATATGATCATTGAGATCTGATGGAGAAAAGAACCGGAGTGCACGAACGGTAGTTCTTATTGTTGCCATCCTGAGCGGATCCGCGCTGATACCGCCGCAGCAGTGACCTGAGCGGGCTGCGACCCGACGCAGCTGAAAGTGTAAAGTCACCTTGTTCCCGATCGAAAATCATCCTGCTCGGGATTGCCCCGAGTGACGGCAATACGGAAGTTGTGCCGGGCCAGAAGTCGGCTTGTGGGAAGTTTCGCTAGCGACAGTGGACACGATGACGGCAAGTCGGTAGTTATGCTCCAAGAGGGATTCTTCAACCGCTGGTTAGAAACCGCGTTCGAAGGGATGGGCAGAGCAGTCGGATCCGATCTCTGCCAAACCTGTTCCGACGCAATACAAGCACGACACTCGTTCGCTGTCCTATAGCTGTCCAATAACGATTCCTTAACGCATCTTACAAGGTTTTTCGAGGGCCACCCGCGTCCTGTAAGTTGTTGTAATTCCAATTCCCTGTGGGCTCATAACCCAAAGGTCGGTGGTTCAAATCCACCCCCCGCAACCAACGCAATCATAAGGTTACGAGGAATTTGGATTTTCGATTGTGGTCTGAAATGGTCCATTAAGTCTTGAAGCGCCATAAGAGAGGCCGTCCACCCGACGGCCTTTTGCTATTTGGTGAGGTCTTGAAGCAGCACCCGCTGCACTACCGATGTATTGGCTTTGCGCTTCGCTTCCATGAAGGCTCCGCCGTAGACGTTCATCGTGGTCGAGATGTTGGCGTGACGCATGAGTTTCTGTTGTACGCCTAGAGGCGCACCAGTCTCGTCGAGCCAAGCGCGGTAGCTGTGACGCAGCGTGTGCCAGCCGATCGGTCCCTGAATCTTGGCCCGCGACGCCGCAGTCTGGAGCACTTTCTTCCGGAGCGAACCAGAATCGTACGGTTTGTTTGTCCGTGGGCTGGGAAAGACCCAGTCTCCTTGCGTATCTGGGCACAGATGCTTCCACTTCAGAAGAATGGTTGCGACGTCTGGATCCAGCGGCAATTCGTCCTGGGAACATTCCGATTTCAGCTTCGTGACTTGACTGCGAGCGTACCCTTCCCTGATTTCCATGACGAGACTTTCGAAGTCGATCAGGTTCCAACGCAGTCCCATTACCTCGCTGATACGGAGGCCCGTACACCCAGCCAGAAGGACCATACAGCGATAAGGATGGTCGAGCTGATTGAGCAGCGCCCCAAACTCCTCCTCCGTCAAGATTCGTGGAGCTTTGAGGCGCTTGCTGACTCCTTTGAGTTCGACCAAGCCCATGGGGTTGCGTTCCAACGGAATCAGCTCCCAGAGCATAGCTTTCTCGAAGAGGCGGTACATGAGACTTCGAATATGGCCTCTGGTTTTTGGGGCCAGTGGCAATTTTCGGAGCCAATCCTATACTCGGCTCCTGATGTCCAGCTAATGCTCCCCCACACGGACCCGCGCAGAGCAAGCACGAGCGACCGCGGATTCGTATTAACGGGTAAGGAATCCTATCTCGAGCCCTACCGCGCCAGCATATTAAGGGTAGAGCAGTACGAGGCAACCGTTCGCAAGCTGACGCTGGACAATCCCCAACAACAGCGCGAGCTTCCGGCCCTCGAAAGGCTGGCGGCTGAGAAGATCCAGTTCGCGGAGATGGTCATTAGTCTGCGCCGAACGAAGGGTTTGGAGGCGGCAGCGAGTGCTATTGAAAGCGGACTCGGCCAGCAGACCATGGATAAGTTTCAAGGGATAGTTCGCGGGTTGCAGGACGAGGAGCTGCGATTGTTGGTGCTACGCAACGGAGACGCGAAGCGGCGCTTAGGCCAGACCAAGACTGCCGTGATTTTCGGAAGCGTCTTGGGCTTATTTATCTCCGTCGCCGGAGGTTGGAGCGTCCAACGCGAAAGCACCAGGCGCGGGCTTGCGGAAACGCATCTAGCACAGATGGAGGGCAGATATCGAGGGCTCTTGGAAGCGGCTCCGGATGCCATGGTGGTGGTGAATCGGGCGGGAGAAATCGTTCTGCTGAATGTACAGGCGGAGAAGCAGTTCGGATACAGCCGCGATGAACTTGTAGGGCAGCAAGTAACGAACATCATCCCCGAGGGCTTCGCGGAACGGCTGATCGCGGACGGCACCCGAAGTGCGGCGGAAGCGCTGGCGCAGCAGATCGGCACTGGAATTGAACTCATTGCACGCCGGAAGGATGGCAGCCAGTTTCCTATCGAGATCATGCTGAGTCCGCTCGATAGCGCTGAGGGAATCCTGGTGACGGCAGCGATCCGCGACATCACCGAACGCAAGAAAGCGGAAACGCATCTGGCGCAGATGGAGGGCAGATATCGAGGGCTCTTGGAAGCGGCTCCGGATGCCATGGTGGTGGTGAACCGGGCGGGAGAAATCGTTCTGCTGAATGTACAGGCGGAGAAGCAGTTCGGATACAGCCGCGATGAACTGGTAGGGCAGAAGGTGAAGAACATCATTCCGGAGGGCTTCGCGGAACGGCTGATCGCGGACGGTACCCGAAGTGCGGCGGAAGCGCTGGCGCAGCAGATCGGCACCGGGATCGAACTCATTGCACGCCGGAAGGATGGCAGCCAGTTTCCTATCGAGATCATGCTGAGTCCGCTGGAAAGCGCCGAGGGAATTCTGGTGACGGCGGCGATCCGCGACATCTCCGAGCGTAAGAAGTCCGAGGAACATCTGCTGAAGACGGTTGGGGAACTGAAGCGTTCCAATGAGGAACTGCAGCAATTTGCCTATGTCTCATCACACGATCTCCAGGAGCCGTTGCGCATGGTGGCCAGTTATACGCAGCTCCTGGCAAAGCGCTACAAAGGGCGTCTAGACTCCGATGCCGATGAGTTCATCGCCTTTGCAGTAGACGGGTGCAACCGCATGCAGGGGCTGATCCAGGATCTGCTGGCCTATTCTCGCGCAGGGACAACTGGAAAGGCACTCAGCGAGGTTTCCGGTGAAGACGCTCTGCAAGGAGCGCTTACAAACTTACGAATAACGATTGAGCAGAGCGGTGCGGTTGTGTCTCACGATTCCCTGCCAGCCATCAGGACGGACGAAACGCAGTTGACCCAGGTATTTCAGAACCTCGTCGGGAACGCAATCAAGTACCGCAGCGCCGAAGCCCCTCGCGTACACGTCTCTGCCACGAAAAACGGCGGCAACGAATGGATCTTTTCCGTGCGCGACAACGGACTGGGGATTGCCCCTCAGTATTTTGAAAGGATCTTTATACTTTTCCAGCGGTTGCACGGGCGAAATGAGTTCGAGGGCACCGGAATCGGGTTGGCTATTTGCAAGAAAGTTTTGGAGCGGCTGGGCGGCAGGATCTGGGTCGAGTCGCAACTTGAAAAGGGCTCAACCTTCTACTTTGCCTTGCCAGAAAGAGGTGTGAACTAATGAAAACGATTGGAACGGATGCGACACCTATCGAAGTCCTTTTGGTTGAAGATAGTCCCGGCGATGTCAGGCTAACACGGGAAGCGTTTAAGGACGCCAAGGTGCATATCAACTTGAACGTGGCGTCGGATGGGGCAGAAGCGATGGACTTTCTTAATCATGCGGGGAAGTACTCCAACGTTCCACGCCCGGATCTGATCTTGCTTGATCTGAACCTGCCGAAGAAAGACGGCCGGGAGGTCCTGGAGGAGATCAAGGAGAGCGCGACGCTGAAGAGCATTCCGGTGGTTATCTTGACTACCTCCGCGTCTGACGCGGATATCCTCCGGAGTTATAGGCTCCATGCGAACTGTTACATCACCAAGCCTGTGGGCCTCGAGGGATTCCTCGAAGTTGTGAAGAGCATTGATAGTTTCTGGCTGTCGGTCGTCAAGTTACCGCACGAACCACGCTCATGACGGAAAAGGCTCTCCAAGTTCTTGTGGTTGAGGATAACGCGGGAGATGTGCGCTTGCTCCGCGAGATGTTCAGCGGCGAGAGGCCGGGCAGTTTCGAATTGACGCATCTCTTGCGCATGAGTGAAGCGGAGATTCATCTTGCGAAAGGTGGAGTGGACATCACCCTGCTGGACATGGGATTACCGGATGGGCATGGCCTGGAAACGGTGCGGCGGGCGCACGCGGCGGCCCCAGGGGTCCCGCTGATCATACTGACTGGCTTGGACGACGAGGCACTGGCCGCCGAAGCCATGATGCATGGCGCACAAGACTACATGATCAAAGGCCAGATCGAAAGTCGCGCGCTCCCCCGGGCTCTTCGCCACGCCATTGAGCGCCACCGTATGCAAACAGAAACCGACCTCATCCGGACACATCAGATGCAGTTTAAAGATGAGTTCCTCTCACACGTGTCGCACGAGCTTCGTTCACCACTGACCGCGGTCCGTCAGTTTGTGACCATTCTCCTGGACAGTTTGGCCGGCGAATTGAATCTGGAACAGCGCGGGTACCTGGAAATCGTTCTGAGGAATGTCAACCAGCTTCGATCGATGATTAACGACTTATTCGAAGTCACTGGCGTGCAGGCGGGTAAGCTGAGGGTCGAGCTGCAATCTACTTCGGCTTCCGATGCAATCGTCTACACCGTCAGCACACTCCAGGAGGCCGCCACAGCCAAAGGAATCACTCTCTCTTCGGATGTGGAGTGCGGGTTGCCATCAGTCTACGCTGACCCCGCGCGGGTTCGACAAATCCTCATCATTTTAGTCGATAACGCCATCAAGTTCACTCCGGCAAACGGCGCAGTGAAGATTCAGGCCCGTATCCTCGAGGAGGATCCGAATCTCCTGGTTCTGGAGGTCTCAGACTCGGGATGCGGGATCAATCCGGACATGACCGAGCGGATTTTTGAACGCCTCTTCCAAGCATCAGATCCGGCTTTGGCAGGTCGTAAAGGCCTTGGCCTGGGGTTATACATCTGCAAAGACTTGGTTACTCGGCAGGGCGGACAAATTTGGGCCAAGAGCGCACCGGGACAAGGCGCCGCTTTTTTCGTTACACTGCCCATTTTTTCTCTATCTAAACTGATCGCTCCGGCCCTCAGAAAGGAACAACGTACGGAAAGTCCTATCACACTCGTGGTAACAGAGATGGGTTCAGAGACCGGCTGGCTTTCCGACGAAGTGCGCGCGAAACAGTCTCACACCGTCCGCGATCTTCTGCGACGGTGTTTGTATTCCGATCTGGACGTTCTCTTGCCCAAGGTGGGCTTCGCAGGAGCGGTAGAACTCTTCTTCATTGTTGCTATTACCGACGGAATTGGCGGTGAGGCGATTAGTAAGCGGATCCGGAAACAATTGGACGAACATATCCAACAAGGAGGCTTGACCCTTTCGACTTCTTACCGGTCACTTGAGGCGATCAAACAAAATGCGAGTGAATCGATGGAAGAGTATCGAAAAAAGGTGGCCATTAATATTCAGGACCTTATACACGAGGAAATCTCCTCGAGGATGGTGGAAAATGGGTAATAAGAAAATTCTCATTGTGGATGACGATCCGGATGTACGCCACGGCATGCAGGTACGCCTCAAGGCTAACCACTATGATACTTTCTTTGCAGCTGATGCGGTCTCGAGTATGAGTGAGGCACGGAAGTGTGAGCCGGATTTAATTATCCTCGACCTCGGTCTGCCTGCAGGCGACGGTTTCATCGTGATGGAAAGGCTCAAACAGATGCACTCTCTCGCCCTGATCCCTGTCATCGTCGTATCCGCTCGCGACATTCGCGCAAACCAAGAGCGCGCTCTCAAGGCGGGGGCGAAGGCCTTTCTCCAAAAACCCGTGGATGACACCGAACTTTTGGCGGTCATTCGTAAAGCCCTAGGAGAACCGGCGAAGCGGGAGAGACCTGAGTGCTATGACCTGGGATCGGTATAACGAGGAGCATTTCTGTCCGCGCCTGATCACACGCGAGGGTTGTCATTTGACCTATACCCGTAGCTAGTATGAGCGTGCAGGACATCCGGGAGGGGACTATCGGTCGTTCTCCACCTGAACCATCCGGATCACTAAAGGAGCCGCTCAGGCACTGAGGTTCTGTTCATGTATTCGCAACGCCTGATCTTTCGCCACGCTCTTGTTTCCCTTTTCTTCTTGCTGCTATATCTTCTGCTGAACCGCCCCGAGGTCATTTTCTTTTCTCGCATTGGATTCGTTGCATGGTACCCAGCCATCGGTCTGGTTATGGCGCTCCTGTTGGGCGTCAGTCCGTGGTACGCGCTTCTAGTTTGTTTCGCCGATGCTCTTGCTGGCACGGTTATTTATGCCGGGCCAGTCATGTCCTTCAGCAACTCCTTCGATGCCGTGGGAGTGGCTGCTTGTTATGGCGCGGCGGCATACGTGTTGCGCGGGCCCCTCCAAATCGATCTTGGGCTGCGTCGCCGCCGGGATGTGGTCCGCTACGTTTTCGTGAGTGCGACCGCGGCTGCAGTAGCAACAATCATTGGCGTCGCATGCCTGATTGCGGATCACAGCATTACTTGGGGTGAATACAAGTCTTCCGCGCTGGGGTGGTTTTTGGGGGATGCTATCGGCTTGGTGGGCATCGCACCGTTTCTTCTCGTCCACGTATTTCCGCATGTTCGTAGGTGGCTCTCGCCGACGCCCTCCCGGCTCCGCCCAACCGGGGCGCATTCCACTGAAACGATGGTCACTTTTGGCGGGCTGGCAGAAACCTGTGGCCAAGCTTTGACGATCTTAGCAGTGCTCTGGTTGATGTTCGGAACCAAGGAACGGCGTTACGACCATTTTTACTTGAGTTTCATTCCGATCATCTGGATCGCGATGCGTCAGGGAGTCCGGCGAGTTGTCATCGGCCTGCTGGCGCTAAATTTTGGAATTGTAGTCGCGATGCATTTGTTCCCTCCAACCGCAGTCCTGTTCGCCAAAGTCGCCCTGCTTATGCTGGTGTTGTCCGCGGTAGGACTCATCGTGGGGTCCGAGGTCAGCGAGCGCCACCGCCTGGCAATTGATCTGAATGAACAAACCACCTACTTAGACTCGCTGATACAAAATAGCCCGCTAGGGATCGTTGTTCTTGACCGTCAAGGCTCGGTCGAGCTGGCGAATTCTGCTTTCGAAAGACTCTTCCAATACAACCGCCAGGAACTCACGTCGATTGATATTGCGAGGATGGGGATCGCTGACCATGAGGCCACGCACTCCGCGGAACTGATTCCGCAGATCTTCGCGGGGAACGCGTTGCACAGGACCGTGCGACAACGGCGCAAAGACGGGCATATCCTTGACCTGGCACTGCATGGGGTCCCGCTGCTAGTAAGCGGTGAGGTACGGGGCGCGTATCTGATCTATGAGGACGTTTCGGAGCAGACTAGGGCGAGCGAAGCGCAGAAGCAACATGCGGAGTCGTTGGACCGGCTGGTGAAGGAGTTGGAGCTCCGCACACAACAGATGACCTCATTGAATGAAATGGGATCTCTGCTGGGGTGTAGTGGGACGGTTAACGAAGCCTGCGCCATCGTCGCTAACTCGGTGCAAAAACTTTTCCCTGACGCTCCTTCCGGCGCGCTCTATTTGTTCAGGTCGTCGCGAGACCTCATCGAGGCAGCAGTTCGGTGGGGCAAAAAGGACGTATTGGCGCCGACATTTCCTCCTGACGCATGCTGGTCACTCCGCCGTGGCCAGCCTCACTGGAGTGGGCGACCCGGAAATGGCATCGCCTGCCAACATTTGACCAAGAGTTCAACTACCGAGTCTCTATGCGTGCCAATGGTCGCGCAGGGGAACACGGTTGGCGTTTTACATCTCGAATTCGAGAACGCAGCCGAGCTCGGATACGATTCCGGCACGGAGAGTTTTCGTGAGTCTCATCAGCAACTAGCCACCAGCGCGGCCTCGCAAATCGCCCTTTCGCTGGCCAGCCTGCAGCTGCGCGAAACGCTTCGTGAACAGTCGATTCGTGATCCGCTGACTCGTCTGTTCAACCGGAGATTCCTGGAGGAATCGTTCGAAAGAGAGTTGCAATTGGCTGGTCGCAAGAAACAATCCATCGCCGTTCTTTTCCTCGACCTCGACCACTTCAAGAGATTCAATGATACTTTCGGCCACGATGCGGGAGACATGGTACTCCAGTCCCTTGCCGATCTATTTCGCAATTTCTTTCGTGCCACCGATATATGCTGCCGTTATGGCGGCGAGGAATTCGCCATTATTATGCCTGAGTCATCTTCGCAGGACGCGGCTATCCGTGCGGACGCGCTGCGCTCTGAAGTAAAGAGCCTGCGGCTGGAGTACAAGAAGCAGCCCCTAGGACCGCTCACACTCTCGGTAGGTGTGGCCGCGTTTCCGGAGCATGGTTTAACATCCGACGGGTTGCTCAAAATTGCGGACCAATGCCTCTACGAATCCAAAGCTCGCGGCCGGGATGTTGTGACCGTGGCTCTTCCACAAAACGCGTAACCGCCTTGTCGACTTTACGAATCGCGGCGTCGGTCGGACGCAGACCGCAGATGCCGAGATCGGGTATTGCGGTTGGTTGTGCACTTCCATCAGGGGAAGCTCGCGAAGCGGACAGATCCCGTTCCCCGGTGGGCGCAGAAGATCTCCTTGTAGGGCGTTTGGCCGATTTGCACAGTGAAGGGATTCTGGATCGCGGCTTAGGGGCAGTGGAAATCTCGCCGAAGCGACCCAGACTGGAACGCCAGGACGGCCGCGCTCCAGAGCCGTTCAACTTTCTGAACATCGATGTGTATGCGCAAGATCATTTGAGTGCTGGCGCGGTTATAGGGAACACGTCATCCTTCCGTGCCAGTGGCGAGGTTCTCCTGGTTCAGCATTTTTTCCACTTTGTCCATGAGCTCCGAAGGAAGGAAGGGTTTTTCCAGAACGTCTGCTCCGTTCTTGATCAGTTCACGCAATTCGGGAAATTCGTCAGCAAAGCCAGTGATAAACAAGAACTTCATCTCGGGGCGAGCCAACCGAATTTGCTCCGTCATCTGAAGGCCGTTGAGCTGGGGCATGACGACATCGCTCACCGTAAGGTTTATTGCACCATCGTGCTGCTGGCATAAGCGTAGTGCCTCTGCGCCATCGGAAGCAGAAACGACGGAAAAACCACCCCCTTCGAACGTCCTTTGCAGAAGGTTTCGGAGGTTGTCGTTGTCCTCGACCAACAGGATGCAGGCAGAAGGCTGCCGACTTGGCGCGAGGTGAAGTCTCTGTTGCGGTGATCGAACCTCTCTTGTCCTGCGTAGTTCCAACTCATGCACAATGCGTCGAGCAAGTATCTTTAGAGAATCTATCTGCTCCGCAGTGAGAAGGTGGGGTACCCGGTCCATTGCGGCTAGAGTACCTACAGCGTGGCCCTCGACCGCAATTAACGGTATCCCTGCGTAAAATCTGATCCCGATCTCTGTCACCAAGAAGTTGCTTGTGAATCTCTCGTCAGAGAGTGGATCAGGGACGATCAGGACGTCCGATTGCAAGATCGTATGGGCAGAAAACGACCGGTCTCGAGGTATATCATCCAACTCAAGTCCGATTTTCGCCTTGAGCCACACTCTTTGCTCATCGACAAAATCGATGACGGCGATAGGGGTGTCGCAGATAAGGGCGGCTAGACGAGCAATGTCATCAAATACTTGCTCGGGAGATGTGTCCAGGATCCGAAGGTCAGTAAGACTTTCGAGACGGGACTTTTCGCTTTCCGGTAGAGGCAACTGCACTGGAGCCTCCCAACAACCAACGTTAACCGCTAGCTTTTTTCACCAAATCCTTGGCAACGCCCCCTCTCCTGAACTGGCTCTGCCGATCAAACCATTCGATCCATCATTCCAATAGCACAATACTGATCGCAAACCAGGTACCAAGCCCGGGAACCCTTAATGTTGAACATTTCACGCAGCGGGCCGCGTTATCGGGTTGGATTTGGGGCTCCCAGTGCCGATATTTCGACAACAGTGCCGATATTTCGACAACGCTGACGGTAATTGGGCAGTTCCACAGAAGTATCCCCCCACACACGTAGGGCGGATCCTCATCCCCGGGTTGGCACTACCAGGTACCGTCATTTTGGTGAACAATCCTTAGTCCGCTTGAAAGGAGCGCCCAATAACGAACGCGCCAGCCGTCCAATACTTCCGGGTATCCACTGAACGTCAGGAGTATTCACCCGATTTGTCAAAGCGTAAAGATTGGTAATTACGCACGGGCAAACGGGTTCAGGGTTTGTCAAACCTCCTGTGACGGGGATTGTCACTAATCTACTGGACGAGTACAGATCAGGGACGATCAGGACGTCCGATTCCAAGATCGCATGGGCGGAAAACGACTGGACCCGGGGTATATCATCCAATTCAAGGCCGATTTTCGCCTTGAACCACACTCTTTGCTCATCGACAAAATCGATGGCGGCGATAGGAGTGTCGCAGATAAGAGCGGCTAGACGAGCAACGTCATCAAATACTTGCTCGGGAGATGTGTCCGGAATTCGAAGGTCAATAAGACTTTCGAGACGTGAGCTTTCGTCTTGTGGCAGGGGCGACTGCACTGAAGCCTCCCAACAACCGACATGGCATCACGAGCGGCCCCCTCGAGCGCTTGCGATCCGATCAGAATTCCCTACATTTAACTACCTTGGTAATACCCCCACGAGACCCAAATTGTCAAGGCCGAGCAAGTGAGATAATTCAACGACCCTATGATGCACTCACTGCGTGATTGGGTTGGTGACGCGGGAGTTAAATCCGGCAAGCCGGATCTGAAAGTCCGGCCCGAGTATTTCAGAGAACAAGAGTGCAGGAGGAAGGATTAACGTTTGATTCCGTTCACCTCCCCGATCTGACAGCGGGGCAGTATCGCAATTTGCTTGATCTGGCACAGCTAGTAATCAGCCACACTACGATAGACACTCTTTTCCCCACATTGGCACTTCGCTTGCAGCAGGCCTTGAATTTTGACGTTATCACGTTGGGTCTTTACGACTCCACTACGGAAAGCATCCGTCTGAACATTTGGAACGCGGGTGGCGCGCAGAGGACATGTGAATCATTTCCCGTTCACACTTGTTCAAGCGGATGGTCCTGGAAGAATCAACGATCGGTACTTGTCCAAGATTTGGACGCTGAAACCAAGTTGCCCGTTTTCCCCGAGTCACTTCGCAAACTCGGTGTTCGTACCTATCATGTTTTTCCTTTAACCACAACTCGCCAGAAGCTAGGAGCTATAGGATTTGGCAGTTTGCATGTCATTCCCAAGACAAGACAGATGCTTGAGTTCTTGCGCCGTGCGGCTGCAATGATCGCTCAGCTCCTGGATACTACACTTTCATCCGATGGGCGCATGGCGCCGACAGATTGTTTCCAAATCTCCTCGGTCGTAACACCGGGGCCCGAACAAGAACCCATGGATTTCGATCTGAGGGATCAGCCGAGCCGGGACGAAGCTTTCCAAGAAATCGTGGGGGATAGCGCTCCTCTAAGAGAAGTGCTACGACAGGTGCGAACGGTGGCTGCCACCGACGCGACGGTGCTGCTCCTAGGCGAAACAGGTACCGGTAAAGAGTTAGTTGCGCGTGCTGTTCATCGACTCAGCCCACGGGCTGGCAGCAATTTTATCAGCGTCAACTGTACGGCGATTCCGACGGAGTTGTTGGAAAGCGAGCTGTTTGGGCACGAAAAGGGGGCCTTTACCGGAGCGATCAATAGATACATCGGTCGCTTGGAAATAGCCGACAAAGGAACCCTGCTATTAGATGAAGTGGGAGACCTTCCGACTACAATTCAGCCGAAGCTGCTACGGGTACTGCAAGATAAGGAATTCGAACGGCTTGGCAGTACCCGCACCTTGAAAGTCGACGTGCGTCTGATCGCTGCGACCAATCATGACTTGCATCAAAGTATGGCCGAAGGTCGCTTCCGCCAGGACCTATTTTATCGACTAAATGTCTTCCCAATTTACGTTCCACCTCTGCGTGCCAGAAAGAGTGACATTCCCGCGCTTGTGCGTCGTTTCGTGTCCAGATACGCAAGTGAGTGGAAGAAGCCGATAGAGACCATCCCTGCAGAAGCGATGAATGCACTTGTGAATTGGAACTGGCCGGGAAACATCAGGGAATTGCAGAATTTCGTTCAGCGATGCGTAATTCTTACGGACTCGACAGTCTTGAGAGTTCCAGTTGGTGAATTAAAAGGTCGCGCAAACATAGCTTCTGGCAGGATGTCTGAAGCCGCCGAACGCGAGCTTATCCTTCAAGCTCTAAAGGAGGCGAGCGGAGTGATAGGTGGTCCTTCGGGTGCAGCCCAGCGGCTGGGAATGAAACGCACGACCTTCTACTCGAGAATGAAAAGGCTGAACATAGCTCCCGATAATTCCGAAGATAACCGTGATTTTTAACGATGTCCGAGAAGGCTTACATTTGTCGATTTGTGGTGGCATATCGACAACGGCATTTCGTGTCGAAGTGTCGAGTCGACGGAAGCGGTCGACACTTGTTCGACACAATTGGCGCACAACTGCTACAGGCTAGCCTCGTAGTTCCTATCATTTACAAGTCGGCACCAAGCGGACGACCGTTTGCAAGATCACCAGAGCCACGCCGGACTCGACCTCAATTGGCATACTTGGACGCCGGCGATTCAGCTCGTTTCACTGTCCGATGCGTGTGTTGTTCTCTCACGCGTCCGATTGAATTCCGGAATCGGTAACCGCCTCAGCACGAGGAGGGTCGACGGTGTTAGGTTTGCACGCTCTGGAGCAAGGGTATGTATCGTCAGCACTTGCGACGGGTGCTTGGCCATTTCGAACGAGCCCTGCGGAAAGATCAGCGGTTAACCGCTGAGGAGTTTAATCAACGACTCCAGCTTTCGGAAGCAATCATTGATTACGGGCGAATGATCCAGGTGTACTACGGGTACTCCGTGCCGGACGTGATCCTCGAGATCACAGAACTGGCAAACCGCTTCAGAGAGACGCCGCAGGCCATTAAAGACGCGCTCCGGCTGTTACTGGACATCGGTCATGCTGAGCCAGCCGATCTGGATGGATGTTGGAAATTGCAACTGGCAGGTACTCTTCCCAGCGGTCGCGAGGGTTTTCATTCGGTGACGCGCCACTCCCATACGTAGGCAGGAAAACAAATGAGATCCACTTCGGGCAAAAAGCCCCCCAGCCACATTAAGAGACCCACTCGGCCGTACGTGCGACCACAGCTGTCACGGCTCTCGCTTGCCGAGGCAAGGACGAAATTGCAAGCGGAAGTGATTCCGGGAGACGCCGTTGGACAAGAAATGCTAAGGCGGACCGAACAATTGTCAGAGAAGTGATTATTGTTGTAACCAGGCGCGGGTGTTGAGACAAGCCGCTTGTCCTTCAAAACAGCCAACATCGGGGGTGAAAAATGTCCAGGCGACCCGAGAAGATCTTTTAAGGGCATCCGCTGCCTTAGCTGAGAGCCGAGAGTGTCGAATGGTCTGTCTTTCGACAAAGTCGACACCGGGGCACCAGATGTTCAGGCCAACCTTTTCTACGGCTTAGCTATTCTTTGAGATGGAGTAAGACATGCAAGGTACTGGGCGGGTTAAACGAAGCGGGACAACGGTCGACTACTGCAACCTTCCGACGTGAACTCGTCTCAAGAGCATTGGCTTAATCCGGGCGCACTCTTACCTCGCGTTCTGGAAGCACCGTCTGTCACGCTTGCCCCCTCCCCGGGGGCGCTATAAGTGTCTGGTGGGCTGCGTCACTTTTATGGGGACGCAGACTGCCAGACACTGGAGGAAAGGAGAGGTTATGTTCGCTCGAGTTCTGGAATGTCAAGCAAAGGATAGCAAGGGTGCGCAAATCAGCGCCAAGGTGACGAATGATGTGCTCCCTTGTCTGCAAAAACAACCTGGCTTTGTCGACTTTTTCGCTCTTTCCGACAAGACCAATGCCGAAAGGCTGGTGTGCGTCAGCTTCTGGACTTCCCGAGAAGATGATACTGAAGAGTATCACCGTCAGCACTATGAGATGGTCACCAACATGTTGCAGTCAGTCTTGGAATCCCCTCCAACGCTAAAGACTTTTACGGTTAGGGCGTCAACAGCGCATCGCATTGCCAGAGCGGCGTAAAGGGACAATCCCGGCACGTCAGGTTTCGCCTCCATGACGGGGATTGCTTTGGCGCGATTCCAAAAACTTTCGGTACCGAACCGATTGACAGAGGATGGCAACACAATGGCGGTTACTTCGACCCAGAGCTGTGAACCGAAGACGCACTTACGAGAAGGTGCGATTTACAGTGACAGCTCGAACAACATCATTCGACTGCTCTCAATTAGCGGTGATTACTGCGTTTACGCTTACGTCTCCTTAGGGAATCCGAGATCCGAGTTGCACGGTTCGGTGACCGGTATCACCAGAAGGAACCTATTTGAAGCTGGGTTCGTATTCGTCGCAGAGTGTTTGACAGATTGGAACGGGAGTCAACGCAAGAGTTCACACAGGGTTCAAGCTTTACATATTCCATCCTCCCTTAGCTCAATCGATGTCGCGTTGGTGTCCGAACCTCAAAAAAAGGAGGTCATGATGCTGCCACAGTTTCCGCGAAGGCTGAAACGCCTGAAAACTTGAGCGTCGGCGCGGCTTGTTTCGCGCCGGAGTTGGGTCGGAAGCCGCGGTGTCTGTGGAGGATGAGGGTCCTCTTTCATCGCAGACGAGCTAGGCTGCCTCCTCCCGCCCCTTTAATGTTGTCCGAGAGTTTGACTGTCGACAGTAACGGTGGTATCTCGCTGTTCCGGGTCGAGGACTGTCCGAAAGTTAGACTGGTTGAACGTGCTTGCTCTCAGAACTCCCTCAAGCGCATTCGGTATTGTGCGAGTGTTTGCAACTAACATTGGCTAATCTGCTTTGACTGTTAGCCGCTGCGCGCCTTTCGATTTTTGGGCCATCTGTCAAGGCGGTTCGGCAAGTTGGATCTTAGTGGTTGATTTTGAACGAAGCGGCTTCAGTTGGAAGGTGGATCGATGGGCACCCCCCTCAGCGTTCTGATGGTCGAAGATTCGGACGAGGATACCGAACTCGTGATCCGGGAGTTGCGCGGGGGTGGATACGATGTGAGCTTCGAGCGTGTCGATACGCCGCAAGCGATGAGCGCGACCCTCGAGAATCGGGCTTGGGACGTGGTGATTTGTGATTTCTCGGTTCCACACTTCGGTTGCGCCGGTGCCCTCCGGCTGCTGCGAGGAAGAAATCTAGACACGCCCTTCATTTATGTTTCAGGCACGGTCGGTGAAGAGACTGCAGTCGCTGCGTTGAAAGAGGGCGCCCACGACTATGTCATGAAGGGCAGCCTAAAACGATTGCTCCCGGCGATACAAAGGGAGCTGAAAGCGGCGGAACAGCGGCGCGAAAAAGCGCAACTGGAACGGCAAGTGCGGCAACAGGAGCGTTTCGAAGCGATCGGCAGGCTCGCCGGAGGAATTGCGCACGACTTCAACAATATTATCGGTGCGATCCTCGGCTGGGCTGAGTTAGGCGAGGAGGAAGCCCAAAATGGGAGCGGGCTGCAGGATCGGTTCAAGCAAATTCGCAATCAGGCGGAGCGCGCCGCAGGACTTACCACCCAACTGCTCGCATTCGCCCGTCGCCAGGTGCTGCAGCCCGTAAAACTAGATGTAAACAAATCCATTTCAGAGATGCGCAGCTTCCTGGCGAGCGGGATGGAAGGGGATATCGAGTTCAAAATCATTTTGGATCCAAATCTTGATGTCATGCAGGGCGACGCATCTCAGGTTGGCCAAGTCATTATGAATCTCTGCATAAATGCCAGGGACGCGATGCCGAGGGGCGGCCGTTTGATCATTGAGACCGACAATGTAGAAATCGATGAGGAGTTCCGGCACCGGAACTCCTATGGTCGCCCCGGTCGTTATGTGATGCTTGTGATCTCCGACACCGGCATTGGCATGGATGCCGCGACGGTAGACCGCCTCTTCGAGCCTTTCTTCACCACTAAGGACCTCGGCAAGGGGACAGGACTTGGATTGGCTACTGTATACGGGATTGTGAAACAGCACGATGGGTTCTTGAACGTATACAGTGAAGTCGGGAAGGGAACCACTTTCAGAGTTTATTTTCCTTCGAGCACGGGACGCGTTAGTCAACGGCAGCCAGATATAGCCGCGATCTCCGTGACAGGGAGTGAAACCATCCTCGTTGCCGAAGATCATGAAGGCATTCGTGAGGTCGCCAATGAGATTTTGAGTGCCTATGGCTATACGACAATCCTCGCCGCCGATGGACAGGAAGCGCTGCGACTCTTCAGACAAGACCCGACAAGGATTGATCTTGCGATTCTAGACGTCGCGATGCCAGGTCTGAGCGGAACTGAGGCATTTACCCAGATGAGCGCGATTAGACCTGATCTTCCCGTAGTGTTCACAAGCGGGCACACGTCCGAATCAGTTTCTTTGAATTCAAACATAGCGGCTGGGGCTGTTTTCCTTCAAAAACCGTACGCATCAAGAACACTTGGCCAGATTGTCCGGAGCACGCTGGATCGCCACCGACAGTCGAAGTCCGAAGTCAACACAATCAGTCAGCCAGACCGTGTCCCATTACGGCATACTCCGCAAGATCAGCGGAGGGGGCATGGGTGTGGTGTATGAGGCGGAAGAACGCTTCTCGTAGATGGTGCAGATGTTCGTGTGGTTCAAGGCAGAGGGGGCACGCGCTTCTCGACGAAATCGCTCCATCGCGTGCGTCTCGCGCTAGCTCTTCTGACACGAACTTCAGGGCGACGTGGCCGCCGCAGCGTAACCGTTTATTGGATGACCGTTCCAGGAAGAATAAAATCGAAGATGTTTCGAGGCGTTCCTGCGCTGCAAGAATGGTTGGAGCTGAGACTGGAGAACAATTACACAGGGATGAAAATGAGCAGACATTTCTTGCGCCACGCACACCCAACTTCAACTATGAGAATAGTTTGAATTCTTGGATACCTGCCGCACATTCAGCCACCACCTGCGCAATCCACTGAAATGCGGCTCTGAGGCTTGATGAAACGCACAATGATCACACCCATTCTGCCACCCAAAATACTTCTGGTTGAAAACGATCCCGCCGCTGCCGATGAGATTCGCGCGGCGCTCGCCGAGGCAAGCGGCGGTTCGTTCGACGTGGAATGCGTTCGCCAACTTTCCGAGGGTCTTACGCGCCTGAACAAAGGAGGAATTGATGCTGTCTTACTCGAGTTGTCCCAGCCCGATAGTCACGGTATCGAGACATTCGACAAGCTGTTCACCGCCGCGCCCGACGTCCCGATTCTGATCCTCGGTGGCAACGCTAACGAAGCCCTCGCGAAGCAAGTCATAGGGCGCGGTGCGCAGGATTATCTCCCGCCGGGTCACCGCGATAGCTATTCTCTGTCGCGCGCACTGCGCAATGCGATCGAACGCAAGGTTGTCGAGGATGCATTGTACGTGGAAAAAGAACGCGCCCTGGTCACCCTCAACTCGATTGGTGATGCCGTTGTCTGCAGCGACATGTCCGGCAAAATCACCCATCTCAATCTCGTTGCAGAAACCATGACCGGTTGGCGCCGCGAAGAAGCCGCAGGGCAGCCACTCGCCGAAGTCTTCCGAATCATTGACGGCGGAACGCGCAAGACCGCTCGAGACCCCATGAAGATGGCCGTCGAACAAAATAGGACGGTGGGACTGATTGTAGATTGCGTCCTCATCCGCCGCGATGGATTTGAATCCGCCATCGAAGATTCCGCCGCCCCCATCCACGACCGAGCAGGCCGCGTTATCGGAGCAGTGATCGTTTTCCATGATGTGAGCGCGGCGCGCGCCATGTCGCGCCAAATGACGCATGCCGCGCAGCACGATCTTGTTACGAATTTGCCCAATCGCCTGCTGCTCAACGACAGGATCTCTCAGTCGATTTCCCTGGCTCGCCGGCAGAATAGACCCCTTGCCGTGATCTTTCTGGATTTGGATCGTTTCAAATACATCAACGATTCACTGGGACATGCTACCGGCGACAAGCTTCTTCAGTCCGTTTCAAAACGATTGCTGGCTGGCCTGCGCGGTTCCGACACCGTCAGCCGCCAAGGCGGAGATGAATTCGTGATCCTGCTTTCGGAAATCGCTGATCCCGAAGACCTGGCCGCGAGCGCAAGAAAAATACTTCTTTTACTCAACGCACCCCACTCCATCGGGGGACAAGATCTGCTTATCGGCGGCAGCATCGGTATCAGCGTCTACCCGGGAGACGGAGAGGACGCCGAAACGCTAATCAAGAATGCGGATACGGCGATGTACCACGCCAAGGAAAGGGGGCGCAACAATTTCCAGTTCTTCAAGGCGGAAATGAATCTGA
>Ga0185299_10003918_pt1 | contig 18702 bp, 17 predicted proteins | sample PaiPotPPA55metaG_FD_128002 | JGI IMG/M metagenome (GOLD analysis project Ga0185299, IMG submission 128002) | Iron sulfur acid spring bacterial and archeal communities from Banff, Canada, to study Microbial Dark Matter (Phase II) - Paint Pots PPA... ...
ATTTGGAGAAACAGCGCCTCGGGAATGTGATAGGAGCAAGAACAGGTAAGGAGGAACCCGCCGGGTTTGAGGATTTTGAGGGCTCGGAGATTGATCTCTTTGTAGCCGCGCTGAGCGGCTTCCACGCCGTCTCGATTCTTCGCGAACGCCGGCGGATCGAGGATGACCATCTGGAATTGCCGGTCCGCCTCGTCGTACTCCTTCAGTAAGTCGAAGGTATTGCCCTCGCGAAAATGAACGTTGGAAATGGAATTGAGCTGCTGGTTTCTGCGACCCGATTCGATGGCGGCGGGAGCCATGTCGATTACCTCGACGTGCTCGCATTTTTCAGCGATCGTCAATGCAAAGCCCCCCTGATATGAAAAGCAATCGAGTACTTCGCCGGAGGCGTACCGGCGCGCCGCTTGATGATTTTCGCGCTGATCAAGGAACGCGCCAGTCTTTTGCCCTTTGGCTAAGTCGTATCCGAAGGAGATGCCATTTTCTTTCGCGACAATTTCGGCAGGAATTTCGCCATAAAGAGTGCCCACGCGCTGGTCGAGCCCCTCGAGCAGCCGGACTTTGGGATCGTTGCGTTCCAGGATTCCTCTCGGGGAGAAAAGCTCAGCGAGGATTTCGACGAGCATGTTTTTGTGACGATCGGTGGTCTGGCTCAAAGTCTGGATGACTAGGTAATCGCCATAGCGATCCACTATCAGTGACGGTATTTGATCGGCTTCGCCATACACCACGCGGTAGGCTTCCGTATTTTCGACGATGATCCGTCGATACGCGGCAGCCTGCCGCAGGCGTTGCGCAAAAAAAGCCCGGTCAACAGGGACATCCGCGCGGGTGAGCAGGCGCACGGCAATCTGCGATTTGTCGCTGTAAAAGGCGCGTCCGTGGAAGCGTCCGCGCTCATCCGTCACGCGGACGATGGACGCTGGTTCCGCTTGCGCGGAGCGAATATCACTTCGATAGACCCAGAGATGCCCGGAACGAAGACGCTCCACGCCTCGCGAACTGATTACGACGCGATCTTCTGCCACAGTCTTCTGCCTCGCGCGACTATCTTATCGCGTTGTCCGCTACAATTACGACGGCAGGAGTCTCAGTTGAAGCTCACCGAACTCGACTACCATTTGCCCCCGGAGCGGATTGCGCAGCATCCCCTCGCGGAGCGCGATGCCTCGCGCATGCTGCTTCTTGACCGCGCGGCGGGCACGTGGGAAGACCGCGAGTTCCGAAACCTGCCCGAGCTTCTGCGGGGCGACGAATTGATCGTCGTCAACAACGCCCGTGTATTGCCCGCGAGACTCTTCGGACGCCGCGCCGGCGTGCGTGCGGAGCCGTCAGGACGCAACAATCCTGCTCGCAGTGAATTCTTGCAGGCTCCGATCGAAGTTCTTCTCGTGCGGCAACTGGATTCGGACGTTTGGGAAGGCCTCGTCCGCCCCGGTAGAAAAATTCCGATTGGAGAGCGAATCTCTTTCGGTGAAGGTGAACTCGAGGCGTGCGTCGAGGGGCGGGGTGAATACGGCCTGCGGATCTTGCATTTCACGTCGAAGAATAATTTTCGTGAGGCGCTCGGCCGCCTCGGGCACATTCCGCTACCTCCGTACATCAAGCGTTCGGATGAGCCGAGCGATCGCGAGCGCTATCAGACGGTATACGCGAGAGAAGGAAGCGCCGTTGCAGCGCCCACCGCGGGACTGCATTTCACTCCGGAAATCTTGAACCGGCTGCGTTCGCGCGGAATCGAAATCGCGGAGATCACCCTCGAAGTGGGGCTCGGTACGTTTGAGCCTATTCGTACCAAACGCATCGAAGAACACAAGATTCATAGGGAATTTTACGACATTCCCGAAACCACGGCCGTGGCGATCGCAGGTGCGCGAAAGGCACGGCGCTCTGTGCTGGCCGTAGGCACAACGGTGGTCCGCGCGCTCGAAGACGCCTCCGTCAAGAGTCCGGCTGGCGGAGGAGAGGTTGCCGCAGGAAGAACGGAAGCCGATATTTATCTGTATCCCGGCAAATCGTTCCGGGTCGTCGATCAGCTCCTCACAAATTTTCACCTGCCGCAATCGAGCCTGCTGGCGATGGTGGCGGCGTTCGCCGGGCGCGAACACGTGCTGGCAGCCTATCGGCATGCAGTTGAGGCAGGGTATCGATTTTACAGCTACGGAGATTGCATGTTGATCCGTTGAAGTTCGTGTGCGCGTCTCGTCCGGCTCTGGCCTTTCAGACCGTGACTTTCGTGCAACAAGCCACGCGTTCGTCTATAATCCGCATCTTCCAGGTTGGAGACCTGAATGCGTTATCTGATACTGAGTGACATCCACGGGAACCTCACAGCGCTTGAGGCGGCTCTCCAGGCTGCTGAGGGCAAGTGGGACAAGGTCATTTGCCTGGGCGACGTGGTAGGTTACGGCCCCGATCCCAATGAAGTGATTGACCGTATTCGCGCTCTAAATGCGGTGACGATCCGCGGCAACCATGACAAAGCGGGCAGTGGAATCGCCGACGCGGACGATTTCAACCCAGTGGCTCGCAGCGCTGCCCTGTGGACGCGCGACCAGCTTCGTCCCGAGAATCGCGATTACCTTGAAAAGCTGCCCACGGGACCTCTTTCAATTGACGGCTTCACAATCGTTCATGGCGCGGCCCGCGACGAGGACGAATATGTGTTCGCCCCGGCGCAGGCGCTGGACAGCCTGCTCGATGCCCCCTCGCCGATCACGTTTTTCGGCCACACGCACCTGCAGGGCGGCTTCACGATGCACGACGACAAAATTGGCGTGCTTCATTTCAAACCCGCTGGCGGAAACCTGTTCTCTACTCTGACGCTGGAGGACAACACGACTTACCTGATCAATCCAGGCTCGATTGGACAGCCGCGCGACGGCGACACTCGATCCGCATTCGTTATTGCCGATCTCGAACACAAGTCCGTCGAGTTCTGGAGGGTTGCGTACGACATTGAAAGCGTGCAGCAGCGCATGTCCGAGGCGGGACTTCCCGAGCCGCTGGTCCTGCGCTTGTCGTTCGGGCGCTGAGGCGGGAAACGGAAACTATGGAGCCTGAAGTCAGCGCGCCCCGCGATGATAGAAGCAGGCTACCGGTGGCGTTTGCCGGTGGCGCGGTCGTGGTTCTTCTGATGGTTGGCGGCCTTCTCCTTGTAACCCGTTCGATTAAATCCCATCAATCGGCGGCGAGTCCCCGATTGCCTTTCGCCGCGGCGGAGCAAGCGTATGCTGAGCGTATCCACTTCACGGATATTCAGTTGTCAAAAGCCACCAACATGCTGAATCAGGAGTTTACTTACGTGGCAGGCATGATTTCGAATGATGGCGTACGAACCATCCGCGGGCTCGACGTGACGCTCGAATTTCGGGATCCGTTCAACCAAGTAATCTTGCGCGAAACGGAACACCTGATCGGTCCGGGTGCCCAGCCTCTCACGGGCGGGGCGCGCAGAGACTTTCAGATTACGTTCGAGCATGTGCCTTCGGAGTGGAACCAGCAATATCCTGCGATTCAGGTGATTGGCCTGATCTTGGAATAGCGCAGGCGCAGAGATGTTTTCGCGCTGCTGTAACTGTATCTGAACGAACTCCGCGTCTGTATCTAACGATGGGTGGTGAGCGATGGGCAGTGGCCGTGGATGACTGGGCCGAGCTCGATCGTGCAATCGGCGAGATAGCCGGATCCGGCTGCGCGGAAGTTCGCGAGGACGGCGAATGGCTGGCCGAGTTCGCAGATTTGCATTGGGAGCTTCGCCGCGAGGGAAAGCAACCGCTCGTTCACCTGTGGTCTGATGAGCGCAACCTGACGCGGCGTGTGCTGCAAGTGAAGGAACGTTCCGGAGATCGAATTGTACTTGAAGTGCGGCAATTTGGGTGCGCGAAACCCTCCCAGCTCGAATTTCTTCGCACCGATTCGTCTCGCAATCCGAAACGCGTAACCCGGGAACAGTTCCGCGCCCGCTTTCGTCGCATCCTATCCGAGCGTTTTCCCGACGCGGAAGTGGAAACGCTCACGGCAGCTCAAGATCTGAAGCATTCCTTTTCGGGTCTCTACGTCCGCGGGCGGATGCACGAAGGCGCACGCGCCTGGGCGCTGCTCGCCGCTGCTCCCACTGAAGATGCCGCAGCGATCGAGGGAATCCTCACGTTCGGAATCCTCTGGCTGGATTGGACGCGCGCTCATCCGGACAAACGCGCGGTAGGGGGCTTGCGTCTTTTCTTGCCCGAGGGAGCAACTCGCGCAGCGCGCGAAAGAGTTCTGGCCCTTTCGCCGGCAACACACGTCGAAATCTACGAACTCAGCGGACCAGATGCCCGTATGCAGAAGATGGATCCGTGCGATGCGGGAAATTTGGAAAGCTGGCTCACCACTCGCGGGGAGATTGAGGCAGCAATGGCGGCAGCGCGCGAGGCATTTGTTCGAATCCGCGCGCTCGCGCCCGATGCTTCTGAGGTGGCGCGCGAACTCACGGCGCGCGCGGTGCCGCGAAGCCATGATGTTGCTTTTGGCTTTCGCGGTCTTGAATTTGCGTGGTTTTCGGCGGGAGGGATTTTGTTTGGCACTGGCGATTCGCGTCGAAGGCTCACGAGCGAGTCCGAGTCCGCTCTTGAGCGGCTCTTGCACCAAATCGATCTGCACCGCAATGCGCTGACCGGGAAAACAAACCACTTTCTTTACCGCGCTGCTCCGGAGCGCTGGCTCGAGGCGCTCCTTTTGGAAGATCCATCGCGCCTCGACGCGCAGCTTGACCCGGCGCATCTTTATTCGCAGGTCCCGGCTCTAGCCGCAGGCGATCGTGGGGTGCTCGATCTGTTAGGACTCACCCGGAGGGGCCGTCTCGTGGTCATCGAACTCAAGGCTTCGGAAGATATTCAGCTGCCGATTCAAGCTGTGGACTACTGGCTCCGAGTGAGACGGCATCAGCGCGAGGGGGATTTTGGACGGTACGGATATTTCGGGGGGGTGGAACTCGATCCCGCGCCGCCGCTGGTGTGGCTGGTCGCGCCCGGGCTGCGTTTTCATTCCGCGTCAGATGTAGTGCTGAAGTACTTGTCGCCGGAAATCCACGTCACGCGTATCGGCTTGAACGAGAATTGGCGTCGTGGCGTGCGGGTAATTTTCCGGCAATGACGTGCCTGCTCCGGACGGCTAACCGAAATTTCACGGGGTGGAAATTAGAAGGGAAGCAACCTTGGTTGTGCCAGGGCCGCTTCCCGGGGTGTGTCCTAGAAGTGTTTGAATATTTAGATGCGCTCGATTCGAAAAGGTTGCCGAAAAATTCATCGCCGCGAAAGTCTAGTAGAAGAGGTACTTTCGCCACTTCTCGTCGCGGTGGCCGATCAGGCGCATCAACTGCCGGGAAGTGTGCAGGGTAAACGGACGTGGGCGGCGCTGGAGCTTCAGCCCGGCCTCTTCGGGAGTACGATCACCTTTGCGGTTGTTGCACTGGTAGCAGCAAGCCACAAGGTTTTCCCACGACGAGCGTCCCCCGCGCGAACGCGGCATCACGTGGTCGAGCGTAAGCTCCGACGCGGGGAAAGCATGCGCGCAGAACTGGCACGTGTTGCGGTCGCGAAGCAGAATGTTCTTGCGCGAAAGGGCGCGGCTCTGCTGGGGGATGTGTCGGTAGCTGAGCAGCCGGATCACCGAGGGCACTTGAATCGCCTTTGAAGTGGTATGCACCCTCGTATGGTTCGTTTCCTCGGCCTGCGCAACGCCCTTGAGCATCAGAACTAGGGCGCGTCGCACCGCCGTCACGTTAATAGGCTCAAATGTAGCATTCAGAACCAGCACGGGCGCTTGCATCACGGACGGGCGGCTGGCTGGTGCGGAGAGCATCTTCGGGAGTGCATCGGACGGCGCTACGCCGAGCCCAATTTTGGGCCGCGGGCGTAAGCCGGTCTTGAGGCGGTTATCCATTTGCGCCGCTTGAGCGTCGCTTACCGCTCCCCCTTTTGATGCTGGAGGAACCCGCTGGTTTGCCCAATCTACTGCTGCTCCCGCTGTTGCGGCGGGGTCGACGGCGACCAGGCGGGCACGAGCCGCGCCACCGTAATCCCAAAAACCTCGGTGGCGCCTGCCTTTCGCAGAGCGCGAGCGCATGAATCCAGCGTCGCGCCAGTCGTCATTACATCATCTACCAGCAGGACGCGTAGCTTGTCAACTCGCACCCCCGCGCGCGTCGCGTACGCGCCACGTACCGACTTCCAGCGCTCCGTGCGAGAGAGCACCAATTGCGCCGGACGTGGCCGGGTTCGTACCAGCACATCGAGCCGGAGCTTGACTCCAAGTTGGCGCGCCAGGGGCCGCGCGATCAAGTCCGTTTGGTTGTAGCCGCGCTCCCTCAGGCGTTCTCGATGCAGCGGGACCGGGACGATGACATCAGGATGAAAGGCTTCCCCGTGCCTCGCTAATGTTTCCGCCAGTTGCCTGGCGAACCAGTCACCAAGCCGCCTTACTTCTTCATATTTTAAAAGAACAATCGCAGCTCCTAGGGCATCGTTGTAGATCGCGAAGCTTAGCGCACGGGAAAAGCCGTAGACGTCGGCGCGGCAGAGCCGACAGAGCTGCGGGAGCGACTGCGCGGCGGGTACAAAGGCAAACGGACGGCCGCAGCATTTGCACATTGGCTCCGCGATGCGCTCAAAAGACGACAGACATATCGCGCAGATCGGAACTCGGCTGGCATTGGTAAGTGGCCGGGTGCAGATGCGACAAGGCGCTGGAAAAAGTATGGCAGTGAGAGCATCGAGCGCTTCGCGAATGATCACGGAAGAGTTGTTAACACTCCAGGTAAGGTAGAAGCTATCTGATTTAAAGCTGGGAGGGAAGAGGCTTATCGCAAAGCGGGAAGCCTATACAGCACACAGTCTTAGAGCGCCTGACGCTCATGCACATCCTCAAAAGCGCGCCAGAAAATCTCACGTCCGGTGAGCACGAACTTAGAGCAGACCTTGTTCCATTTTCTCCTGGCAGGTAATACAGTAGCGCGTCCACGGCACGGCTTCGAGACGCTTTTGCTGAAGTTCTTCATGGCACGAAATGCATTCGCCGAACGAGCCGTCCTTGATGCGCACGAGTGCGTCGTCGACCAGCTGCAATAGCGAGCGCTCGTTATGAGTTTGGCCGAAGAGGAATTCCTTCGTGTAGGAGTTTGCGGCCTTGTCAGCGAGGTCTACAGTCGGGTCCTCGTCGGCTTCGCGGCCTTCCTGTTCCGTGCGCGCGATTCCGCGGGCGAGTTCCTCGCGCCGAGTGGCTAGTTTCTTTTTGTAATATTCCAACCGCTTTTTGTCCATTGGGGGTACCTAGGTGAGGCTAAACGGCTCACCCAAAACACGCGATATTACCGATGCGCGTCGTCGTTGTCAAATAGCTACTAGAGCTGGGAGAGCCTACTCACATCGTGTCCCCCTAGGCTTCCCTAATAGCCGCTGCTAGAACTGTGAGCCAGAGGGGTCCGTGAAAGTGGGAGTTTAACAGGTGGTGCTGTGCGAGAAAGTCAGATCCAGGTAGGGCAGGGTTGCGGTTGCGGCGGCGGAGTGTGACTGCTAAAATCTTCTGTTCGCGTGCCTGGAAGAGCCGCCATCGTAGCACCCCTTCCGCGCATCTATAAGGCTCGGCCGAAGTCAGTGAGAAAGCGCCGGGGAGGTCTTGCTTGGCAAAATACGATCTCGTAATCATCGGGAGTGGACCGGGCGGCTACGTCGCTGCGATTCGCGCGGCGCAATGGGGCCTGAAGACGGCGGTTGTTGAGAAGGATCCGTTCCTCGGCGGCACTTGCCTGCATATCGGCTGTATTCCCACGAAAGTCTTTCTGCATCATGCGGATATCTACGACTACTTTAAGCGCGCCGAGGAATTTGGCTTCGAAGTGAAGGACGTGAAGATCAATTGGCCCGCGATGCTGGCGCGCAAGGACAAGATCGTCAAGAAACACTCGCTCGGAATCGCGTCGCTTTTCAAGAAGCATAAGGTGGAAACGATCACAGGTTGGGGAAAAATTGCAGGTCCCGGTCGCGTTTCGGTTGAAAAAGACGGCAAGACCACCGAGCTCGAAACCAATTTCATCATGCTCGCTACCGGGTCCGACGCTCGTACGCTGCCCGGAGTTGAAATCGACGGCAAGACAACTCTCACCAATCGCGAAATCCTGATGCTGCCGGAGATTCCAAAATCTCTCGTTGTAGTCGGCGCGGGCGCTGTGGGCGTTGAATTTGCTTCGATTTTCCGCACTTTCGGTGCCGAGGTTACCATCCTCGAAATGCTTCCGCGAGCCGTGCCGCTCGAAGATGAGGAGATTTCTCCCGAACTCGAGAAGGCTTTCAAGAAAAAAGGAATTCGCATCGAGACGGAAGCGAAAGTGGAATCCGTGAAGAAGGACGCCAAGGGCGTCACCGTGGCGTTCAAGGACAAGACTGGGAAATCCCAGACCATCAGCGCTGAGAAAGTTTTGATCGCCGTAGGCCGTCGTCCGCTCACTGAAAATATCGGCCTCGACAAGACAAAAATCAAAGTCGAGCGCGGTTTTATTCACACCAATGCGTATCTTGAAACCGACGAACCGCGCGTCTACGCGATCGGCGACATCGTCGCCGGCCTCCCGCAACTTGCGCACGCCGCTTCGATGGAGGGAATCATCGCCGTCGGCCGAATGGCGGGTAAAGACGTCCAGCCGTTCGACCGCAAGCGGTGCCCGAACGCCACGTACTGCGAACCGCAAATCGGTTCCATCGGTCTCACCGAGAAGCAGGCGCGCGAAGCGGGCTACGAGGTGAAGACCGGGAAGTTCCCGTTCGTCGGCAACAGCAAGGCCACGATTCTCGGGATGCACGAGGGGTTCATCAAAGTCGTAGCGGAAGCGAAGTACGGTGAAATCCTCGGAGTTCATGCGATCGGGCCGCTGGCAACGGAGATTATTGCCGAACCGGTCGCCGCGCTAGGGCTCGAAGCCACGCTGGACGATATGGCAGCGACGATTCACGCGCATCCTACGGTTTGGGAAGCTATGGGCGACGCATTCAACGCCGTCCGGGGTCTCTCAATCAATATTTAATATCGACGCGCGAAGGGAAGGCGTTCCAAAAGCTCGTGAATCAACCCAAAAAAAACTGTTGGGTAGTGGAACTCGGCCTTGTGCCCTACAGGCGCGCGTGCGAACTCCAGCGCAGAGTTATCGAAGCACGCAAAAACGGCACAATCCCGGACGTGTTGCTTCTCTGCGAGCATCCTCACGTAATCACGCTTGGTCGTAACGGCCAACGCGAGCACCTGCGGGCGAGCCATCAGCTACTTGACCAAATGAACGTGGAATTCAGTGAAACTGACCGCGGCGGCGACATCACCTACCACGGCCCCGGGCAAGTCGTCGGCTACCCGATACTGGATCTTGCAGAGCATCGCCGTGACGTGCGCTGGTTCGTCGCACAGCTCGAAGAAGTCATGATTCGCACGACGGCGGACTTCGGGGCAGCTGCGAAGCGGATTGCTGACAAGCACGGTATCTGGGTGGAAACACCGCGCGGCGAAGAAAAGCTCGCAGCGCTGGGCGTTCACCTAAGCCGCTGGGTCACTTCTCACGGATTCGCATACAATGTTTCCACCGACCTGCGATACTTTGATTTGATCGTGCCGTGTGGCATTGCCGATAAACATGCCACGTCGCTCGAAAGCGTGCTGGGACGAGCGGTAAGTTCGGGCGAAGTCCGGGCCCGCTTGGTTGCGCATTTTGGCGAGGTTTTCGGTCGCGAGCTTCAGCTGGTTTTGCTCGCTGAACTTCTTGGCGCGCTCAATTCAAAGTTCAGCACGGCTCTGGAATCCACAGCCGCCGCGATTTAGTTTTGCCGAGGTTGAGCATCTTATGAGTAATTCTAGGTCTTCTGGCTTGAAAAACCGGGAATGGAAAATCGAATGATCGCAAAGCTGACACGCGAACAGCATCATGAGTTGTATTACTACATGCAGCTCAATCGCCAGCTCGAAGACCGAATGGTGCGTCTGTTCCGGCAGAACAAGATTGTCGGCGGGCTGTATTCGAGTCTCGGGCAGGAAGCCGTCTCGGTTGGAACGGCTTACGCACTCGAGCCGCGCGACTGGCTCGCGCCGATGATTCGCAACATCGGCGCGCTGCTCGTGAAGGGCTTTCTTCCGCGTGATATTTTTACGCAGCACATGGCGAAATATACTTCGCCCACGCTCGGCAAGGACGGCACCAGCCATTTCGGCGATCTGAAAACCCGTCACACAGTGTCGCCCATTTCGATGCTCGGCGATTTGATTCCAGTGATGACAGGCGTCGCCATGGCCGGGCGTTACCTAGGCCAGAACATCGTCGCGCTCACCTGGATCGGCGACGGAGGTAGCTCCACCGGAGCTTTTCACGAAGGATTGAATCTTGCGGCGGCGCAACGCGCGCCGTTTGTGCTGGTGCTTGAAAACAATCAGTGGGCCTATTCCACGCCGGTTTCGCGGCAGGTGCCCGTCAAGAATCTCGCGGATCGCGCCGTTGCGTACGGCATTCGAAGCAAGGTCGTCGACGGCAACGATGTTGGCGCGGTTTATACCACCACGAAGGAAGCCGTCAACGAGTGCCGTGCCGGCCGCGGCCCTGTTCTTATCGAAGTAAAAACGCATCGTATGAAAGGCCACGCCCAGCACGATCCCGCAGAATACGTTCCCAAGGAAATGGTCGATTACTGGAAGGCTCGCGATCCGATCGCGCGCTTTGAGAAATATTTGACTGAAAACAAGCTGTGGGATGTGAAGGCGAAGTCCGATATCGACGCGCGAATTGAACGCCTGCTCGACGAAGACCAGAAATTTGCCGAGGAATCGCCCCTGCCTCCGCCCGAGCTGGCGGAACAGGGAGTCTATTGCGATGGCTGCCACACGATTGAAGCCGATTGGCACCGCTCGAAACAAGAATTGACGCCGCCGAATTGCAGCGTCGAGGCCGTCTGGCAGGTTCGGGATTTTGGCGGCATCGAGGCCGAAACAGCAAATGTGAAACAGGTCTCCGGCGCGTCCGCAACACCGGCAGTAAATACGGGTGGCAGCGCGCGTGGGAATATGGGAGCGAATCCGAGTAGGAATGCCACTGGAAATGGTGCCAGAAACTCGAAACCCATCGCAAAACCCGCGCCCAAAGGCAGCGGAAAGCCACAACCTGCGCCGGAGGAATCCGGCCCGCGCGTTCCCTTCGGCCGCGGCCCGAAAGATAAATCGCTGCGGGCCGCGCCCGAACGCAAGCAGGGGAGGCGCTGACCGTGGCCGTCATCACCATGCTCGAGGCTATTCGCCAGGCGATCTTCGAAGAGATGGATCGCGATCCGGCCGTCGTCGCAATCGGCGAGGACATCGGCGTCTACGGCGGCGCGTTTAAAGTTACCGAAGGGCTGCTCGCGAGATTCGGCCGCGAGCGCGTGATTGACGCGCCAATCGCCGAAACGGCCATCGTCGGCGCCGCTTGCGGGATGAGCTACCTCGGCTTGCGCCCGGTGGTCGAAATGCAGTTCATCGATTTCATCGCGTGCTGTTTCAACCAGGTTACGAACTTCGTCGCCAAATCGCACTACCGCTGGGGCGCGCCGGTGCCGATGGTTCTGCGCGGGCCGTCCGGCGGCGGCGTCCACGGCGGACCGTTTCATTCGGCAAATCCGGAAATGTATTTCATGCACACGCCGGGCCTGAAAATTATTTATCCTTCCACCGCGTACGATGCTAAGGGCCTTCTCAAGTCGGCGATCCGCGACAACAATCCCGTCCTCTTCTTCGAGCACAAGTACCTCTACCGCCGCATCAAGGAAGAAATTCCCGAGGGCGATTACACCGTGCCCATCGGAAAGGCCATCCTTCGACGCGAAGGAAAAGACCTGACGATCCTGAGCTACGCCGCGATGGCGCCCACTTCTCTTGAGGCTGCCGAGCAGCTTGCAAAAGAGGGCATCGACGCGGAAATGATCGACCTCCGCACGCTTGCGCCGCTGGATCGCGAAACGATCCTCGCGTCCGTGAAAAAAACGAACAAGCTCCTGATCGTCCATGAAGACACGCGCACGGGCGGCCTCGCGGGAGAAATCGCTGCGATTGTCTGCGAAAGCGCGTTTGAAGATCTCGACGGCCCGATCGCTCGAGTGACCGCGCTCGACACTCCCGTGCCGTACTCGCCGCCCCTGGAAGAACGGTACCTGCCCAGCGCAGAAAAGATTGTCGCGGCCGCCCGCGAATTGGCACAATACTAAAGTGGGACAGAGAGGCTAAACGCCGTGGGAAAAACGAAAGGTGTCAACCAAGCGGAGTTCGAAGTGGGATCGCAGGTCCGCGTCGCGGACCGCGCGTTCCTTGAGAAATTCATGGAAGAAGGCCAGTACCACAACGAGCTAGAGCCCGAGCAGCTCGAACATGCGGGCGCCGTTGCAAAGGTGAAGGCCGTCGAGTTCTTTCATGGCGGCGATGAAATCTACACGCTCGAAGGCATACCCGGGGTGTGGCATGAGGAGTGCCTGCGCGCCGCCTGAGTTCCAATCGCAGAGGAGACGACCATGGCTGTCGATGTCATCATGCCCCAGATGGGCGAGAGTATTTTCGAAGGCACCATCACGAAATGGCTCAAGAAGCCGGGCGATAAAGTCGAGCGCGACGAGCCGCTTTTTGAAATCTCTACCGACAAGGTAGACGCGGAAATCCCGTCGCCTTCAGCTGGTGTGCTGAAAGAAATTAAGGTTAACGAAGGACAGACGGTTCCCATTCAGACCGTCGTCGCCGTGATTGAGTCCGCCGCCGGAGCCGGTGCCGCAACTGGTTCTGCCGCAAGCGCTCCCGCCGCTGCAAAGCCAGAGGCGTCAAAACCCGCTTCTACGTCGGTAACTGCAAAAGCACAGACGCCTGCGCCCGATGCACCTGAAGATCCCGTCGCTGCCACGCCACTGAAGGGCCCTGCTGATACCGCGTCGCCGAAGTCCGCAGCGGCCGCCGGAGCACAAGCGATTGGCGCGCCGTCCGCGCCGCAACGTCCCGCCGCAAGCACCCCGGGCGAAAAAGTTCGCAGCTCGCCGCTCGTTCGCCGTCTGGCGCGGGAAAACGATGTGGATCTCACGCTGGTTCCTGGTACCGGTGCGGGCGGCCGCGTGAGCAAACGCGACATCCTCGGCGCGATCGAAGGAGGCGGCGCACCATCCAGTCCCGCGCGGACTTCCGCGCCTCCACCGGCCACGGGCGGCGCAGCAACACATGCCGCGCTCGAAACGGCCGTACCGCGCGAGAAAATGTACTTCGGCCATTACGAAGTGCAGCCGATGTCCGTGATGCGGCAGCGCATCGCCGAACATATGGTGGCCTCGAAGCGCGTTTCTCCGCACGTCTACTCGGTGGACGAAGTCAACGTCAGCGGAATCGCCGCCCTGCGTGGAAAAATGAAAGAGAAATTCGAGCAGGCGTCCGGAACGAAGCTGACGTTCATGCCGTTCTTTGTGCGCGCCGCGGTCGAAGGACTTCGCGCGTTTCCAACCGTGAATTCTTCGGTCGACGGCACGAACGTCGTACTGCACAAGGAATGCAACATCGGCATTGCCGTGGCGCTAGACTGGGGACTGATCGTCCCGGTGATCAAAAACGCCGAGGAAAAGAATTTTCTCGGCATCGCCCGCTCCATGAACGATCTTGCCGAGCGCGCCCGCTCGAAAAAGCTCAAGCCGGAAGAAGTGGCGGAAAGCACGTTCTCGATCACCAACCCCGGCGTCTTCGGCGGCCTTTTCGGCCTGCCGGTGATCAACCAGCCAAATGTCGCGATCCTCGGCCTCGGCACCATCGAAAAGCGCCCGGTCGTCATCGACGACGCGATCGCCATCCGCTCGATGGTCTATCTAACCCTGTCCTACGATCACCGCGTCGTCGACGGAGCCGTTGCGCACCAGTTCATGGGCAAGATCAAGCACACGCTCGAGAACTGGACGGAGAATATTCTGTAAGCTGCCCCGGGGCCGGACGCACGCGATTCTCGAACTTCGAATCTTAAAGTCAGGGCCCGTTTGAGCGCAGCCCGCGGCCCTGGCCGCCTCTCGCAGCGCATCCCGAGTTCAACCTCACCATGCCATCCGCTCAAAGCCACGCCGAATGGGGCCAGCCGTTCTGGAAAATTGATTTCGCGCCTCCGCCTCGCGCGACGCCGAACGAAGCTGATTTCGCGATTATCGGGGGCGGATTCACGGGCCTTGCGGCTGCGGCATGGCTGCGGCATCTTGCGCCCGAAAAATCCGTCGTAGTTCTGGAAGCACGAAGCATTGGCGCAGGCGCGAGCGGCCGCACGGGAGGCATGGCCCTCGGCGAGACGGCCTCGGGCGACCAGCCGGGGCTGGGCGATGTCCTCGCAGGCTTCAGCAAAGTCCTCTCAGAGTTGAAAGTCGAGTGCGATCTTTCCCTGACCGGGGCCTGGGAAATCGACCGCAGTGGCGGTCTGGAGCAATCTCCGATCCGCTGGAACGACTCCGGCACGCTCAGAGTGGTGAAGGAAGTTCCTGGGGGCACGCTCGATCCCGGAAAACTCGTCAGCGGTTTGGCGCGCGCGGCGCACCAACTTGGCGCTCAGATTTGCGAGTGTCATCTCGTCGAGCGAATCGACTGGGCGGAAGTTCCTGAAATTTATTTCGCAAACGGCCGGATGCGCGCTCGGAAAATTCTCTTTGCCACGAACGCCCTCTCGCTAAACATTACGGAACTCGAGGAAGGAATGCACCCGCGCCTCACGCTGGCGGCGCTCACAGAACCCGTCACTGCAGAGCAACTGGCCGCTATCGGCCTCTCCAAGAGAAAACCGTTCTACACTGTCGACATGCCCTACCTCTGGGGGCGCGTGCGCCAGGACAACTCGATTGTCTGGGGAGCGGGGCTCGTGCAGTCACCCGACGAGCACAACATAGGCGGGGCGAACATTGCAGCGCCTGAGCCAGCGCGGCTGTTCGATACACTTGAAAGACGCATCCGCGGCCTCGATCCCGCGCTCGCCTCCATCCCCTTCGCGCAGCGCTGGGGCGGGCCGATTCTCTTCCGCGATTCTTGGGTCCCTGTTTTCGATTGGCACCCGCGGAGCGCGAAAGGAAGCCGGAGCGCTATCGTACTCGGCGCCTACGCCGGGCACGGTGTCGCATTGTCTTCGTATCTCGGCGCCTGGGCTGCGGAGGCTCTAGTGGCCCGGCGCGATCTCCCGTTGTGGGGAATGATTTCAGCGCGATGAATCGTTTCGACGCTCGCTGATTTCGCAGGCTAGTGGCCGTCCGGTGGTCGGACTCATCGCTTCACTGCAACCGCATGCGTAACTCTTCGGCAAACTTCTCTACTCGGTTGAGCGGTACGAGCGCAATTTGCTGATCTTCGAATAGCCGCACAATGAATTGATGCCGCGGATTATCGCGCGCAGGTTCCATTTCCGTAACCGCCGTGAACTCGCTTTGTGGTTCTTGAATACGAATCCGCTCCGCTGTATATGCCAATACTTTGGCGTTTGCCGCGTCGCGGCCAAGCGCTACCGAGTGGAGATATCCCCGAACGCCGTTGTGGTACCGATAGTCGAGTTTGAATGTGTCCCCTGCATGGGTGTACTTGTCGACCCGAATGTTTCGATCGAGCGGTGGCACTCGCCGACGCTTGAACACATCGTTGAGCCGCTGCTTGATCCAAGACCGTGTACTCTCAACCAGGCCGCCGCGCGCGCGCGATGGCGGTGTTACGTGATCGTGGTACAGCCGGTCAAGCTCGACATCGAAGTCCAGCGCCAGCAAGCCTTTGGCTGGGCTTAGCTGCAATAGGTTTGAAAGTGTCTGGTCCAATTTTTCGAGGTACGTGTCGACCTCAGCCGCCGACGCTGCCAGTCGAATATCGAATTCCGTCGGAAGCGCACGCAACAGTTCGTCGTCGGCGTTTGGATGTAGTTTCCGTACCCGAGCGATTTCGGCCGGCTCCTCAATGACCCGCACCATGCGCCGCGACGAGGGCGTGTCCTCACCCGCGGGAATTTCTTCGAGCAGCACGCCGATGTTCACCCACTCGTCCCGAATCAAATTCGGCGTGTATCGCAGAATGCGGTAACGAAACGTATTCAGTTGTTCCTCAGGCATCGTGCGCTCCTCCCGCGGGACCCGACATCACCAAACAAACGAGGCTCATCTCCAGTTCGGAAACGGCTGTGCCGATGACTTCCAGGCTGACACGATAAGTTCGCGGACAAGCTTGCACCGCCGCACTAGCTGTTCCAACAGGCGCTCGAGCGCGTCCGCCTCGAAGGAATACCATTCCGGTGGAATTCCTTCGGCGATCTCGACCACCAGGCTCTCGGTCCTTTTCGATTCGACGCGCGCAAGCCATTTTTCAAACGCGTCGATTCCGCACACTTTTTCGTAGACGCGATGCCGCATGTAAAGCCCCCGCAGCGGCGCATCGGGAAAATTCCATTCGCCGGCGTTGAAACAGAAGCCCTGATCGATCATCACCGCCTGATAGCGCGTCTCGCCTTGCGCGCGAAAAAATATCGCCTGCCGCCCATTCGTGTTGCAGGTCCATTTGTCGAAGACCAGCATGCCGCAGAAATCAGGAAGGTTGGCTACTTCGCGCAGTTGTTCATCCGGCAGAAAATCGTTTACCACAATTTCCGCCGGTGGCCCCGGATACCGCGAGCCAAAGTGCTGCCCCGGCTTGCAGACCTGGCGCCCGCGCCCGAGCTGAATCACCAGGTCTTCGGTGTTCGCGATCAATTCCTCGCGCACTTCAATTACTTCCGTCGGCGGTACGGGCAGCCCCATTCGCGCCGCCAATCGTGTTCCAAGCAATTCGTTCGCCAAGATCCTCAACCCTTGCGGATTGTTCTGGAATTTTACGACGTAGTAGCCTCCGTCCGCGCATCGCAGGAGATGTCCTTGCGCTCCGCCCCGCATTCGGCGGATGTGCTCGATTGCAAGCGTCATCGACCGCGTATGCTAGCCACCTACTAGGTCCACGGCAAGGAAAACATTCTCAAAGTGGGAAATGTACGTTCCTTACATCATAAAAGCCAAATCACCGTTCCGAATCGAGACAGAACGACAGTGAGACAGGCAGCGCAACGGTCACATGGTTCCAGAGAGGCTCGAAATGGATCGCCGACTGCCTAAATCGCCGGAACTAGACGAATGAAGACGTTCGTCAATCGTGAACGGACGGTAATTGGTTTTGCTAGTGGGCTGTCATAAAACCGGCCAGGACCGCGCGCCTTAACGCGCCTGCGCGGTCTCGGCGTTATGCGCCGGAATTTTCGGCAACGAGTCAGCGCTTCTTGCGCTTTCCGCCCTTCTTCTTCGACGACTTCTTCGCAGAGGCTTTCTTGGCGGGTTTCTTTTTCTTGGCGCTCGATTTTGCTTTCTTCTTCGGTGCCGCCTTTTTCGATTTCTTCGCCTTCGGCGCGGACGCGGGCTTCTTCGCCGCGGGAGCCGCCCGCTCTTCCGTCTCTTCTTCCCCGGGTTCGCCTTCGATGACGATCTCTTCCACCTCTTCTACGATTCCGTCGTTCGAATGCTCCAGGCCTTCTTCGCCTTCTTCTTCGTAGCGGGGGAGTTCGTCATCTTCCTCATCGTGCATTTTGGCGTGAAACATAACTTCCTCCATGAATGGCGGGCTTGGCGACTCCAAAAAGTCCCTTCGCGCTTATAAACGCAGTGTCAGAAGTTTGTCAAGGCGGAAGGGCGCCGAAAAGCTACTCTTTTGAAGCAATTGCGGAAAGTGCAAGTCCTGCTGCGTCACGCACCGGCTTGGAATCTGGTCCATCTCTAAGCAAATAAGGTAATTAACTAGAAGCAGGCAATTCGTCGGAGGATCGTCACCGGAGGCAGGTTAGCGTCGGATCGTGAGTACGTCGCCCGCTTCCAGCGCTCGTTCCGCGAGGAAGGGATTCCGCTGCCGCAGCGCATCCACCGTCGTCCGGTATGTGTGGGCGATCTGGTAAAGCGTCTCGCCTGGTTTCACGCGGTGTTGAACCGGCTCCGCCGTTTCGGGATGGGTTGCGGAAACGTTGTGAACCGCCGGTCTTCCAGTGGCTGCCGACTTCGACTTCGTTCGCGGCGCCACGGCGGGTGGCCCGCCAGCATAAATCCTCAAGCGCGAGCCCCGTGCTACGCTCGGGCCGTTTATATGATTCCAGCGCTTCAATTCTGGGATCGTCACGTCGAAGCGCTCCGCAATTCCCTCGAGTGTGTCGCCGCGCTGCACGCGGTAACTTACCAACCGCACCGCGGGAGGCGCCGTCGGGATATTCAGCACGAACCCCGCCGGCACGATGGCGCGCCCCTGCATATGGTTCGCAGTTTCAATCGCCGGAACCGTCACACGGTAGTGCTTCGCAATTTCCGCGAGCGTTTCGCCATTTTCAACTTCATGCAGCCGCCAGCTCGTCCACTTTTCTTCCGGCACGTGCTGCACGGCCTCAACGAATTTCTCCGCCGTCCCGGCCGGCAGCTTCAGCTCGAATCGCGAATCCCCCGGCGTGACACCCCTCAGCAATTGCGGGTTCAGTTGGTGCAGGGCGTCGATATCCACGCCGGTCGCATCCGATACCAGCCGGAGATCGATGGCATGCCCCGGCCGCACCATCTCTACGTGAGGCGGTTTCTCGGGCTGCACTTGTACTCCGTACACCGCCGGATCCTTGCCTACAAGCGCCAGGGCGATGATAATCGGCACATA
>Ga0185299_10003919_pt1 | contig 18700 bp, 18 predicted proteins | sample PaiPotPPA55metaG_FD_128002 | JGI IMG/M metagenome (GOLD analysis project Ga0185299, IMG submission 128002) | Iron sulfur acid spring bacterial and archeal communities from Banff, Canada, to study Microbial Dark Matter (Phase II) - Paint Pots PPA... ...
CGGTTCATCCCACCTTAACTTTTTTTCGTCAACCAGTTCGGCCAGCAGCAGCGTGGTCATTCCCTTGGTGTTGGACGCCGCCATGAAGACCGTGTTCTCGTTCACCTTCCCCGGCTTGCCGAGGTCGCGAACTCCAAACCCGCCCTCATAGACGATCTTGCCGTGATCAATAAGTGCCATGGAAGCGCCGGGAATGCCAAGTTGCTGCATGGAAGTTTCCACGAACGCTTTCAGTTGCGCGATGTGCGCTTCATCCAGCGGGTGCGGCGTACGACCGGCGAATGACTCTCGCTTATAGTCCTTCGGACGCATGCTTTCAAAGATTAACCCAATCGGGGCGGAGCGCTTTTCTACCGTGGGATCGGTTCCGTCGAGGATGACGACGGTCCAAAGTTTCCCGGCACGCAACGCCAAGGCTTGCACGGCCGCACGCTCATTGGGAGAAGTTTCGTAGTCAAACACCTGGCGCTCTTCCCAGCCCTCGCGCGCGGGACGGGGCGTGACCAGCTTAATCGGCCGCTTGGATTCTGGCTTGTAGGCAGCCCAGGCGGTGGTGACCGCGGCTTTGGCATCCGCAGCTTGCGAATCGACAATCGCAATGTGAGTGTCGGTCTCGGGCGGAGTCAGGATGACAAAGTCTTTCCTGGTCTCGATGGACCAGCCAGCAGGAACTTTGAAAGTGGCACCGGCGGACGTTACACGAGGAGTGTCGGCGGTGACACGCTCGATGGCCGGCTTGGTCTCGGTCGCCTGGGAGAATGCGGCGAGGCTGGAACCTGCCGAGAGAGTGACAGCTAAACACGTTAAGAAAGCGATTCGGTACAGAGAAGTTCGATGCATGGACATAGAAGTCATCCAATCATTTAAAGATGAGGATTCGCGGGACCAACGATACACGCCGCCAAGCTTGCTTGTAAATGTCACCAGTTGCTTTCGGAAAGCAATTCATCCAACATATCTGCCCATGAGCCAGACCAGACCTCAGCGAAACATAGCTGAATTGCTCCTTACCCTTTGCATGGCGTTTGCCAGTGCGGCAGCATGCGGCCAAGTGTCGGGCGACGCGGAATGGCCCACTTATGGAAACGATCCGGGTGGAATGCGTTTCTCGCCGCTCTCGTTGATCAATCGCGAAAACGTATCGACGCTGAAAGTCGCGTGGATATTTCATACGGGGGATATTTCGGACGGAAGTCGCGACAGAAAACGCAGCGGATTCGAGGCGACCCCGATTCTTGTCGATGGCACACTCTATTTCACCACGGCCTTCAATCGCGTGATCGCGCTGGACCCGGAAACAGGAAAACAACGGTGGGCCTATGATTCGAAAATCGATCTAACACTCGATTGCCCCACAGCGGGCACGCCACCCCGATGACTTACCGCCTCGGAAAGAACGGCAAACAATATATGGTGATCGCCGCGGGCGACCATCCTAAAATCACGGAAGAGTCACCGGGGGATGCGCTGGTCGCCTTTACCCTACCTTGATTGAGACGCCGTAAGCTCTGTCGGCAACTCCTGTTGGAGAGCCATTCTGAGCCGCCACAAAACTGCGGCCAGCGCCGCCAGCGCGGCGCCCCAAACGGCGAAGGCTACTTCGACCAGCCAGGCGGGCGCGACGCCCACTCGATGCAGCAGGAACGGCAGAAAATTCCAGGTGCTGATGTGGACGTAGTCCCAGGGGTCTTGAGTCAGAGTTTCGGTGTTCAATCCCCAGGCGTCCATTTTGCCCAGTGCGAAGGCGACGATGTTTTTGAAGCGGAGCACTATCACGAACGTGGGATGGCCGAAGGCCTCCATCTGGTAGATCTCAAGCGGCAGCCAGAAGGCTAGCGAGGCGATCTGAATCACAAAGCTTACGGCGATCAGCGCAATGCTACCGCGCCAGATCCAGGGGCTTAGACTCGCACGGCAACGTAACAGAATTGGGACGGCGATGAGCACGACCATTTCTACCGCGGTCGAAACGTAACGATCTCCCCAGGCGAAGTCCCCCGCCCAGTAGGTATAGCGCGCGTAAAAGCAGACGTAGCCTAGCAGGAGAACGAGCGAACTCACCGCGTAGGCGCGGACTTCGATGGCAAGGCGCTTCCACAAAAGCGCGAGAAGTATGAGCGTAAGCGCGAGCAGTGGATCGAAGAGAAAGATCGATTTCTCCGGCTTGAAGAGCGCGCCTAGAACGCCCTCATGAAAGGGCGTGCTCCAGGGAAAGTTTGCGGGCAGGGTCGGATCGTGCAGGATCGATTCGCGCGCGAAGATTGGAATATACGTCTGGGTCAGCGATCCGAAACGATAGAAACTATAGAGGCGTTCGACGATCGCAAAGAAGGCATAGACGGGGACGGCAATCTTGCAATAAATAAGGAGGCGCTGCCACAGCGCGCGGCCGCGTATTTGCTCGAACCAGAGCACCGCAAGCACGAAAACCGCGCCGGCCATCAGGTCAAGGCCGGTCGTGACACGAGTTAACAGGTTCAGGCCGAGCGCGGCTGAGCCCCAAAAGAGGGCGCGAAGGCTGCCGCTGCGCAGCCACTCGTACTGGAAGGAGAATCCAGTAAGAGTGAGAAGCATGATGTAATTGTTTTCCTGCATGTTCTGGATGTAATGCAGATGCGTGGTGCAGAACAGCAGAGCCAGCACCCCGGCGACGGCTTCGCTTACGCTGAAGCGCAACTGGCGCAGGAGGCGGAACGCGATCAGCGCCGTGAGCACATTGACGAGGATATTGGTGCTGTAGCTGACGACAATGCTGCGCACTGCGGGGTCGTCTCCGTATTCGGAGAAAATCTGCCACTGCGCGATCCACGTACCCGCGAGATCCGCCGGCAGCATGAGCAGCGATTGACCGATTCCGTACCAACTGAAGATGCGGCCATTGCGGCCGTGCAGGCCAAATTCTGGATACTCATTGGGAAGCACCTGCGGCTGCGAGGTCCACAACCAGTGCGTGGTCTGCAGTCGATGCATGGTGTCCGCGGTGCCCAGTTCGCCGGATTGCACGGCGAAGGCGAGCAGGCCCGCAGTCAGACACAAAAGAAATAGCGGATCGCGCAGCTTCAGCCCCAAGCGTGAAGTCATCGCTCTGGATGGTAACAAAAGCGGCGGCGGGCTTCAGACTTCGGACCTCGAGGTCTGAGGCCTGAGGCCTGAGGTCCGAGGTCTGCTGTAAACTGTAGCGGGAATTTTTCATGGCCAAGTGCTCAACCTGCGGGACTGCGTTATCGAACAACGTTCGCTTCTGCTCCTCCTGCGGGCGGCCTGCTTCGAATAGCGACGACATGGCGACCCTCGACGTTGCTACAGCAACTTCACCGCTGCCGCCGCGGCAGACTTCGAAGTCTTCTTCCTCCTCGCGGCCTTCCAGTTCCGCGGAATACTTGCTGAACGAAGGACGATTTCTCCCTGGGCGGCTGGTAGCGTCGCGCTATCGCATCATCGCGCTGCTCGGCAAAGGTGGCATGGGAGAGGTCTATCGCGCGGATGACCTGACACTCGGCCAGGCGGTGGCGATGAAGTTTCTTCCCGACGATGCCGGTCGCGATGAAGGGTTGCTCGAACGCTTTCGGAACGAAGTTCGCATGGCGCGGCGAGTTTCGCATCCCAATGTTTGCCGCGTATACGACGTGGGCGAGGTCGACGCCCAGACATTCTTCACCATGGAGTACGTCGACGGCGAAGACCTCGCTTCCCTGCTGCGGCGCATTGGCCGGCTTCCTCCCGACAAAGCATTAGAGATCGCCCGGCAACTTTGCGCGGGACTCGCTGCGGCTCATACCAAAGGCGTCCTACATCGTGATTTGAAGCCTGCCAACATCATGCTCGATGGACGCGGGCAAGTCGTGATCACGGATTTTGGTCTGGCTGGAGTAGCCGACAACATTCGCGGAGCCGAGGTGCGCAGCGGCACGCCAGCCTATATGGCGCCCGAACAGCTGACGGGACAAGAAGTAACCATGCGCAGCGATATTTATGCGCTCGGGCTCGTCCTGTATGAAGTGTTCACTGGTAAGCGAGCGTTCGCGGAGTCGCCCGCGCATCACACGCGCACAGGGGCAGATCACACGCCTAGCCGGCCATCGTCGGTGGTGAAGGATCTCGATCCGATCGTGGAGAAGGTGATTCTTCGCTGCCTGGAACCGGAGCCGTCGTCGCGCCCGCCAACGGCTCTCGCGGTGGCTGCGGCGTTGCCCGGTGGCGATCCGCTGGCGGCCGCTCTGGCTGCGGGAGAAACCCCGTCGCCACAATTGGTAGCCGCGTCGGGGGAAAAAGCCGGCTTGCGTCCACGGGTCGCTGTTGCCTGTTTCGTCTTCGTGCTCGTGGCCTTAGGGGTGGGAATGTACCTGGCCACTCGTTACAGTGCTCTCGAAAGGATGCGCCTGGAATTGACGCCGGAGGTGCTGACGCAAAAAGCGCATGAGATCATCGCCCGGCTCGGATATCCGGGGCGCCCGGTCGATAGCGTCTTCGGTCTCGACAACGATTATGATTTCCTGGAGTTCGTGGAAAAGAAGGATAAGCCTCATCCTGACTGGAATGCCATCCTGGCCGCCCGACCTGCAGTGCTTCAGTATTGGTATCGGCAGAGCCCCGACGAGCTGGAAGCGTCCGGCTTTCGGGATCAATTTCTCAATCCGGGGATTGTGGTGCCCGACGATCCACCTCAGGTTCTTTCGGGAATGATCAATCTGGAGCTCGATCCCCAAGGGCAACTGACATATTTCCAGGCGATTCCGCCGCAGAAGCAAAAGGAAGATACCGGCAGCAAGCCGGTGGCTTTCGACTGGAATGTGCTCTTTGCGGCGGCGGGGCTGGATGCGGCACAGTTTCAGAAGGCCGAGCCTCAGTGGAATTCATTGGCTGCCTCTGATGCACGCATGGCGTGGACAGGAATGTGGCCGGGAACGACGCGTCCCTTACGGGTGGAAGCTGCGGCCTGGCAGGGCAAACCGGTTTTCTTCTCGCTCATTGGGGATTGGACAAAACCGGACCGCATGAACGCTCCTGCAGTTTCGCTGGGAAAGAAAGTGCAGCAGATCCTCGCCCTACTTCTGGTGTTGTCTTTACTTTTAGGCGCGGGATATCTGGCGAGACGAAATTACCGCCATGGGCGAAGTGATCACGAGGGCGCATTCCGGCTGGCTGCAGTAATGTTCGGTCTTGAAATGTTGATGTGGCTGTGCCGCGGCCATCTCGTGGCCAGTCTCGGGATGGTTTTTTTCTTCGTGCTTGCAGTCAGTACGGGACTGTTCTTGTCTGGGCTACGTGGATGCTGTATCTGGCCTTGGAGCCCTGGGTGCGGCGGCGTTGGCCGCACGCCATCATTTCCTGGAGCCGCGTGCTCTCCGGACAATTGCGCGACGCACTGGTGGGCCGCGACATTCTGTTTGGCGTCATGTTGGGAGTCGTGTGGATTCTTCTCATCCGGTCGGGCCTTATCTTCATGATGCGCATGGGAGCGCATCCAGAGATGTACAACACCCCGTACTTACTCGGCGGGCGCGCTGCCCTGGGGGCGTGGCTAGCTCAGATTTCCAGTTCGATCCTGGGCACCCTGCAGTTCTTTTTCTTACTGCTCGCGTTGAAAGTAGTTCTCCGCAAAGATTGGCTGGCTGCAATCGCTTTTGTGGCCATCTTTGCTCTCCCTCGAGGATTCAGCTCCTCTTATGTTCCGATTGAGCTTCCGCTGTTGATTCTGGTTTACGCTATCGCGGTGCTGATTGTCTTCCGCTTTGGATTGATTCCTCTGGCCGTCGCCATCTTCACCGTTGACATGCTTTCTGGCGTCCCTTTCTCTGCCGACTTTTCGATGTGGTACATGCCGACCTCTATCATGGCGCTGCTCAGCGTGATGGCGCTGGCGGGATGGGGCTTCTATCACTCGCTGGGCGGAGAGCCGTTGTGGGAAGTCGAAACCGATTGAGTCGGTCAGCACGGATCGTCATTGACGTGGCCGCGCAATCCAACATAGCATTCTGAGGGCGTGAAGGGGTTACCATGCGAGTTTCGATCACCTTAACTTCGATCGGCTTGGCTTCAATCGCGGGAATGCTGTTAATTGCCAGTCTGCCCTCCCTAGCGCAAGATTCTCAGACCATGCCGCAAACTCGGACTAGGAAATCGGCTCCGGCCACGCAGGATGGAGGGGTGCGGGAGGTGTTAGAGAGTATCGCGATTCCGCCGATTCCGCACGTGCCGTTCTTTGCAACGCTCGACACCGAAGCGACCAAATACACCGCGGACGGCGCTACCATGACATTCGTCAACGAGCGCCATATTGCGAGAGATACGCAAGGTCGAATCTACGAAGAACGCTGGTTTTTGGTGCCTAAGAACGGGAATGTCAAGTCGACGATGAATTGGATTCAAATCGCCGACCCGAAGCAGCGCACGCTCTATAACTGCAGTCCACAGAGACAGATTTGCGATCTAGTGGTCTACGATCCGGCGAGCGATCTTGGCGCCGCGTCGCCGGCCAAGGGAACATCGCGAATTCTGCCGAATGATCAGGGAAACGTGGCCTGGGAGGATCTTGGGAACAGGAATATTGCCGGAATCGATACCGTCGGCGCCCGTGAAACCACCACCATGAACGCTGGAACCCTGGGCAACGATCAGCCGCTCACGAGCGTGAGGGAATATTGGCACTCCGATCAGCTGGGGATTAATTTGCTATCGATCCGCACAGGCCCTATGTTCGGGAAACAGACATTTACCATTACCGAAATCACTCCGGGTGAGCCCGATCCCCAACTATTCGAACTGCCGGCGGGCTACACAATTCACGATCAGCGGAAGAACCCACCGATTTCGCACTAGGACGCGAGCAGCACCGCCGACTAGCCCCGCAGTTCTCAATTGTGTGGGGCTTCAGGGACGTGAGCGTCGCGTTGAGCGCTCGCGCCGAGTTCCTCTGCAGCGGAGCTAATGGTGATCACCCTCGCCCTCTCGCTCATCGGTTATTGACTTTTCTAGCCATGGGATCCAGAGAATGTTGGCTCCGCTGGTTGTAGAGCAGCCTTTGTGCCCCGGGCCGTCATGACATCGCCAGAAATTCTCGGTTGCATCGATGGTGCCGGTGCATGCGGCATGATCGAGGGCGCATACGTTGGCGACGCCAATCTTCCCACCGAGCAAATCATTCAGATGGGCGTCGACCTCTGTCGGAGTGTTAACGGCAATGTCCACGTCTTCGTCACGAATGATGTTCTGCGAAATGATCGTGCCGGTGACTGGGGAGCCGCCGCCACCACTATTGATGTTGATTCCAGTGGGGCCGGGAGTTGCTGTGTCGTCGATATCGGGACCGTTTCCGGAGATGAAGTTGCCGACGATCGTGTTCCCGGACATATTATCCGCGGGGGCGCCAAAAGCCGGGCCGACATGGGTGTGGAGCGCGACCCCAGGGATACCGTTCCCTGTCAGTTCGTTCCTAATGATGACGTTGCCGGAAACGCGACCGGGGCCGGCGCCGTCGGAAAAGAGACCCACTCCTGCACCGCCAACTTTCACACCGTTTCTCGAAACCACGTTTTCCGAAATGGTGTTGTTGTCGACCCCAAAATGGGGTGCGAAGAAGGGAGGAGACGAGCCTGCCGGCGGATGCGAAGCCAGAACGACACCGCACTCGGACGGATTATCGATAACGATGTTGCGGATGATCAGATTGTTTTTGGTTTCCGCAGTTTCGTCGCTGAGCAGGATACCGTCGCCGTTCCCCGAGATAAAGTTGCCGGATACGATGGAGTTCACCGCGCCAACCAGGTGAAGTCCGCCGCCGCAGTCACCGCTTTCATCAGTCTCGTAAGTCCCAGTGCCGGGTTGGCCGGGGCAGGCTGCGCCGGAGCCGAAGACAACGCCCGGGATCAAGTCATTGTCGACGATGTGATTGTCGCGAATGGTGACATCTGCTGTGTTCACGACTAGAACACCTTCGTATAGAGCGTGCCGTATTGTGAATCCAACGATAGTCACGTTATTGAGGCCGGGATGATCGAGCCCGTCCAAAAAAATGCCATGCGCCAGGTTGGTGGCGTCGATGACGGTGTGCTCGGCCCCGGAGCCCAGCAGCGAAAGCGCCTTCCAGATCGTGACGTCCTCCGCATAAGTTCCAGGAGCGACCTTGATGACATCGTTGGCCGAAGCCGCGTTCACGGCTGACTGAATCTTGGAGTAACAACCATCTGAACCCTTAGGGTTGACACAAAGGGTCTTGGCCGAGGCAGCCTCGGGCGCTGCCAGCAGGGCGGCACAGAAAAGCATCAGAGACAGGCGACATCGCGCTGAATGCATTGGTAAACTCCTTTTCTTCTTCAATCGGAACTAGAAAGTAAGGATTCAGGGAGAGGGAAAACCGAGGGCCGAACTTCCGCGGCACATTATGTTCGTTGCCGGGAGCGCTGTCAATGTGCAACTCGTCTGTCTAATGATGTCGTGGCGGATCATCTGTGGGATAGCGCCACTCGGCCGTTGCGCAGGGGTTCGGCCTGATTCCGCGAACCGAAAAACTCGCATCCTCTTCAATATTTTCGACATCTAAACATTGACAACGATCCACTCAAGTCTTAGCATGAGGTCTGGCGCAATCTAATCCGCGCTGATTATAAAGCACTTATCTGGTTCAGGAGGAATGTTTTATGGCAAAGATTATCGGAATTGATTTGGGGACTACCAATTCCTGTGTGGCGGTCATGGAAGGCGGCGAGCCCAAAGTGATCCCTAACGAAGAGGGAGGGCGTACCACGCCTTCGGTGGTCGGCTTTACGAAAACCGGAGAGCGCTTGGTAGGACAGGTAGCGAAACGGCAGGCCATCACCAACCCCGAGAACACCGTTTACTCGATCAAGCGCTTCATGGGACGACGCTACAACGAAGTCTCGGAAGAGATCAAGATGGTGCCCTACAAGGTCGTGCAGTCGGGGGACCACGTCGCGGTGTTGGCGCAGGGAAAGGAATATACGCCTCCGCAGATCTCGGCGCTGATTCTGCAAAAGCTGAAGAAGGCGGCGGAAGATTATCTTGGCGAGAAAGTGACCGAGGCGGTGATCACCGTGCCGGCCTATTTCAATGACGCACAGCGGCAGGCGACCAAAGACGCGGGCCAGATTGCCGGCTTGGAAGTGAAGCGAATCATCAATGAGCCCACGGCGGCAGCGCTGGCCTACGGACTCGACAAGGGAAAAGACGAGACCATCGCGGTGTACGACTTCGGCGGCGGCACCTTCGATATTTCGATCCTTGAGGTCGGCGAGGGCGTGATTGAAGTCAAAGCGACCAACGGTGACACGCACCTCGGCGGCGACAACCTCGATCAGCGCATCGTGGATTGGCTCATTGACGAATTCAAGAAGAACGAAGGCCTCGACCTGCGTGGCAAGGGCAACGAAATGGCCCTGCAGCGTCTGCGCGACGCGGCGGAACGGGCGAAGATCGAACTCTCGACCACCATGGAAACCGAAATCAATCTGCCGTTCATCACGGCGGATGCCAGCGGGCCGAAACATCTGGTGCAGAAACTCACGCGCGCCAAACTCGAAGGCATGGTGGAAGACATCATTCAGCGGTCGGTAGGTCCGTGCAAGCAGTGCATGAAAGATGCGGGCATTGATGCCGGCAAGATCAACGAAGTGGTGCTGGTCGGCGGACAGACGCGCATGCCGCGCATCCAGGCGTTGGTGAAAGAGCTGTTCGGGCGTGAGGGCCACAAGGGTGTGAACCCCGACGAAGTAGTCGCGATTGGCGCGGCGATTCAAGGCGGAGTGCTAGGCGGCGAAGTGAAGGATCTGCTGCTGCTAGACGTGACTCCACTGTCGCTGGCGATTGAAACCCTGGGCGGCGTGGCGACGCCGATGATCCCGCGCAATACGACGATTCCGACGAAGAAAACGGAAACGTTCTCTACCGCGGCGGACAGTCAGACGTCGGTTGAAGTTCACGTGCTGCAGGGCGAGCGTCCTATGGCGGCGCAGAACCGGACGCTGGGAAAATTCCACCTGACCGGAATTCCACCGGCTCCGCGTGGCGTGCCGCAGATTGAAGTGACATTCGACATCGACGCCAACGGCATCCTCAACGTGACCGCGAAAGATACGGCCACGCAAAAGGACCAGAAGATCACGATCACGTCGTCTTCTGGATTGTCCAAGGAAGAAGTCGAGCGCATGGCCAAGGAAGCCGACGCGCATGCCGCCGAAGACAAAGCCCAACGCGATCTGATCGACGCCAAGAACCAGCTCGACAGCATGGTTTACAACATCGAAAAGATGCTGCGCGAGCAGGGCGACAAGATCTCCGGCTCCGAACGCGGGGATGTTGAGAACGCCGTGGCCGACGCCAAGAAGGCGCTGGAGTCGAACGACAAGGCGATCATGGACAAAGCGCGTGAAACCTTGACCCAGGCCTCGCACAAGCTGGCGGAGCAGATGTACAAGGCCGCGCAGCCGACACCCGGTACGGGCGCTGGTCCAACTCCGGGCGCAAACGCTGGAGGCGAAGCCGCCGGCAACGGCCAGGGCCAGAAGAAAGACGAAGGCGTGATCGACGCCGAGTACGTGGACGTAGAAGACAAGAAGTAAGAAAAGAATTGGCCACGGATTCCTGCGGATCGGCACGGATAAAGAAAAACAGATTAATCCGTGAAAATCCGTGTGATCCGTGGCTGGTTTTCAAGGGGGGGAAATGGATTTTCAAGTGAATGGCGAAACATATTTTCTGAGCCTCGCCGAGGACGAAAGGCGGTGGCTCGTATTCTTGGAGACTGATAACGGCACACGGCCGCTTCCGGTGTATGAGGATGTGCCCGAGTTCAAGAACTTCGCGGTTGTATTTGAAGATAAAAAGAAGCGCAGGATTCCCAACTAATCTGCCTAATCCGAATTCAGATGGCTCGCAATGGCAACCACCACCAAAAAGGACTACTACGAAATCCTCGGCGTGAAGAAGTCCGCCTCGGCCGATGAGATCCGCAAGGCGTTCCGCAAGCTGGCGCGCAAGTACCATCCCGACGTCAATCCCGGGGATAAGTCTGCCGAGGAGAAGTTCAAGGCGCTTTCTGAAGCCAACGACGTTCTGAGCGATCCTAAGAAGCGCAAAATCTACGATCAGGTCGGCTTCTACTCCGACAATATTGATCCCGCGACCGCGGAGGCTTACGCGCGTTCTGGCGGTGGTGCGGCAACAGGCGGTGGATTTCCTGGTGGATTTTCCGGAGGCGGTCAGAATGGAGGCCAGGGGGTCCCCTTTGATTTCGGCGGATTCGATTTTTCTGATCTGATCGATAACGCGCAACGCGGACGGAAAAGCGGCGGTGGCGGCGGTTTTCGCGACATCTTCGGCTCGATCTTCGGCGGAGGGCAAGGCGCAGCGCGAGCGGAGGAAGGCCCGGAGCCCGGAACCGATCTGGAGTATCAGGTCAACGTTCCTTTCTGGACGGCGATCCGCGGCGGGGTGATGCGTCTGAATATTTCGCGCCACGACGTTTGCTCGAATTGTCACGGTCGAGGGTCGCTTGAGGCTCCAGGGAAGTGTCCGGAATGCAACGGGACAGGCCAGATCACGCAGACCGGCGGACGGATGAAGTTCAACGTACAGTGTCCGCGATGCCACGGGACAGGCAAGAATCTGACAACTTGTCCCACCTGTCATGGCGAAGGAACAGTCGCGAAAACCGAACCGCTCGAGGTGCGTATCAAGGCCGGCACCCGCGATGGACAACGCATTCGCGTTCCGGGCAAGGGCAACGCCGGAGCTCACGGCGGCCCCGCGGGCGATCTTTATGTCATCATCCGCACCGAGGAGCACCCGATTTTCCGGCGCGACGGCGATGACATCTACCTGACCGTCCCGGTGAGTGCAGCTGAAGCCGCATTGGGAGCGAAGATTGAGGTTCCGACGATTGATGGTCGGGCGCTGCTGAAGATTCCTCCGGGAACGCAGTCCGGGCAAAAACTGCGGCTTCGGGAAAAGGGCGTGCCTTCGGCGACAAAAGAAGGCGCGCGCGGGGATGAGATCGTCGAGATCACCGTCACCGTACCGATGCCGCGCGACGAACGCACGAAGGAACTGCTGCGGGAATTGGCGAAGCTGAATCCGGAAGACCCGCGGGAAGAACTGTGGAAGAAAGTGTGAACCCGCCCTTCTGTTCTGTCGTCCTGAGCAAAGCGAGGGACGGTGTAGTCCCCGCCGAGTGCACAAATCCTTCGAAAGTATGCGGACCCTCAGGATGACAGGCTTATCGATTTGCCCTCGCCCTCCAAAAGGCGTTACCTCCGTACCGCGACGGTTGCTTACGAAATTTTTCAATAATCCTCAAAAAAATCTTGCATCTGCGGAAATTTCCCGTAATCTCACATTTGCGAACTAACTTCGCCGAAATGCCCGGGAATCGCTCAGACCCGGGAGCCGCGCGCAGCAAGTCTTTTCAGAAAGATGCATTCTCAGAAAAGACACAAGGGAGACGCGGTGGTAAGAGTGAGTCGCTTGAGGAGGAAGCCATAGAAATTGGCAACAGCTAGCGCTCCGCGTCGACAATTCGAAAGCCCCCAGCCTCTCGCCGCCCTACCCAACCGGAACAAGCTCGGCCCAAAGAAATTCGTCCGCCTCACGCTTTGGCCCTTGGTCGCCGCCACCTTTTTTATGGTGTCTGGTGGAACCTATGGCACCGAAGACATCGTGCACGGTGCCGGGTACGGACGCGCCATCCTGATTCTGCTGCTCACTCCGCTGCTCTGGAGCCTGCCTACCGCCTTCATGATCGGCGAACTCTCGAGCGCGCTGCCCTACGAAGGCGGTTACTACGCCTGGGTACGCCGCGCCATGGGCAACTTCTGGGGATTTCAGGAAGCCTGGCTCTCGCTGGTTGCGTCGATTTTCGACATGGCGATTTATCCCACTTTGTTCGTTGCCTATCTGACCCGAATGTTTCCGTGGTTTCAGCAAAGTAATCGTGGATGGTGGGTTGCGCTGGCCGTAGTTGTTGCCTGCGCTCTGCTGAATATTGCTGGAGTCAAGGTAGTTTCGCTCACTTCCCTATGGCTGTTCGTGGCTCTGTCGGCGCCGTTCATGGTGATCGTAGTGATGGCGCCTTTCAAGCTCGGGGCCCTGGCTAACGCAGTCACCAGGCCGACCACTTCGACGGTCGACATTCTGGGCGGGCTGCTTATCTGCATGTGGAATTACATGGGATGGGACAACGCCTCCACCATCGCCACGGAAGTCGAGCGTCCGCAGCGGACTTATCCGCGCGCGATGCTGGTGGCGGTGTGCATTGTGGCCGCGACGTATGTTTTGCCCTTCGCGGCGATGTGGATGACCGGATTGAAGGCCACAGCCTGGGAGACCGGTTCATGGGCTGATATCGCCTCTTTGGTCGGCGGTCCGCTGCTCCGCGTCGTCGTCGTTCTCGGCGGCATGATGAGCGCTTTTGGCATGTTCAATGCGCTGGTTATGAGTTATTCCCGTCTGCCCCTGGCAATGGCGCAGGATGGTATGCTCCCCGGCATCTTCGGCAAGCTGCAGAAAAAATCGCGAGCGCCTTGGGTTGCAATCATCGCGCTGGCGATCGGCTGGGGAATGTGCCTCGGCCTAGGCTTCGCCCGGCTCGTGACACTCGACATCCTGCTCTACGGCGCGAGCTTGATGCTGGAATTCATTGCGTTGGCCGTGCTGCGCTTCCGCGAACCGGAACTGGCGCGTCCTTTCCGCGTGCCCGGCGGGTTGTTTGGAGCGATCGCCATCGGCATTCCACCTATGCTTCTGCTGGGCTTTTCAGTGATCCGGAGCGAGCATGAACAGATCTGGAATATGAGCTCGTTTACCTTCGGGATGATCCTGATGGGCGCGGGCGTGGTGGCGTACTTCGTTAATCACGCCCTGAAGCCGGCAGGATGGACGATCAGGCATGAAGAAAAACCGCAGCCCGCGGCTTGATCGCTCCCAGCATAAACAAAGAGGGCCGGGAACATTCCCGGTCCTTATTTTGTTCCGGAGGAATTCCACAAAAAACTACGCTGCGGCTTCTGCCGTATCGCGCAGGCTCTTCACCTTGTCATGCGCGGCCTGCACGCTGGCGGCGTGCCGGCGGACAATCTGAGCGACGTTCTCCGGCAAATCGGCTGTGACCGCCTTCTGATAAGCGTCTTTAGCAGCGTCCTCGCCGTGCTCGAGCCAGTCGAGAACTGTCTTATCGCCGCCGCCCAGGCCAACTTTCGTGTCCACCCATGCGCGATGCAGCGCTCCTACCACCGAGCCGGAAACTTTCTTGTCCGGCTTTCCCAGCCGGATGAGTTCCCCTTCCAGTTCACCGGCGAAGCGCGCACGCTCCAGGCTCTGCTCGTTAAAGAACGTCTTCAGGTCGCTTCGCTTGACGTGGGTCGCGGCCTCCAGGTATCCCTTTTGCCCGTCCTTGCAGGTTTCAATTAGTTTTTCCAGCACGCTAATCGCATTATTTTCGTCCATAATAGCCTCCTGAATTTGGATGCACGCAAGCAGTCGAGGTTTGGCGGCATTCTACCCCGCAAATTAGGAAGAAAACTGATCCTGCTCTAAAATCAATCGAAAGAGTGGGTTGAAACGCTATGACCAAGCGGAAATCGAAAGGCGCCTACATGATTTCCTCCGTGGCGGAAATGTATGGGATTCATCCCCAGACGCTGCGGCTCTACGAGCGCGAAGGCCTGCTCAAGCCCTCGCGTACCGAAGGCAACACTCGGCTCTATACCGACGAAGATTTGCAGCGCCTGGAATTCATACTCTCGCTGGCGCGCGATCTGGGCGTGAACATCAGCGGCATGGCGATCATTTTGCAAATGCGCGAGCGTATGGAAGAAATGCAGCGCCAGATTCAGGAGTTCGTGCAGTACATCCAGGAAGAAGTACTAACACGCGCTAACGCAGCCGCCGATCCGTCGAAGGGCGCGATTGTGCCGGTGAGACGGCCCATGGTGGTGCCGGCGGCGCAAACAGGAAGAAAAAAGTAGTTCCTTTCGGCATCGATAGCGCTGTCTTCCTAAGCGGAATCGCTGATTTAGGGTCACCATGCTCCCCTTCAAACTCGTCTACGGCGATGCCTATTATCTTCCCATCGGCGACCACGTCTTCCCGGCCGACAAATATCGTCGCGTTCGCGAACGCCTGATAGCCAGCGGCGTCGCCGATGCCAACGACTTCCTGGAACCGCAGCCCGCCGCGGATCAAGACATTCTGCTGGTGCACACCCCCGAATATGTCCAGAAACTGAAAACCGGCACGCTCAGTCCGCGGGAAGAAATGGAAATGGAAGTTCCCTACTCACGCGCCCTGGTGGATGCGTTCTGGCTGGCCGCGGGGGGATCAATTCTCGCAGCGCGCCAGTGCTTGACCGACCGCGTGTGCGTCAGCATCGGAGGCGGCTTTCATCATGCCTTTCCCGACCATGGCGAAGGATTCTGCATGATCCACGATGTAGCTGTGGCCATCCGCCGCCTGCAGCGTGACGAAAAAATTCGTACGGCCATGACCGTGGACTGCGACGTGCACCACGGCAACGGCACGGCAGCAATTTTCGCCGGAACGCGCACGGAGAGCACGCCTTTGCCCTCGGTTTCGAGTTCTACGGTACATCAAGAGTCGGCGGCCGAAACAAAGGCACGCAGCAAGGATACCGGCGACGTCTTTACCATTTCGCTCCACCAGCACAACAACTATCCGCTGTGGAAGCCGCCCTCGTCGATCGACGTGGACCTGCCGGATGGCACTGGCGACGATGATTATCTCGCGTGGCTCGACAATGCCCTCAGCTCCGGCCTGCGCCAGTTTGAACCCGACCTGCTGTGCTACATCGGGGGCGCCGATCCCTATCGCGAAGATCAACTCGGTGGACTCGACTTAACCATCGAAGGATTGAAAAAGCGCGACGAACTCGTCTTCCGCGTCGCCCACGCCCGCGGCATCCCCGTGATGGTGACCTACGCCGGCGGCTACGCGCGCAATCTGGAAGACACGGTGACGATTCATAGCAACACGGTGGTCGCGGCGAAGGAAGTGTTCAGGACACGAAAGTAAGGCCCGGACGTTGCATCCGGGCCTTACTTTTTCAGCGGCGCAGTCGCCTGCCCTATCACTCAGTAGGCATCCCGAAACGCGAGCATCTGTGCAAACCTCTGTTCATGATCTTCGGGAAAGCCGCACTGCGCAGCAAACACGTCGGCTTCCCGGAACGTACCGAATAGGCGGTCCCACCAGGTAATGTCGCCGTAATTGAAGGAGTGGAGATCGCACTGATGGTGAATCGAATGATGCTCAGGACGTTGCAAGAAGTAACCCCACCAGTGCGGTGTGCGTAAATTGCTGTGATAGAAATACTCGCCAATGGTGGCAAACACGTTGAACCACGCGGCACCACCCGAGGACGCACCCAGAACCAATAGCAGAAGAGCGCTGGAAATGATCGAATCGGCGGCAATCTCGACCGGGTGCTTGTAGAAGGCTGTGAGCAACTCAATGCGCGAGGGGCTGTGGTGGACTTGATGGCAAATTCGCCAGAGCAGGTCCGAATCGTGGCGCATGCGATGCCACCAGTAAAAAACGAACGTTCCGACGAACCAGCCGATCGCACCCTGTGCAAGCGCCGGCAACTGCGACAGGTGAAACAACGAGTGCCCTTGAAACCACTGGCCCCAGGCAAGCGCTGCGAGAACGACAATTCCGAGTTGGCAACCGTTCAGGAAGGCGGCCCGTAGGTACCAGCCGGGCGATTCGGGCAGTTCCCGCCCCGGCAGTACGCGCTCAAGAACAAAGAACACGATGGTTGCGGCGGCAATGCATGCGATCTGGATCATATCTTCCTCCTCAACTTGTCTCAATCAATCTAAGCCGGACACTCGAGAGAGTACTTCGGATGCGATAAGGCTCGCGACAGTCCCAGTGATGGTTTCGCTAACTGTCACACGAGGTGTGGTGAGTCTGCTGACGACAGTCCGGCTCAGGGCCAAGCGAAAAGGATAGAATTCAGTTGCAAATCATCATGCAGCTTTCGCTCAACAAGCAAAGCGACGTCCCCCTCCATCAGCAACTTGCTGAACAACTCGTGTTCCTAATCACCACCAGGAAGTTGCAGCCTGGAGAGCAGCTGCCCAGTGTGCGCTCGTTCGCCAGGCAGCTCGGAATTCACCACAACACGGTCAGTAAGAGCTACCGGGATCTCGTTGAGCGTGGGTGGCTGAAGCGGCATCGTGGCAGCCGCTTGTGCGTGGAATCCGCACCGTCATCGCGAACGCATGCCAGCCATGTCGACCTCGATGAACTTATCAACCAGACGATTCGGCGGGCCAGCGAATTAGGGTATTCGCTGCAGGATTTACGCTCTCTGTCACTGGAGCGCGCCTTCGGGCACAACCTCCCGATCACATCCTGGTCGTTGAGCATGAGCCAGAACTCCGTCAGATAATTTGCGCCGAGATTTGCTCGAAGGTCGGCAGACGCGTGGAGTCCTGCACGGAAGACCAATTATCCGCAAGGCTAGAACTAGCGCTCGGATCTCAGGTGGTTGCTCCCGAACGCCGAGTGCATTCGATAAACCCGTTGCTTTCTCCCAAACTCCCGTGCATCGCTCTCGCATTCGCAAGCGCTCAGGAGCATTTGGACCTGATCCGGGGTCTTGCGAAACCTTCATCAATCGGAGTCGCATCCATCAGCAATACCTTTCTTAAGACAGCGCGCAGCTTGCTTGCACCCGTAGTTGGACGGCGGCATGTGATGGAAATGTTTCTCCTTTCTCCAGATCGTCGCATAGCCCTTGAGGGCATGGACCTCGTATTTTGCGACGCGGTTACCATGCCATTGGTTCGCGGCGGTCGCAAGATTCAGTATCGCCTGATCTCCGAGAAATGTCTGGAAGACGTTGCAGTGAGCCTCAAACCTCCTATACCGTCCGAGAAGTAGCCCGCAAAACGAGACGGCCTACGGCGCGGGTGCGTCCCGTGTGGCCATGTTCGCGAGCTATACTCGGAAGCATGATCGTCAGGCCTTCTGACCTTCCGCACAACGAGCTTTACGGCCTCCTGCTCAACTCCGTCGCGCCCCGCCCGATTGCCTGGGTATCCACCATAAGGGCCTCGGGGCAGCATAATCTCGCGCCCTTTTCCTTTTTTAATGTGCTTTGCGTCGACCCTCCTTTGCTCGGGTTCTCGCCCGGACTGCGGCGCCCCAAACAGCCGCAAGCAAATCGGGGCGAAGCCAAAGACACGTTGCGGAACATTCGCGAGACTCGGGAGTTCGTTGTCAATGTCGTCACCTACGAACTTCGCGAGGCGATGAATCTGACGAGCGGCGAATACGACGCCTCGGTGAACGAATTCGATTTGGCGAACCTTACTCCACAGCCGTCGAAAATCGTGCGTCCGCCGCGAGTCTCGGAATCTCCTGTGAGCTTCGAGTGCAAGCTGCATCAGATTCTCGATTTCTCTTCCGCACCTACCAGCGGCAGCTTGGTGATTGGCCAGATAGTTTCCATTCACATCGACGATGCGAATCTTAAAGACGGCAGACTGGACCGGAATTCGCTCGACCTGATCGGCCGCATGGGCGGCATACAGTACACGCGCACGACAGAGCGGTTTCAGATGGTACGGCCGAAAGTGGAATAGCTGAGTCTGAGTGTTGAGTGGTCCATCTCCGCTGCTAAAATGAATCATTCTTATGTTTGAGAACTTACAGGAAAAACTAC
>Ga0185299_10003922_pt1 | contig 18698 bp, 20 predicted proteins | sample PaiPotPPA55metaG_FD_128002 | JGI IMG/M metagenome (GOLD analysis project Ga0185299, IMG submission 128002) | Iron sulfur acid spring bacterial and archeal communities from Banff, Canada, to study Microbial Dark Matter (Phase II) - Paint Pots PPA... ...
CAACGGGATCAAAGCCTACTTCGAACTTCATCTAAAAGAGTGTGAGTGGCGCTACAACAAATCTTTCCCTCAACTGCGTTCAGAACTAATCTCCCTCTGCAAAAAACAAATCTCCTAGTCTTAAGCCTACTGATTACTGATTACTGATTACTTGCGAGCCACCTCTCATTTCTCCCCCTCACCTTCCCACCTAGCCAGCGACTGCGCGTGCATATGTCCTTTGCGCAAACGCCGGAGCAAACCGTACCGTGGGCTCAGAAAATACGCGATCAGAAAGAAAGCTCCGAGGACCAGCACAATACAGGCCCCTGCCGGCAGATCCGTCCAGTCAGAAACCAATAACCCAAGCAAAGAAGCGAAAGCGCCAAGCAGACCGCTGACCCAGAACATGACCGTAAACGAATCTACAAAGAGATACACGGTGGCGGCAGGCCCGATCAGTGTCCCCAACGCCAATATGATTCCCACGGCCCGCAACGAGGAAATCATCGCCAGCACCAGCACAACCATTAAGAGATATTTCAGGGTTCTGACCGGCACTCCTTGTGTCGAAGCGATCGACGGCTCGAACAACATCAAGAGCATTGGCCGCTGCAACAGCACCAGGAGTGGAAGCACGAGGAATGTGATCCCGTAGGTTAGGTATAGGTCACCATCACTAAGCCCCAGGATATTTCCGAACAGGTATTCACTAATCCCGATAGGGGAAGGCGATAGTTTCAACAGGGCTTGACCCAAGGAGAACGCGCAGGCGAACAATAAGCCCAGAGCGGTGTCCTCCTTTATCCGGGTACTATTGGCGATGATCTGGGTGCCGAGCGCAACCAGCAGCGCGGCCAGGAAAGCGCCCACCACCATTGTCGCCGGCGCCAGCCCGAAAAGCAGAATAGCGATGGCCAACCCTGGCAACAGGGAATGCGAAATCGCATCCGCCATCAACGAAAGCCTCCGGAGAACGATAAAAACGCTCAGGACGCCGTTGGTGAATCCGATCAGAACCGCCGCAAAGAGCGGGCGCAACATATCCTGAGCGTAGAACAAGTGGAGCCAGCCGTTGGACATCACCTATGCGCTCCTGAAAAAGTGTGCGTACCGAACGTTCGAGCAACGGTCTCTTCGGTGAAAACCTGCTCAGTCGGGCCGTAAGCCACCAGCTCTCCATTCAACAAGATAACCTCATCGAATAGGGCTGGCACCATTCTTAGATCGTGATGCGAGACGATCAGAAGATTCCCTTGCGCCGCCAGCTTTTTTAAGATGTGACCGAATAGATCTTGCGAAGGCCGATCCAAGCCGGTGAACGGTTCGTCCAGCAAGAACACATGAGCATCTTGAGCTAATGAGCGAGCTAGAAAAGCCCGTTGTTGCTGGCCTCCGGATAACGCGCTGATTTGCCTTTCAGCGAGTTCCGTCAGCTCCATCGCTTCGAGAGCCTCATCGACTTTTTGACGGTCGATGCCTCGGAATGGTCTCCACCACCTTAGAGCGGAGTAACGCCCCATTTCTACCAGCCCTCTAACCGTGGTAGGAAAATCCCAATCAATCGCAGATCGTTGCGGAAGATAAGCCGTGTAGCTCCCCGGTCCCTGCTTATGATTATGGCCCCCAAACTCGATGGTTCCAGTCTCCATCGGTAGCAAGCCGGCCAACGCCTTGAGAAACGATGTCTTACCGGCTCCGTTCGGCCCCAACAAGCCAACACATCTACCGCAACGTAGCGTCAGATCGATATGATGCACCGCTGGAACTCGGCGATAACTGACCGTCAGATCTTTGATTGCCAATATGTGTTCAACCATGGCGCTGCACTAGGGACAAGCTCCTGAGCATTTGGCGCAGTCTCTCTCCGAACCAAAAGACCCACGGAATAGCCGGAAAAGATCGCCAGGATCGCAAAGATAAAGAAATAGCCGCGAAAAGGCACAAAAGTAAAACCGAGGTCATCGAAACCTCTTATTCCAATCCGTCTTCATGATCTTTGTCATCTTCTCGGAAACCATTTTTGTGCTTTTTGCGCCTTTTCGCGGCTATTCCTTTATCTTTGCGTTCTTTCGCGGCCTGCCGCGCCGTAGGCCTTGCGGAGGCGGGGCTATTCGTTTTCTCTGAATGTTATAACATCGCCGGCGGTTCCACGTCCCCACAGCGTTCGATGCATGGTCGCGCCATCCGGTAGCGACAAGGTGATCTCGATCGCCGCTAAAGCCTCAGTCTCCCAGGTGGCATCCACCACCAGGTCAATTCCTTCCTTTGGAAAATCAATAGGGAAGTCTTTTCTAAGTTCAGGCGTCGAAGCCTCTTCCGTCCACAACGTCTTCCCTAGAAACGTGATTTGAAATCGACAGGGTATCGCGGTTGTTCTGACCGCCAGCTGTACCTGTTTCGGAGTTGGCGAAGCCACCGGCTGTTCTGGAAGCCTTACCTCTCGTTGGGTAAGGCGCTGTAGCGGTAACAACAATAACAGGAGAACGGCCACCACTACGACCGCCTGTACTAGTGGCGAACCCCTCATCTCAGGGCGTCAACGATCGTATTAACGTTATGCCGGATCATTCCGGCATACGTCTCCCCTTCTCCGGGACCCAATCCATCGGCATAAAGAGTGCCGCCGATTTTTGCTCCGCTCTCACGGGTGATCTCGATACTTACCTTTGGGTTGAGGGTATTTTCCAAAAAGATGGCTTTTACCCCTTCCTTCTTAATCTCAGCGATCAACGCGGTCACATGGCTGACTGACGGTTCCTGTTCGGTCGTCAGCCCCTCAATCGAGTCGATTTGAAAACCATAATCTTTGGCAAAGTATTGAAAAGCGTCGTGAGAAGTCACCAGTTTTCGTTGATTGCGCGGAAGCTCGGCAATTTTTCGTTTAGCCCATGAGTCAAGTTCCTTGAGCTCAGCGAGATAAGCCGAGGCGCCCGCTTGATAATCGGCGGTGTGCAGTCCGTCGAGACGGATCAAGGCATCACGCACCAACGCGGTCGCTTTTTCTGTCTCTAAGACGCTGTTCCACCAGTGCGGATCTTCCATCGTTTCTTTCTGGGCCCCTTTCCCTTCGTCCGTTCCTTTAGTTAAACCGGGAAGCTGGTCGCCGACCTCCAACATTTGCACCCGCTTTGGCAAAGCATCGCGCAGATTCCTTAGATAAGTTTCCTCCATCCCTTTCCCACTCAGCAGAACGAGATCCGCTGCCGCCGCTGCGCTCAGGTCTCCCGGCGTCAATTGGTACTCATGCGGATCCTGCCCAGGCTTGATCAGGGAATTCACCGCCACATTTTTGCCGCCCACTTTCTGCGCAATCTCGGAGAGAACCGTGGAGAAAGAAGCCACCTTGATCTCGGCGTAGAGTTTAGCGGTTGAAAAAAACAGAAAACAGAGGCTGACAACTCGTAGGGTAGATCCCATAAGGGAAGATCTACACTTGCAACTAGCTTGCAACAAGAAAGCGCTTCACTACAACTTTCGCGCGCCAGATGTTGTTTTTCCGGGCATTACGCCGTACTATTCCGGACGTGAAACTTTCTAAGCGGGGCGAGTACGCCCTCCGGGCGCTGATTGATTTTGGGCTAGCACAAGCACTCGGTAAGCCGCTTCTCCAGGTGAATGAACTCGCTTCAAAAGAAGAGCTGCCCGTCAAATTTTTGGAACAAATCCTGATGCAGCTCAAAGGTGCCGGGTATTTAGATAGTCGTCGTGGTAAACATGGCGGCTACCTCCTCGCCAAGCCACCAGAAGAAATCGTGATTGGTCACGTGGTCCGCTTAATTGACGGCCCGCTCGCTCCCATCGCCTGTGTCAGCCAGATGGCTTACGAACGATGCACTTGTCCGGACGAAGAACACTGCGGGTTACGGATGCTGATGTCTGACGTGCGGAATGCGATCGCCAACATCTTGGATCGGTTTACCTTGGCTCAAATAGTCGAGGTCACGCTTCGCAAAATGCGCCGAGATAAAGTCCCCTTGCCTTTTGCCGCCACCGCCCTTCGCCCCGAAGAAGGCGCAGCGGTGGAGGCGTTGGAATCATAGCGCCAAGGCCGGATTTGCGAGACTCACCACGGATTGAGCCTGCACCGAAGTAATCAGTAATCAGTGCCCGTAAGACGGGCGCAAACCGTAGAAGCAGACGCGTATACGGCACACTCAATTCTATAATTAACCCTAGATCTCTAGAGATTACCGATTACTGCCTCACTGCCTCACTGCCTCATTGCCTCACTGATTACTGATTACTGATTACTGATTACTGATCGTCCCACCCCTCTGAGCTTGGTCCGGCAGCCTCGCCTACCACCCCCCACCCACCCCGGCCTCCACGATCCCTGCCGCTAGCACCACCATCTGGGCCCGAAGCAAAGGATCAATTCCGCTTTGCGATCCTATCAATTCCGGGCCGGGTTTCTGCTTGGTTAAACTCTCGATATAGACATCCGGGGATATCCCCTGCGCTCGCAAATCATGAGCGCGAGCCGACTCGATCTCGGCCGCCTGTTGGCGCCCTCCCAAGGGCAAATTGTTGAGGGTATCCAGCTCCTCCCCCAGCCGGTCACGCAACGCACCGATTGCCCTCTCAATTCCGGGGCCGATCTCCCGTTTCTCCAGGATCGTACTCAACGTTCGCTCATGGGCGCTTAGTGAGGACAACAATTCCTGCTGTTGTTGTCTAGCTTGCTGCATATAAGCCACCCAACGATTCAGGTAGCCCGTCTGATTCTCTCTGAATCGCTGGATCGTTTGTACCCGGTCCAGGATAACCAGAGCGATAAGGCCTAGCCCCAGGAAGACTACGACCCGTGCCATCGTGGAGAACCAGCTCCTCAACACCCCATGAAAATAATGGCCACAAAAGCCGCCCATGAGTGAGCTCGCGGCCACTAACCCCAACGGATGCCAGCTCAACCAAAACGATTCAACCGCTTCATTTCCACTCGTAGCCGACTGCCAAACCCCGGGGACAAAGACATACCATACCGCCATGACCAGAACAGCCACTGCCAAACCACAATCCATGGCTAGCCCCAACTTGGCGTTGTCTCTTTTTGCGAAGGCGTGATAACCCGATACCATTGAAAGGCGACTCCGAGATTCTGAAACGGGTCAATTCTATTTTCCAATCAAACTGTGTCCCACACCCGAAAAGCCTGAGAGCGATCGGCTTCGGAGTTCGACTGATTGCCTTTCTTGGCCTAACGCTGGTCGCGTGTTGGCGGCCGGAGGACCGGCTGATCCCGGTGGCGTTCACCGTATTCGGGCTGGCTGTCCTAGATCGGCGCGGTTTAACGGTTGCAGCTGCTGCCGGTTTGGTAGCGGTCCTCTACCATTGGGAACCAGCCGCGATTGGGTTCGGCGTATTCGGCTACACGCTGTTCTTTTACTCACTGATCGGCCTGCGCCCAAAACGAGCCGCCCTGGTTGGTTTCGGCTTCGGAGCTGGTCTCGTGATACTCAACCTGCGCTGGCTGGTCGCAGAATTCGATACCAATTGGGCGGGTTTAGTTCTGTTTATCATGTCCTTATATGGCGGCCTGGTCATGGCTGCAGTGGCCGCGCTTCTACGCTGCTCCCTGGTGCGACGCCCCGGAATTGTCGGGCTTATTTTGACCGTACTGGCGCTGCCAGCGCTTGATTATCTTCGGGTGGCAATTCCGCGTTTTGGCATCGGTAACCTTTATTCTGCGCATTTAGTGGTTGCAAATCTCGATCTGGCCCAGGCCGCCCATTGGGTCGGTGCAGGCGCTCTCAGCGCGCTCCTGGCGTTTTGTTCCGATGCTGCCGCCGACTGGCTAACCCGCGAACGGCGGACTCAATGGCCTCCTCGGATCGCCGCACGCCAAGCAGCCCGGCTGCGCATCGGCCTTGCCGTCGTTCTAATTATTCTGACGATCGGCGTTGGTAAGCTTGACCGTTATCGCTCGGGTTTGTACTCCACCTCCCTGAAGATCGCCGTCGTCCAATCTGGTTTACCCTCCGAAGTCGGCCGAGCCCAACCGCCTTCATCGCCCCCGAACGACACCCAGGAGCAGCCTGCATCTCGAACTAGTCAGACGAAGGAGGGTTTACCCTCCGAAGTCGCTGAACATTACGCAGCTTCATTGAGAAGTTATCTGGGCTCCAATAATCCCTGCGACATCCTGTTCCTGCCTGAAGGCGCGATTTCCATCGGTGATTGGAATGATCCGAACGACCCGAATGCGGAGCCGCTGATGCGTTTGTCGGATCTCGAGCACAAGTTTGGATCCGAGATCAACTCCGTTCTTATAACCGGGGCGATGATCAGGGAACAACTCGACAAGAAACTCGCCTTCCGCAACACCGCTATTTCGCTGGATTCGCATTTTAACGTGCTCGGCCAGGTCGACAAACAGTTTGCGGCTCCACTGGTTGAAGTGAATCCTTTCCGCGGAATCCCCATTCTCGAGGGCGTTGGAGAACGTGCCACCCACCTGTCCCGGCAGATGAAGCCGGAGCGAAACAGCGCGATTCTTCCGATTAAGACCGGGCTGCGCGCCGTTGTAGCAATTTGCAATGAACATCAGTTTCCGGACATCTGGTCTCGGCGCGGTGTCGGAGACTTATCATCGGTCAACCTCCAACTCGTTCTATCGGACGTTAGTTGGTTTGACGATTCTGAGGAGGAGCGCGACCAATCGCGTTTGGCCCGTCGCCTTCTCGCCGTCAAATACCGGTTGCCCTTATTGTATGTTGCCAGCAGTGGTTCCGAACTCTGGAACAGCGACGGAACGCTAGTGCAAGCGTTGGGTTTCCACACTCAATTTGGCCTTTGGGAACTCTCAGTCCCCCAGCTCGACGCCGCCCGGAAAAATTGGCTACCGCCCAGCGAATTGTGGCCCTTATTGCTATTCTGTGCCCTGTTTTCCTGGCGCCTGTATCGGTCAAAATGGACAGCGCGCAGGCAAGTAATCAGTGATCAGTAATCAGTAACCAGTAACCAGTAACCAGTAACCAGTAGACGGAGCTCGCAGGGCTGCTGCCGCGAAAATCGTTCTCCCGACTCCGCCGACGTTCTTCTTGTGGAGCGCGCCTCGCTTCCGCCTTCGCAAAGCCTACGGGCGCGACAGGTAGCGAGGCCGACTCTGAGCGGGTGGCAGCGCAAAACGTTAGGCTACGTCGGCAGGCTGTCCTCGTCGTCGTCCTCGTCCTCGATGGTTGAGCGCGGGGACGGCTTTGAACGTTTGCTACGCGGCAACCGGACTAGAACCTTGATTCAACGCCACACATTCGGTCGCCCTTTCAGGGCGGGTTCCGTGGTGGGGCGTAACCCAGGGCTAAAGCCCTGGGCTGTTTTCTTGGGACCATTTCATGGTCAAGAACTGGCACCGGCTCTCAAGGCCTTGATGACCCTTTTCTGAATCCCAACATCAAACCCGGAAGAATCGTCAGCAATCAGTGATCAACGAACGGCAGTCTTCGATAACCGCTCTCCGAATCTGATTACCGACACACTGATTACTGATTACTGATTACTTCGAGAAAGGCCAACCCGCCACCCCTCCGGCCTTCCCCAACGAATTGCGCGCCATCGCTCCTCCGCCATCTCTCCTCTTTAGGATTGGCAGAAACAGCGTGTTTCGCTACAACGTTAACTATTGTTTCAAGCTCTTACTAAGGTTGAATCGAATGGAGTGAGTAAAGCCCGCGTCCAAGCAGTGACTAGAAAACGAACTCCTTAGGACCAGCTTGAGATAACCTTCGTATTTGAACCAAGGAAAAAAAACTGCTCATGATGAAGAAATCGTCTTAGCTCCTGGCCGCCGCCTTACAACTACTGGCTTGCGCCAGCTTTATACCAAACAGTAGTTCCGCCAAGGTGGATCCTACAGATTCCTCCCAGGCAACAATTTCGGAGAGAGTCGCTCGCGTCCGCACGGCGATGGTTGAACAAGCCAAGTCAACCTCAGATGACAGTAGTATCCAACTGACCGGTTGGAGCAACTGGCACAACTGGAGGAACTGGGGCAACGGCTGGCGTAAGTGGGGTAATGGTTGGCGCAAGTGGGGCAACTATTAGTCTCCTCGCTTAGTAACTGCTTTTTTCGCAAAGGATGCGCTTGGCACTGACCAGGCGCATCCTTTTGCTTGGTAGGGCGAAAACCCGACTTCGCAAGGCCTACGTCGCGGCCAATTTCAAGGCGTGACACGATGCAGGACAGGGCCGCCCCAAAGCGTAGCGGCGGCGGGTCTCGGCGCGCCGCTGATCATTTCTTCCCAAGACCTTACCGCGCCGGATTTGAGCCGCGCCGTGGACGTGCCACCTCCTTGGTTTTGCAACGCCTGAAATCGCGCTTCGACATTGGTGAATGGAACGCGCACGCACGGCTCAAATCCGGCGCGACTTAGCTTTTGCCGGTGGCTACGATCTGGGCGCGCCGAGATTTTCGCCCTACCAGCGCGGCGAGCTCGTCCCTACCGGTGCGATCCCGGCGTTTTATCGAGCGCTCGACCTAAGGCCATAAATTAAAGCCTTAACCTACCGACCGTTTGGGCTTTACCCGATCAAAGAAGTATGCTTTCTAATCCCGATGCATTTAGTCGGGTTCTGTATGCGATCGCTCCTTCGATCCCTCGCCATCCTACCTGTGGCCGGGTCGCTTGTAACCCATGTCTCGGCAGACCCCATCCATCTCCTTAACGTCTCCTACGATCCAACCCGGGAACTTTACGAAGAATTTAACCAGGCTTTCGCCAAAGATTACCTGACCAAGACCGGTAAACAGGTCGTGATTGAACAGTCGCACGGAGGTTCGGGCAAACAGGCTCGGTCCGTGATCGACGGACTTGAAGCGGATGTCGTAACCCTGGGACTCGCCGCCGACATCGATGCTCTTCACGAGAACGGAAACCTCGTCGCGGGCGATTGGCAGACAAAATTTGCCCACAATTGCTGCCCCTACACTTCTACCATCGTGCTTCTGGTCAGAAAGGGGAACCCAAAAGGGATAAAAGATTGGCCGGACCTGATTAAACCTGGCATCCAGGTAATCACGCCGAACCCGAAGACCTCTAGTGGGGGCAGATGGAATTTTATCGCGGCTTGGGGCTACGCGCTGAAAGCGAATCAGGGGGACGAATCCAAAGCCAAAGAGTTTATCACCGCCCTCTATAAGAATGTCCCGGTGTTAGACTCGGGTGCGCGGGGATCAACCACCACCTTCGTGCAACGGGAGCTGGGAGACGTACTCATCGCTTGGGAAAACGAAGCCTATCTCAGTTTCAAAGAATTTGGGGCAGACAAATTCGTGATCGTCAATCCATCGGTCAGTGTCCTGGCTGAACCTCCAGTCGCGGTGGTCGATAAAGTGGTCGAGAAAAAAGGAACGCGCGATGCGGCCACGGCATACCTGCAATATCTCTACACCTCCATTGGCCAAGAAATTATCGCGAAGAATTTCTATCGGCCGATCGATCCTCAGGTTTACGCGAAGTACAGCAAGCAATTCGCGAATATCGAGTTGTTCACGATCGATAAGGTCTTTGGCGGATGGAAGGCTGCGCAAGGCAAGTTCTTCGCCGATGGCGGCATCTTTGATCAGATCTACCAACCTAAATGACTGTTCCCTTCAGTCTCTGGTGGCGGCGGCAAATCCTTCCCGGGTTCGGTTTGAGCCTGGGGTTTACCCTAGCTTACCTGAGTCTGATAGTCCTGATCCCGCTTGCTGCGCTTTTCATAAAAGCGTCCGGGATTGGGTTTGATGGATTTGTTCGAACCATCCTCAATTCGCGGGTTCTGGCCGCATTCCAACTGAGCTTTTCGGTATCTTTCTATGCGGCGCTAGTCAACATACTCCTGGGCACGATCCTGGCCTGGGTATTGGTCCGGTATCGGTTCCCCGGCCGTGGATTCTTAGATGCCATCGTCGACTTTCCTTTCGCACTGCCCACAGCGGTTGCCGGTATCGCCCTGACTGCCATTTATTCACCCAACGGCTGGATTGGAGGCCCCATCCACGCGCTCACCGGCTGGAAATTGACCTTTACTCCTCTGGGCATTTTTTTAGCTCTCGTTTTTATCGGCTTTCCCTTTGTGGTTCGAACCGTTCAACCGGTATTGGCGGATCTCAATATCGAGTCTGAGGAAGCAGCGGCCAGCTTGGGCGCCTCACGGCTGCAGACCATTTTTCGGATCGTCATTCCAGAGCTGATCCCCGCCGCTCTCACCGGCTTCACTCTGACATTCGCTCGGGCGCTCGGAGAATACGGTTCCGTCGTTTTCATCTCCGGCAATATGCCGATGAAAACGGAGATCGTACCGCTGCTCATCATGATGGAACTGGACCAGTTCCACTATACCGAGGCCACCGTTATCGCGGTGGTGATGCTGGTGGTTTCGTTAATCTTACTTTTCCTGATCAACGGGTTGCAGCGTTGGGGAAAACTACGTGGCCAGTTTGCTTGAACTATGGAAACCGTCAGCCCGATTCCAATCAGCCATCCTGCTATCCGCGATCCGTGGGTAGTACGCTCCGTCCTTCTGGTCGTGGCGGTCGCGTTCGCAGTTCTGTTCCTTCTGGTGCCGCTCTTGGCCGTGTTTTTTGAGGCTTTCCAAAAGGGCATTACCGGTTATCTGGCCGCGTTGGGGAAGCCGGCAGCGCACTCTGCCATTGAGCTCACCCTGCTCGTGGCTGCCATTGCGGTTCCCGCCAATTTAATCTTCGGAGTCGCCGCCTCTTGGGCGATCGCAAAATTCGATTTTCCCGGCAAAACCGTTTTGACTTCTCTCATCGATCTACCGTTCTCCATTTCACCGGCTACATCCGGCCTGGTGTTTGTTCTCCTATTCGGCGCGCGCGGTTGGTTCGGCCCACTGCTCAGCGCCTGGAACATCAAAATCATCTTTGCCCTTCCCGGGATCGTGCTGGTAACGGTCTTTGTTACCTTTCCGTTTGTCGCCCGCGAGCTGATACCCCTACTCACCTCCCAAGGCAGCGACGAAGAACAAGCCGCGCTCTCGTTAGGAGCCAATGGGTGGCAAACCTTTTGGCGGATCACTTTGCCCAAGGCTCGCTGGGGAATTCTCTACGGTGTAATTCTGTGCAACGCGCGCGCCATGGGCGAATTTGGCGCGGTGTCAGTCGTCTCCGGCCACATCCGCGGACTCACCAATACCATCCCTCTCCACGTCGAGGTCTTATACAACGACTACGATTATGTCGGTGCGTTCGCCGTGGCGTCGTTGCTGACGTTGCTCGCCCTTTTCACTCTTCTCATCAAGGCATTTCTCACTTGGCGCAGAGCCGACCCTGTCCCTGCCTGATTCAAACCCATTTCACCACAGAGCAGACTTCGCCCCTTTCATTCGAGATTCACTAAAGAACGGGAGGCTACGTCGGCCAGGCACACAGAAAACGAACATTGACAGGTGACAGGGAATTGATCCCTAACTCCTCGAACTCCTCCCCCAATGCGCATCGAAGCAAAACAATTAGTTCGGCGATTCGGCGCTATTAACGCGTTGGCTGGGGTTTCCCTGGCCGTTGATGACGGTGAGCTAGTGGCGCTGCTTGGCCCTTCGGGTTCAGGAAAAACCACGCTGCTCCGATTAGTGGCCGGGCTCGATTTTCCCGATTCGGGACGTATCCTGTTTGACGGTGCGGACGCTACATCGCTCCCGATCCAGAAACGCCGGGTTGGCTTCGTTTTTCAGCACTACGCTTTGTTCCGTCACATGAGCGTCGCCAAAAATGTCGCCTTCGGCCTCGAGGTGAACCGCCGGCACTTTCAGATGGGCCGACGCGATATCCAGGACCGAGTCAGTGAACTGCTGCGATTGGTACAGTTGCCCGGGTTCGAAGATCGCAGCCCGCACCAGCTTTCCGGTGGTCAGCGCCAGCGAGTGGCCCTGGCGCGAGCACTGGCTATCGAACCTCGCATTCTATTACTTGATGAGCCTTTTGGCGCCTTGGACGCCAAGGTCCGCAAAGAACTGCGCGCCTGGGTTCGGACTCTGCAACAACAGTTAAAGATCACTACCATCTTCGTGACCCACGACCAGGAAGAAGCGCTCGAATTAGCCGATCGCGTCGTAGTCATGAACCACGCCCACATCGAGCAGGTCGGTACCCCCTCCGAAGTCCACGCTTTCCCTGCGACACCTTTCGTCGCCGAATTCCTGGGAGGCACATGGAAAGGAGTTCAAGAAGTTCAAGGAGTTGCAGGAGTTCAAGTAGGGAGCCGTGGTGCTGCGGCTTATGAATAAGAATGACTGATTGGTCTCTCGTACCATGAGTGCCGCTTGTAATAGGAACCCTGCGCGTTTTTCACCCCCGGTGGTTGCAGGTTCTTGGACAAGCCCTCCTTGAACTCCTGCAACTCCTCGAACTCCTAGTATTTGAGTATCCTGGATAAAAATTGCCGAGTGACTTCTTCTTTCGGCTGATCTAGAACCTGAGCCGGTGGACCGCACTCGACGATTCGGCCTTGGCTCAAGATAGCAACCTGATCAGCCACCCGATGCGCGAAACCCATCTGATGCGTCACTAACACAAAATCCCGGCCTTCTTGCCGTAACTCTTCGATTAAGTCTAATACCTCTCCCGTCATCTCCGGATCCAGTGCTGACGTTGGCTCATCAAACAAGAGCAACTTCGGCCTGATCGCGATCGCGCGCGCAATTGCAATCCGTTGGCGCTGCCCGCCCGAAAGTTGAGCCGGCTGTTTATGCGCATGTTCCATCAACTGAAACCGTTCCAAGATCTCTTCCGCCATTTCCTTCGCCTTTTGCGGAGGATGCCGGTGTACCTTCTCTAAAGGAAGAGTGACGTTGGCAAACGCAGTCAGATGCGGGAACAAATTAAAGCTCTGAAATACTGTCCCCACCGTCCGGCGATGTTCTCTCAGCAATTTTTCTTCGAAGATAATCTCCGCGTCATTCAACCACACCTCGCCTTGATTGGGTCGTTCCAGTCCGGCAATCACGCGTAACAACGTCGATTTACCTCCACCAGAAGGCCCGATCAGGGCCAGCGTGTGGACCTTCTCCAGTACGAGCGAGATGTTATCCAAGACCACCTGCTGGCCGAAGCTCTTCTTGAGGTTCCGGATCTCGAGTTTCATCTAAGGCGCAGCGTTCGCGGGACTTCGCTCGGTCGGCACTGAAGCCGGTGGCCAAAAATAAGGGCAGCATCTTTTTCTTCGGTAAACATCTTGGCGAAGTCCTTTCTGCTTAGGTCTCAAATTTGGTCCTCCGCTCCAGCCATTGCGTCCACAGCGTGATCGGCAAAGTGAGCACCAGATAACCCACCGCTAACGGGATATAGGTCTCAAACAGGCTATACGTCAGTCCGCCCACTTGCTGGGCGTTCCAGGTAAATTCACCGATCGAGATCACCGACAACAGCGACGAATCCTTAATCAAGGAAGCGAACATCCCGGCTAAGCCGGGCAAGATAACGCGGATTGCTTGTGGAAAAATAACGTACCGATAGGTCTGAACTCGGCTTAAACCGATGGCACGCGCAGAATCTAGTTGAGAAGCTCCAATGCTTTCGATCCCTCCCCTCACAATTTCGCTGATATAAGCGCCGGAAAAAATGGCCAAAGTACATACTCCCACCACGAGACGGTTCTCTAGATGAATAGCCGACGCGATCACATAAAAGGCGAAAGAAATCTGGACCAACAAGGGGGTACCTCGAATGGTCTCCACATAAATCCGGCTCAGCGCCCGCAAAATAAAAAAACCAGACCGTCGAGCGAGCGCCGCAGTGACGCCAACTAAGGTGCTTAGAACCAAAGCCATGGCCGAGACCTGGATAGTCGTGAACCATCCTCGCCAAAAGAAGCCCGCGTATTCGCTAACCGCGTCCCAGTTCCAATTGTACCGCAGACTGGCAAACGCGAACCACGCCACCAAAGACAAGAGCAGGAAAGCCAATACCCAATTGATGGTTACAACCCACCAGGCCGGCCGCGTTAACCGTTCTTCCGCCGATTGCCAAAAACAGCGTCGGACATTCCGCCAGACCCGAACCGCAGAAGTCGTGGTCGTTACTTGTTCCATGGGCCGAGCATATAAATGATCCGCAGATTACACAGATTACGCAGATTTCGTCCAAAGGTGATTAACGCCAGCCAGCGAAAGACGCCGTTTCTCCGAATCTATTTTTCGGTTCCTCTCCGGCACACCCAGACAGCAAACCAAAAATCTGCGGATACCTAATTTGCCTCCCCCCACCGCCAAGCATCCGCGGTTCATGCTTCACGCCCGTATCGCGCCGCAGTCCGACAAGGCTCCGCTCCACCCAATCGCCCGCCCTACCCACCGCCGAATCTGCGTAATCTGTGCAATCTGCGGATATTAACCTGCCTTCACTCCGACCGCTGACAATCTGTGGTTCAGGCTTTGGCGGTTACGCGTTGCAAGCAGTCCAGTAGATACGGAATCAGTTGTTTCTTGCGGGAGACAATATTGTTTAGCTCGTACAGATTCGGCCCGAGGTTCGGGTAATGAATCAGCTCTTGGAACTCCGGCGGAGCTGCCATCAGCATGCGCGAATTTTGGGTATTCACGTCGGTAACCAATAGCGCGCTGAAATACGCCTCGTGTCTCGCCCGATACTCTTCAAGCGCCTCAAACAAAGCCGCTTTTTTGTCTTCAAAATAGGCAAAACTCAGTTCCTCGACTTGAGCCACACTGAACCGGTATCCCGCCTCTTCGTAGTCTTTGCAATCGGCTACCACCACCTCTTTAGGCGCCAAGCTCAAGAGCGGCGATCCGACGGTAAAAATCTCCTTGGCCAGTTCATCCGCCTTAACCTCCGTGATTTTGCTTAGTTCTTCCAACACCTGCGCATCAACCGGCGTCGCGGTCGGCGAGGTCAGATTCAGCGTATCCGAAATGAGACCAGCCATCAGTAGACCGGCCGTCGGCCGTTTGATGCTGATCCCGAACTGACGGTAGCACAGCGCAACGATCGTACTCGTAGACCCAACCGGATTATTCCAAAACAAAATGGGCACATCCGTACGCAAACTGCCGAGACGATGATGATCCAGGACTTCGACGATGGGAATTTCATCGGCCCCTTTAACCGCTTGGGTCATCTCGTTGTGGTCGACCAAGATGAGCTGGCGAGGAACTGTCTTCAAAAAGTCACTCTTCGATAGAATCCCAGCCAAACGTTTGCTCTCGTCCAACACCGGGAAAATGAAATCCGGCGAGTTCGCTGCGATTTTGCGGGCGGCTTGCAGGGTTGTTTCCGGAGTAAGACTCGTAAACGTCGGTTCTATGAATTGATCCACCCGCACGCTACCTCTGGAGAGGAGCACTGAGGTGGCGGTATCAAATCGACTCGAGATCAAGCAAGTGCCGGCATTCTTCGCTGCCTGGCGGACCTCCGCCGAAACCCCTAACCCGCCGGTTACAACGATCGTGGTCACACCACCCCGAATAGCGGCCAATTGCACATCCTCCCGATCGCCGACAAACAGCACGATCTTCCCGCTCTCATAGTGTTGGAAACGTCCCAGAAAAGCTTCGAGACTCATGGCGGCCACCATGATAATCAATTGGCGCTCCTCCTGGTCGATGGTGCCGGCCAGGACATCCCCATCCAGCGCTTGCACCAGGTCGGCGACCGAGGCGTTAATCAATCGGAAATTGCTGGTTTCTTCTCGACGAGGAAACAAATGGTTCGTTATTTTCCAGGCCGATAACAATCCGAGACACCGATTTTCGTCGTCAACCACAGGCAATCCGCGCAGCCGTTTCTGTTCAATCGAATTGATCGCCTTATTGATTGTGGAATGGTGTAACACCGAGACCACTTTCGTTTCCATCAGGTCGCCGACTTTAGGAGTCACGTCTCCGATGAACTCCGGCGCAGGCACCCCGAACTTCTCCAGCACAAAGTCAATCCGGGCATTCGTATTCCCGGCGCGCGCGACTAATACGTTGGGGGTGCCTAATTCTCGCTTTAGTTCCCCGTAAGCGATTGCCGAAACGATCGAATCCATGTCGGGGTTGCGATGGCCAATGACGATAGTTTGCATGCGAATTGCTGCTGAAAAATAATGGCTATCGGTAGCCGACAGCAAATGGAAAGCAATTTAAGCGATGAAATGTACCCAAATCGCCAGGTTATAGCCCTGAAGAACATGCACTCGGCCAATAAGTTACGATAGTTTGGCGGAAAACACGCATTTCTTGCAAAATGCAACTAAACCTAGCAGTACAATAGAGAAATAAATTATTTGAAATAGCCTCAGACTTGGGGCAGTATACCGACGAAGATTTTTTCGGATTGTTCTGGGGGGAACAGCAGCCCTTCGTATCCAGCGGATACGGGGGGCTGTATTTTTTTGGGGGACATTCCTTGGAGCGCTGCCTCGCTTGCGAGGCCGACTCGGTCCCAGCCCCGGAAGCGCCCAGAAATTTTTAACAGGAGCGAAGGGAGGGAACAGAGATTCTCCGTTACCTCAGTTGCCTCCTGTTCAAAATCCGTTTTGGTCTTAACTCTTTGCGTCCTTCCGTTGAATTTTATTCCTGTCTATTCACCTTCCTTTTTCTGCGCTTTTTGCAGCCTGCCCGCCACAGCTTTAGCGACGGCTGGCCTTTTCGCGGCTATTCCGGGTTCCCACTGAGTCGGCCTCGCAAGCGAGGCAGCGCTCCAGGGATTTTTCCTGTCCGTTCGCGCTCGTTCTCATTCAATCCCCTCTGTATCTTGTCCAGTAAATGACTCGGTCTCGCTTCTCTTGGCCCCTGGCCTTCGTCCTCGTCGCACTGATCGGCGCTGCTCTGGTCTATTTTATATTCGACCGCGTTACCTCTTGGCCCGAGCGCGCATTTGCTTCGTTTACACACGAGTCGGCTGCCAGTGTCGCGAAACTTCGCGATGTCCTCGCCGATACCTTCCAGTTTCGCCCCCGAGTCGTAGTTAAGGATAAAGTTTTTTATGAGTCGTCCCAAGAGGTCATGCAACTCACCGTGCTGACCAAGGACACTCAGGTAATGCACGAAAGCGATCAAAGCTGGCTCGGGAGCACCAAACATATCCGTATCCGGGGAACTTTTCGTTTACATGCCGGTTTCGACCTGGATAAAGAATGCCAGGTATCCGTGAAGGGAACCACCGTTTCCGTGACTCTACCGCCGGCAAAAATCCTCAGTACCGAAGTCATCCATTGGGAGGTGGAAGAACTCCAGGATGGCCTTTGGAATAAAATTCAGCCGCAAGACGTCTCCGCCGAACTTAACGCTCTACCGAAAATCGCTGAGGCGCAGGAACCCGATCTACCAGCCGAAGCCCAACGCGCTTTCGAGCGCGAACTCTCCGACAAACTGAAACCGCTTGGTTACCAGGCAAAGGTTCAAACCGAGGCCAAAGAAATGACGAATAGCAAATGACAGATGACAAATTGGACCGGGTCGAGCGAAAACCCGACTTCGCAAGGCCTACGTCGCGGCCCATCTCAGGGCGTGACACGATGCAGGACAGGGCCGCGCCAAAGCGTAGCGACGGCGGGTCTCGGCGCGCTGCCGGTAATTTCTCCCGAAGACTTCACCGCGCTGGATTTGAGCCGCGCCGGACGCTTCGATTTGTCATTTGTCATCTGTCATTTGTCATTCTGTTCGCAGCTTGCGCAACCCGCCCTACGTTTCGAACCGTTGTGGTCGATCCAGGCCACGGCGGGCACGATCCGGGAGCAACCCAACGCGGCGTATTGCCGGAGAAAACCTGGACCTTGGATTTGGCGTACCGCTTAAAGAATCGTTTAGAAGCAGGCGGGTTCAACGTCGTGTTAACCAGGCAAACCGACTTCTTTATCCCGTTGGAAGACCGGGTTCTAATTTCGAACTCGCAGCCCAATGTTATTTTCGTGAGTCTCCACTTCAACTCTATCGGAAAACGCGATATTCAAGGCGTAGAAACCTACTACGACACGAATCGCAGCGCGAAGCTAGCAGCCAAGGTTCAACAAAGTATCCTCCAGTTGGCCGATGTCTTTGATCGCCGGGTGAAGACCGCCCCCTACTACGTGATCCGCTACAACTCGAATCCAGCGATCCTGATCGAGGGCGGATTTTTAAGTAACCCGGTCGAGTCCCGCCGAATCGCGGCTCCAAGTTACCGGGACGCCTTAGCCGAACAGATCTATCAAGGAATCATCGCTTACCGCGGCAGACCCCCGATTCAAGAGACAGGCACCGCCCAGCGCTGATTCGGGTGACGGTTGGCAGTTTGCGGTTTGCGGTTTGCAGTTAGCGGTTGTTTGTTACCGTTGTTTGTACCGCAGGGAGTTTGTCGGATCCTGTCCCGAAGGGACTCAAGGACTCAGCCTGGGGTTTTAACCCCAGGTTACCAGCCCAAGAAACCCCCGCCCTGTAGGGGCGGCAGACGGGTGTTGGACGTGCTTTGGTAAAATCCGTTGATAAACGCTACCCAGAAACGAATCATCTTCCGCCCCTTCAGCATCCCCAACCTCGCGGTCGCGAGGTGCAATTCCGACTTGGCGCAGTACTCCAACACTCCCGCACTCCATCACTCCGCGTGGCCGGATTCGAGGACGAGGACGAGAACGAAGCGCCTTGTGAGGGCGGGTCATCGTTTGGACGTGTTCTTGGGGTTAAAGATGACATGAGCCGACAACTAGCAGCACCCGCTGCTAAATTGTCGGCTCTATGAAACAAAATACAGTATCAGAATCAGTATGGGACAATGGCCAGCACCAAGCAAGTGGAGAGCGGAG
>Ga0185299_10003925_pt1 | contig 18695 bp, 23 predicted proteins | sample PaiPotPPA55metaG_FD_128002 | JGI IMG/M metagenome (GOLD analysis project Ga0185299, IMG submission 128002) | Iron sulfur acid spring bacterial and archeal communities from Banff, Canada, to study Microbial Dark Matter (Phase II) - Paint Pots PPA... ...
TCGATAACTCGATTGACGCGATGCGCGGAAAGGGCGAGCTTCGCATCCGAACCTACCGCTCCGACGATTGCGTTGTGGTGGAGATTGGCGATAACGGCCCGGGAATTCCCGAAGAAGTGGAGCCCCATATCTTTGAGCCTTTTTTCACAACCAAGGGAGTTGGGGAAGGCACGGGGCTGGGACTGGATACGGTGCAGCGTATTGTGAAGAAGCATCGGGGAAACATTCAGGTTAACTCCAAGCCGGGTGATACGCGTTTTCAAGTGTGGCTGCCGCTGGCTGGGGCTCCGACTTAAGCTCGGCCGCGGAACTGGATGATGTGCCGGCGGTCGCGTTTGGATGGCCTGCCCGCGGGTAATTCTTCGAACTGTCTCATGGCTTTGCGCTCGGCAGCTACTTTCTGGCGGAGTTCGCGGCTGGCTTCGGTTTCGCGATAGAGAGTTTGCGCAACTGATGCTGGGCCCCGCACCTCGCTGAGCACTAGGACTTCCACCTCAAAGTCCCCGCCGTCGTTGGTAACTCGTAACATGTTTCCTATGTGAACTTCGCGGGCGGGCTTGGCCGGCTGTCCGTTGGAGTGAATTCTGCCTAGCTCGCAGGCTCTGGCAGCCAGGGACCTTGTCTTGAAGAATCTGGCGGCCCAGAGCCATTTGTCCATGCGTACGGAGGTCATGGGGTATTTTCCTACTCTGGCAGACCGAGGCGGCGCATCAGGTCTTTGTAGCGGGGATCCGAGCGTAGCGGGTCGAGCGCGGGATAGCGAATGACGATCTCCAGTTCGTTGTCTCCATCTGCATAGGATTGTTCCAGATACTGGAATGCCTGGTCGCGGTTTCCGGCGAGCGACGATGCCATGGCCACGGCTGCCGTGCGGTCAGAGCCCTCCAGCGTCATCATGAGCTGGAGATAGCCCTTCGCATCTGGAGTAACAGAGATGGGTTTCAAAAGAAAGCCCTTGCGGAGTTCGGCGACGGCATCCGCGAAGCGGCCAGTTGTTGCATAGAAGTGGGAAAGCTTGTAATGCGCGGGGAAAAAGTTGGGATCGCGTTCGAGTACCTTTTGAAACTGCGCCAGCGACTCGGGATAGCGATGCGCCTCCATCAGCGTCATGGCGTAGTTGGTGTTGACGATTGAGGAAAGTGGGTCGAGAGATAAAGCAATCCGATATTGTTCCAGGGCCTGGTCAATTCGGTTTTCAGGAGCAAGATAGCCGATGGCGTAGAAGTAGTGAGCGGCGGAATTGTTTTGGTTCAGCTCAATCGCGCGCCGAAATTCCGAGTCCGATTCGTTCCACGTTCGCAGATTAGCCAAAGCGAAAGCTCGGGCCACGTGCGCCTCCGAAAGAGTGTCATCCAGCTCAACTGCTTTGCGGCTGGCTTCGTCGGCCAGCATTTCGCCCTGCTTCGAGGTGATGCCGATGCCGTAACTGGGAGCGACGTTGTAGGTATCGGCGAGTCCGGTATAGGCAAGGGCGTAGTTGGGATCGGCGGCGATCGCCTGCTGGAACAAATCGATACTCTTCTTCAGGCCGTCGGGCGTTCGTCCGTACCAGAGCTGGCGACCCTGCAGATATAGACGGTAGGCTTCCGGGTTGCTAGTCGTGGCGCGGACTAACCGCTGCTGTTCGTTGCCGCTGAGGTGGATGCGCAAGCGGCTGGAGATGTCGCGTGTAATGTCACCCTGCACTTGGGCCACGTCCGCCGCCCTGCGAGCGTAGTGCGAGCCCCAAAGCTCGGCGCCATCGGCGGTGTTGACCAGGTCGGCGTCGATGCCCAGTTCGTCTCCATGTTGCGTGATGCGTCCCATGAGCACTGCGCTCACCTGCAAGCTCTGGCCGATCTGACGCGGATCGTCTTCTTTGCCTTTAAATTTGAAGACCGTGCTTCGCGCCAAAACCTTGAGGTCGGGCAGTTGAGAGAGCGTACTGATCAAATTTTCCGTGAGGCCATCGCTCAAGTATTCGTTGCCGGGATCGGCAGTGGCATTCACGAAGGGGAGCACGGCAAGGGAAGTGATTTTCTTTGTATCGGATTTTGCGCGCGTGAAGTACAAGCCAGCCGCCGCGGCAATCGCCAGAATTGCGGCGACGCCGATAGCGAGGTATTTAAGCGAGCGGGCGCCGGGAGCGGCAGCTGCGACCGAGGAAGAACTCGCGGATGAAGTATCGAGTCCGCGTTTGAGGCGTACCAAATCGGCGCGCAGATCGGCCGCGCTCTGGTAGCGCAGGTTGCGATCCTTCTCCAGAGCTTTGTCGATGATGCGTCCCAATTCCGCAGGCAGATCGGGATTGAGGCGCAGGGCAGGCGTTGGCGCGGCATCCAGGATGGCTTTGAAGATCTCCGCGGAACTTGCGCCGCGAAACGGAAGCGTGCCGCTCGTCATCTCGTAGAGCACGGCTCCGAACGAGAAGAGGTCGCTGCGCGCATCCAGTTCTTTGGCGCGGGCCTGCTCGGGCGACATGTAGGCGATGGTGCCGAGCGTAGAGCCCGGGCTGGTAAGGTGCTGCTCGTCGATTGCGGTCAAGGTATTGGCGGAAGCGATCTGGCTGGACGAACCGGTGGTGGGTGCGATTTTGGCTAGCCCGAAATCGAGAATTTTGGCATGGCCGCGTTTGGTGACGAAGATGTTGGCGGGCTTGATATCGCGATGGACGATGCCCTGGGCATGGGCGGCGTCTAACCCGTCGGCGATCTCAATGGCCAGCGAGAGCGCGGTTTCGTTATCCAGCGGCCTTCCCGCGATGAGATGCTTCAGGGTGACGCCATCCAGAAACTCCATGGCGATGAACGATTGCTCGCCGTGTTTGCCGATTTCGTGGATGGTGCAAATATTGGGGTGGTTGAGAGCGGAGGCGGCGCGAGCCTCGCGGCGGAAGCGTTCGAGAGCTTGCGGGTCGCGCGACATCTCCTCGGGGAGGAACTTGAGAGCTACGAAGCGGCCGAGTTCCGTGTCCTCAGCCTTGTAGACCACACCCATGCCTCCGCCGCCAAGTTTCTCGAGGATACGGTAGTGGGAGATGATCTTTTCCATCATGGGGACGCGTGACGATGCCGCGTGGCTTGGGACGCTTCATCTTACGAACGTGGCGTCGGTCCGTCAACAAAGACAGCTTCCAGGTTATTGGGGTCGAAAGAACCGGCAATGTCCTCAATCCTGTACCATCGCTTGAATAACGCTAAGGAATCGACGCATGGATGTGCATTTGATCGACGGGACTTATGAATTGTTCCGGCACTTTTTCGCGGTGCCCGCCGCGGCGGATGTGAACGGGCAGGAAATCGGCGCGGTGCGCGGCGTGCTGGGTTCGGTGCTGTCGATGATCGAAGGCGGCGCGACTCACATCGGGGTCGCAACCGATCACATCGTCGAGTCGTTTCGCAACGAATTGTATCCGGGATATAAGACCAGCGAAGGCGTCGCTCCGGAGTTGCTTTCGCAGTTTCCTATTCTTGAAGAGGCTCTGGAAGCGATGGGAGTCGTGGTGTGGCCGATGATCTACTTTGAGGCGGATGATGCGCTGGCTTCCGCCGCTGGCAAGGCGGCGCAGGATGATCGAGTCAGGCAGGTGTTCATTTGTACTCCGGACAAAGATCTTGGTCAGTGTGTTGTCGGCACGCGCGTAGTGCAACTGGATCGCAGGCAAAATAGTTTGCGCGATGAAGACGGAGTTGTTGCCAAGTTCGGAATAAAGCCTGAATCGATTCCGGATTATCTGGCGGCGGTGGGCGATAGTGCGGATGGCTTTCCGGGGGTGCGGGGCTGGGGCGCTAAGGCCGCGGCTTCTGCGTTATCTTGTTATCCTCACCTCGAAGACATTCCTAAGGATTGGCGGGAATGGGATCCATCCATAAAGAAGGCGCGGGCGCTCTCCGAATCGCTGTTTAGCTCGTGGGACGATGCTTTGTTGTTTCGCACGCTGGCGACCTTGCGATCGGATGCGCCCGTGTTTGATGTGGTCGAGGATTTGCGGTGGAAGGGTCCGCGCGCGGAGTTTGAGGAATGGTGCCGGCGGATGAAGGCTCCAGGGTTGGTTGGCCGCGCTGCATCGGCGAAAGCTAAGTCCGTCCGGGGCTAAAGCCCGGAGATTCCAAGGGGCATCTTAACGCTGGCCTGAAGGCCTGCTCCACCGGTTTCCTAGCGCGTCACGCGCTTTAATCCCTCCTGGGCTTGTCGGTAGGTGTGGGCTAGGGCCAGGGCTGCGCGATATTCTTCGGCGGCGGCTTGACGGTCGCCTTGTTTCTCAAGCAATTCGCCGAGCAGGACGTGGGCTTTGAAGACTGGAGCCTCCTCTACCATGTTGGGCAAAGCAATATAGCGGCGCACGAGGCGGGTGGCCAGGGGATAATCGCGCTCAGTACGCAGCAACATGCCGGCGCCATCGACCAGGGCAGCGGGGCGATCGAGCGGACTGGACTCCACGGTGCGCAGGGCTTGGACCATGTCGTCGAGGCGGCTGGTGTGGCGATAGAAGCCGGCGAGGTTGACCCAGGCGCGTGCGCCTCCGTTGCTGGCGTCGATGGCGGCGCGATATTCCCGCTCGGCCGCGGCGTTGTCTTTGTTTTTCTCCGCGAGGCGCGCGATCACCCAGTGTGACATGGCCGGATTGAGCGGCGCTAAAAGAGCGGCCTGGGCGCGGGCTTTATCTTTGCCGCCGCCGACGATCCCCGGAGCTTCGAGATAAAACTCGGCTAGATCGGTACGGGCTTCCCAACCGTTGGGAGCGAGTTCGACGGCGCGCTCGAATTCGGCGCGAACTTTTTTGGCGAGGCCGGCTGCGCTGAAGAAACCGGCGTGATCGGCCTTCTCTCCGTAAATGCGGCCCAGCCAGAGGTGATAGAGACTGTTGTCGGGGGCGAGCGACGCGGCTTTTTCGCAGGCGGGAATTCCGGCGTCCCACGCGCCGAGTTCGAAACGCGCGCGGCAGAGCAGGTTGTAGGCCTCGGCGGTGGGCGCGGTGTGGATTTGCTGCTCGAGGGCTTGGACGGCTTGATCTACCCGGCCGGTGGTGAGCAGGTCTTGCGGGGCCTGCGCGCTGAGGGCGGCGGAGAATGCCAAGATCAAGAGCGAGACGATAAGGAAGCGCGCTGAGCGCGGAAATCGAAAAGCAGGTTCTTCACCGGGCTTGGCGCCCGGTTCGGAATGACAAGAATGCTCGTTGATCCGTCTCCGTCTCCCGCGCATTGGCTACTGCACCACTTTTACGCGGGCGCCATCGGTCAAGGGCTTGGAGTCGACCGACGACAGGGCCACGACCGAGTGCTCGGGAAGTCCCGAGGTGATCTCTACGCGCGTCAGGTTCTGGAGAGAGACTTCGATTCCGCGGCGTTTGAGTGTGCCGTCTACCACTTCATAAACGTAAGGCCTGGTGTCGTCGATGTGCACGGCTTCGCGCAGCAGCGTGAGCGCGCCGCTGTGTTCGGCGGTGATGACGGTAACGCCTACATTCACGTTGGGCAGCAGGCGCAGATCATGGTTGTCGAGCGTGCAGGTGACTTCGCCGACGCTTCGCGTGACGCGGAGTTTGACGGTCGAAGGAACGGTGCTGACCGTGCCTTTCCAGATGCGCCCGGGAAGGGCGTCCCAGGTGACTTCGATTTTCTGGCCGGTGGCGAGGCGTCCGATGTCAGGTTCGTCGACGAAAGTGCGCACCAGTATCCGGGAGAGATCGCCTTCCTGCAACAACAGGTCTCCGGTTTGAACGTATGCGCCTTGCTTGACCGGAATTGCGTAGACGATGCCCTCAAAGGGAGCGCGCACGCTGGATTTCGCAAGCGCGTCTTCGGCGGCTTCGTAGGCGGCCTGAGCTTCGGTTCCTTCGGCTTGAACTTTGGCGACTTCCGGTTGGGAGTAGCGGTCCTTCTTTTTCTTCTCCAGCAGGGTGGTGTCGGCCTCGGCGCGCTTCAACGCATCTTCGGCCTGCTTGACCTCACCGGCGGAGGCTGCGCCCTGTTGCTGGAGGCGGCGGAGAGCGTCCACATTGCGCCGCGCGGCCTCGCGCTCGTTGCGGGCTTTGCTGAGTTGCGCCTCGAGCGTGAGCATTTCTTCGCGGGTTCCGCCGGTAGTAATGTCCGCTTGATTGGCCTGCGCGGACTTCATCTGAGCCTGCGCGCGGGCGGCCTGGCTGCGCAGGTCGGCGTCATCGAGCTGCAGCAGCAGTTGGCCCTTGTGGACGTGGTCTCCTTCTTTTACGAGCAGATGCTTCACCGTGGTCGGGGCCGGAGCGTGGGCTTCGAAGTTGTGGATGGGCTCGCCTTTGCCATTGGTGGAAATCAGGCTGCGGATGGGCCCGCGTTCGACCGTGGTCGTGCGCACCTTCAAGGGGCCGGGCTTGTTGAAGACAGGGATGACGGCGAGCGCAGCGAGCACTCCGAGCGCCCACCAGATTCGGCCCTTGCGGGTAGCGGGCCGGCCATTCGAATTGTTGTTGGTTGCTGCCAACCGGTTATCTTTCAGGGTGCCGCGCGGACAACTGCAAGCATTAATTTACCACTCAGACGGCCCCGAGAGAACGTTCTCTGCCAAGCCGTTGCGTGTTTAGATGCGGCTGGGGGGTAGTGGATGCGTGAGAGGGTAGGGCCGGAGCGCCCACAAGGGTGACCGTAAGGCGGAGCTACTTTCCGAGTAGCCCCTGATCCGGCCCAATGTGGGTACTAACGCTGCCGACTTCCACCGATTGGTTTGCTTCTTTCGGATCAGCTAGAATCTACGTTCAAAACTGACACCTACAATGAGCTTTGAACCGATTGAGAACTACGGGGTGATTGGCAATATGCGCTCGATTGCCCTCGTGAGCGTAAACGGTTCAATCGACTTTCTCTGCTACCCAACTTTCGATTCTCCCAGCGTGTTTGCAGCGCTGCTTGATGATCAGAGAGGTGGGCGTTTTCAGATTCAGCCTCAACTCGGAAAAAGGCGGATACGGCAACTGTATTTGCCAGACACGAACATTCTGCTCACGCGATTTCTTGCGGACGAAGGCGTGGCCGAGCTGACTGACTACATGCCTATTGGGACGGACGGTGTGCAACCGAATGAGATTATCCGCACGGTAGCCGTCATCAGGGGCGAGGTCAATTTCAAGATGCGGTGTCAGCCGCGATTTGATTATGCGAGGAGTGAGCACGCTGTAAATATCGCTATGGAAGACCGGTGCGCGGTTTTTTCGCCGGAGAGCGACACTTGTCCACCGATGGCGCTGTACTCCACCGTTGCCCTGCGACAACAATCCGCGGATGTCACGTCCGAGTTCAGGCTCCGAGCCGGCGAGAGGGCCACATTTGTCTTTGGCGGAGTTCGCGCACAAGGAGAGCAACCGGAGATGGAGTTTGTAGAGCAGCGCTTTCACGAGACAGCGCGTTTCTGGAAGAGTTGGATTGCGAACTCAAAGTACAAGGGCCGGTGGCGCGAAATGGTCAACCGTTCGGCCCTAATGTTAAAGCTCCTGATAAGCCGCGAGCACGGATCGCTGATTGCAGCTCCGACCTTTTCCCTGCCAGAACAAATTGGCGGCGTGCGCAACTGGGATTATCGCTTTACCTGGTTGCGAGATGCGGCATTCACGCTGTATGCGCTGATCCGGCTGGGCTTTGTTGACGAAACTGAGGCTTTCATCGACTGGCTGAAGGGGCGGCTCAGTGACGATGCAGAGCGGGGGCCTCTACAAGTGATGTACGGGATTGATGGCAGGCAGAAGCTCGATGAGCTGACGCTGGATCATCTGCAGGGATATGAACAGTCGCAGCCCGTACGTATCGGAAACGCAGCCTATCAGCAGTTGCAACTCGATATTTACGGCGAAATGATGGATTCCATCTATCTGGCGAACAAATACGGAGATCCAATTTCGTATGGGGGGTGGCAGGAGGTTCAGCGCATATTGGAGTGGCTGGGCAAGAACTGGCAACGCCCCGATGAAGGTATATGGGAGGTCCGTGGTGGGGCACGAGAATTCCTTCACTCCCGTCTGATGTGCTGGGTTGCATTCGACCGAGCATTGCGGCTTGCCCAAAAACGCTCGCTTTCCGGTCCTCTTGATGCCTGGCAGCACACTCGCGACGCAATACGACAGGACATCTTTGCGAACTTCTGGGATGACGAACTGCGGACGTTTGTGCAGTCCAAGGGGACGAAGGACCTGGACGCGTCGGTGCTACTGATGCCGCTCATGCGGTTCATCAGCCCAGTCGACCCGATGTGGCGCTCAACCATGAAGGCGATTGAAGCACGCTTGGTTGAAGATACGCTTATCCGTCGCTACGAGGCGGAACGCACGCATGTGGATGGGATTCCAGGCGGGGAGGGTAGCTTCACTGCGTGCTCGTTTTGGTACATCGAATGCCTGGCGCGCGCCGGGGAATTGGAGAAGGCTTATTTGTTGTTTGAAAAACTCTTGGGATACGCCAACCATCTGGGGCTCTACTCGGAGCAAATTGGACTAAGCGGGCAACATCTCGGTAACTTCCCACAGGCATTCACGCACCTCGCGCTGATCAGTACCGCAACCTATCTGGACAAAGTCCTTTCCGGCAAGGACGGCTCCGTTTGGCGCTAGCATTTTGCAGAATAGTCCCATCGATGCAAGCACTTTTTTGACGAGCTTTTGCATGAAGGGTTTTCCGCTGCCAAAATAATCCCGTTGCGAAGTAGGACACACGGTGCGAATATGACCGTCATCATTTGGAGAGGGGAAGCCCCGCATGATCAATGGCGCGCATGTTGTTATCTACACCAAAGATCCGGAAGCTGACCGCGCCTTCTTTCGCGATGTACTTGGGCTTGACTCAGTGGATGGCGGCCATGGCTGGTTGATTTTTGCCATGCCGCCACTCGAAGCCGCTTTTCACGATTCAGAAAAGAACGATCAGCACGAGCTTTTCTTCATGTGCGATGACATCGCGGCAACCTTGAAAGAACTCAAATCGAAGAAGGTGAAGGTTTCCGATGTCAGCGAACAGCGCTGGGGAAACCTTGCCAAGTTTGAACTTCCCGGGGGCGGCAAGATAGGCGTCTACCAGCCCAGCCATCCGAGTCCGCTGAAGCCCAAGCGCTGAAAGACGGGCTCGCGGATATTCATGTGGTGACAGCCGCCTCGGCTGTCCCGCCGAGCAAAGCGAGGCGGCACTGCCCACTTCCCGATGCCTGTGGGAGAATATCTCATGCCCAAACAGCCGCGCTACACGCCCGAGCACGCCGCCGCCGGGTTGGACGCCAAGTTCCCGGAGATCGAAACCTGGCCCAATCAGTTTCCCGGATACGAGATCGTCATCGACGATCCGGAGTTCACTTCAGTGTGTCCGAAGACCGGCCTGCCCGATTTTGGCGTGATCACGCTGCGTTACCAGCCCGATAAACTTTGCCTGGAGTTGAAATCCTACAAAGAATATCTGCAGAGCTACCGCAATCTGGGAATTTTTCAGGAAAACGTTGTGAACCGCGTGCTGGAAGATGTAGTGAGGTCGGCGAAGCCGGTGTGGGCCGAGGTGAAGGGAGAATTCCGTCCGCGGGGAGGGATCTCGACGACAGTCGTGGCCAAGTGGCCGCGGGCGAAGAGGTAGGCAGATCCTACGGTTTGGGCCGCGTCCGGCGCGGAGCGCCAAACATTCTCTTGTCATACATCAACGGTTCGATTCGTGACACAATCACTCGCCCGAAGCTGGCGTGTTGCGGATTCAGGAGCCAGTTGTTTTCACTCGGAGCCAGGGCCGAAGGTACCGTTAAGACGCAGCGCTCAGCCCTGCGCACAAATTCGTCTCCAATCCGCGCGAGTTCAGCCGGCGCCGAGAAGCGGCGCCAGTTCGTTGGAAGTTCGTCCACGGCGACGCGTTGCCTCGGCAGATCGTTCGGGACCTCAGCGGTGACCAGAACCAGATCGGGCGGCGAGTCGGCGGCGTCAAGATGAACGAAATATTCCAGCATCGCCAGAGATTGATGTTCGGAAGTGTAGGCGAGGCGAGTCCCCGGGCTCGACCATCGGCCGCCGAAAAGATAGGCGCCTTCGCCGTCAAGAGGCGTGCGGGCGTAGGCTTTGCGCAGCACGCGATAAACTCGTATCAACTGATTCCGCCGTAGGCGATCCGTCCCAGCACGTTTTCGACCTGCCGTGCTCCCAATTCCGTGTCTATGGCGCTGATGGGAGCGGCCCCGCCCAGCGCGCGATTTGACCGCTTCAGCCAGCGCGCAGCACTTTCCCGGTCTCCGAGACTCTGTGCGGCCAGCGCAACGATGCGGGCCAAGCGGTAGAGGCGATCAGACTCGAACCGCGCCAATCGGCCGCTGCGGCGCCTGCGCTGCAGGCTCCGCGGCGAAAGATCGAGGGCACCAGCCAACTCCTTGAGGGTCAGGCCGGAAGCCCGCATCAACTCTTCGACCACGCCAGGAGGGAAGCCCTCGCGGATGGCCTCGCACAGGTCGCGCTGGCTGGCAAGGTTTCTTCCTAAAACACTTCGACCGCCCAGTTCCTTTACTACGGCGCGGAGTTCGTTTACCATTTGTCGCCTATAATAGCGACAAATGTCGCACGTGTCAACAATTCACACGGACGCAAGTTTTGTGCCTCCATGCTATATTCGCTCGAACAGTGACTTCCCCAAAACTCTATCCGCGCACGGCGCTGGCGCTGCTGACGGCGCTGAACCTCTTCAATTACATCGACCGCTCTGTGCTGTTTGCGGTGCAGGATTTGATCAAGGCGGAATTTCATCGCAGCGACACCGCATTTGGCATGCTCAGCAGCGTTTTCTTTATTTTCTACATGTGCGCTGCGCCTTTTGCGGGCCCGCTGGCGAAGCGGTTCTCGAGAAAGTCCGTCATCGTCGCGGGAGCGCTTGTCTGGAGCGGCGCAACACTGTTGACCGCGTTCACCCATGATTTCACGGGACTGCTCATCCGGCATACGCTGGTGGGAATCGGGGAGGCGAGTTTTGTAATTCTGTCTCCAACCTTCGTGGCCGACATGTTTCCGGAGAATCAGCGTGGCCGGGTAATGGGTGTTTTCTATCTCGCGATTCCGGTGGGAACTGCCCTGGGTTATGTGATTGGCGGAATGATTGGACCGGCGTACGGATGGCGTATGCCTTTTTATGTGGGAGCCGCGCCGGGTGCCCTACTGGCGCTCCTTCTCCTGTTCATTCCTGAACCGCAGCTTGGCCAGTTCGACCATCTCGAGAAATCGCCGAGCCGGGACACGATCAAGGGACTAGCGCGGAATCCCGCGTTCCTGACGGCCACTCTTGGCATGGCGATGCTGACATTCGCCCTGGGCGGACTACAGGTGTGGATGCCGACCTTTCTGCATCGGGTACACGGGTACACATTAGGACAGGCGAACCTTCTTTTTGGAGTGAGCATAGCCGCCAATGGGCTGGTGGCGTCAGTAGCTGGAGGTTGGCTCTCGGATGCTTTGCTGCGCAAGACTCGGGCGGCGCACTATTTAGTCTCCGCGGTCAGCGTGGCTTTGGGGATTCCTGCCATGTGGGTTGCGATTCACGCCGATGGAAGGCGGATGGTTGTAGCCATGTTCGTGGCAGAGTTTCTGCTCTTCCTGAACACCGGTCCACTGAACGCCGCTATCATCAATTCGGTTGGGGCGCACATTCGCGCGGCTGCGCTTGCGGTTAACATCTTCATATTCCACCTGCTGGGAGATGTGCCCTCCGCGTCGTTGATTGGCTACATGTCAGACCGTTACTCGCTGCGGCTGGCTTTTGCGGCGCCGGTCGTGGCGACCGCTCTCTCCTCTGCGATACTGTTTTATGGAATGAGATTCGCGCCACCCGTGCAAATCGATGGCGAAGCGATGCCGGCAGGGAAGACATAGTGGGGATGCATTACTTTCACTGGATTGCGGGGACGATCCTCGCGCTGGCTTGGTTCTCGCGCATCGTCGATGCTGCGATTGGCATGCCCAGCGTTGCCGACATCTCGAAGCCCGAATGGGACCGCAGTCCCGTGGAGAATCCGCGCGTTTCCATCATTGTCCCAGCGCGCAATGAAGAAGAAGACATTGAACTCTCGCTGACTCGCCTGCTCGAAATCGACTACGGCAACTATGAAGTGATCGCGGTCAACGATCGCTCAACCGACCGCACGGGCGAGATCATGGAGCGGATGGCGAGAAGCAACGAACAACACCTGGATGCTCCATTTCCTTCGTCTTTTGCGAGAAGTGGGGATCGGCTGCGAGTCATTCATCATCGTGAATTACCCGCCGGTTGGCTGGGGAAAACCCACGCGATGTGGACCGCGACGAACCAGGCGACTGGCGACTGGCTGCTGTTTACCGACGCCGACGTGCTGTTCAAGCCCGACTCCGTGCGGCGCGCGCTGGCTTACGCCGAGGCGGAGCGCGCCGATCATGTGGTGTTGTTTCCGCAGATGATCATGAAGCGGCCGGGCGAATACATGATGATCGCGTTCTTTCAGACCATGTTCGTCTTCGGGCACCGGCCGTGGAAAGTTTCCGATCCGAGGACGAAAGACCACATGGGGGTGGGCGCCTTCAACCTGATTCGGCGCAGCGCCTACGAAGCGGTGGGAACCTACGAAGCGTTGCGCATGGAAGTGCTGGACGATATGAAGCTCGGCAAGGTGGTGAAGAACGCCGGTTTCGCGCAGCGCAACGTGTTTGGCGCGGACTTGATTTCGATTCGCTGGGCGCACGGAGCGCGGGGTGTGGTCGACAATCTGACGAAGAATTTCTTCGCGGTATTGTCGTTCCAGTGGTGGCGCGTTGTCATCTCGGCCTTCGGACTGGCCTTTCTGAATGTCATGCCGTTTCTCGGAGTGTGGCTGGCGCATGGATGGGAGCGTGTGCCCTATGCTATAGCTCTGCTGTCGATGTTTCTGATTTATCTCGGAATGTCTTGGAGGTCGCGGGTTCCAGCTTATTATTTCGCGCTGCATCCGGTCAGCACGGTGCTGTTCGTTTACACCTTGTTGCGTTCGATGTTTCATACGCTGTGGAATGATGGAATCGTTTGGCGGGGAACGAAGTATCCGCTGGAAGAATTGCGGAAGGGAATGGTGTAGGGACTCAGAGGTTCTACAGGGCGACGAATTGCCAAGGAAACGAGCAGAATTCTGCAAGCTTGCGAAAGTCTTTTTCGTTAGCGGTAATTACTCGAACGTTCAGTCGGCCGGCGCTTATGGCAATCAGCGCATCGTTGGTGAGCCGCACGCGTCCGATTTTCTCGTAGTCGTATTTGTCCGCGAGGCGTCGGAGAACTTTGCCGGCATAAATCCAATCACTTAGATTCGGAACAAGAATTCGCCCTGCCTTGTCTAAGTCTCGCTCCCATTGCTCTATCACACCAAGGTCGGCTTCGCGCGTGCCCGCGTACAGCTCTTCGAGAACGACGGCACTCAGCCACAATACAGCTTCAGCAGTGAGCTTCTCAACCGCGGCTGCGGCGTTTCTATCCCGCAGGGCGGAGACATAGACGGAAGAGTCGAGCAGGGCAGGCCGCATCTAATCATCCAAGCTGCCATAAACATCTTCGATCACGATTCCGCTCCTGAAAAAACGGCTGTTGGCATCCTGAACCAGACGGTTGTTCCGCTCTTCGGCGATCGCCAAGTCCAGCGCCCGCTCGATGGTTTCCGTTTCCGTCTTTGCGCGCAACGCTTTTTGGGCGCGTTTGATCTTCGTTGCGTCCAATTGGAAATGTTTGTGAGATCGATTTATTCGCGTGGTCATCGAGTGTCCTTTTTCTTGATAAATATAGTATACCACGCGATGAACATATGACTAGCATTTATGTACATTACGCATGCGACTTACTGCGGCGGGTCCTCGTTCGCATCCGCCTCGTTGCCGTAGGTTGCCGACGTGTTGGGCGTGCTCTTGGTTTTCTTTGGTTTCTTGGGGGGACGCATTCGGCCGGCGCTATAGTGGCCTTGCTTTTCCACGTCGTAATTCTTGGGCAGCGGCGGGATCAGGGTTGAGCCGGCGGTTAACTGGCTGACGCGGGTCAGGATGATTTCGGCGCGTCCGCCGTGGAGTTTTACCGGCCCGTGAATTTCGATGACTTGTCCCGCCAGGCGGCGGACGTCGCCCACATCTTTCAGGTCGGCAGGGAAGACCACGACCGTGAAGGGGCAAGCCATTTGATCTTCGCAGAAGTCCACGAAATGCACGCCCTTGGCGCCGACCTTCACTTTCAACACTTTTCCCCGTGATGCATTTAGTTTCACCGACGTGCTGGCTGGCCTCGCGAATGGGCAGGCAGTCGGAGGCGTAGGCCGCCGAGGTGAGCAGGATTGTGACCGCTGCGAAATTATTTATTGTCGGCCTCAGAAGCTGTTCCCTGTGCTTGGCCAATTATCGAGTGAGTCGTTGGCGCGGCACAAGGTCAGATGTCACAGGGTTGGGCTGTGGATATCGTGCACGCAGGGTAGTGGCCCCCCGACCATGTTTTCTTGCAGCAGTTGGAGTAAACTTTGAGTTGTAGTGAGGAGTTAGGTCCGATGGCTTCTCCAAATGGCGTTATCACGCGTGATCCCGAGATACTGGGTGGCACGCCGGTTTTTCGCGGGACGCGGGTTCCGTTTCAGGCACTGTTGGATTACATCGAAGGCGGACAGACTCTTGACGAGTTCCTCGACGATTTTCCAACGGTAACGCGTGAGGCCGCAATCGACGCTCTCGAACACGCGAAGGAACTCATCGTTAGCGGATTGTGATGAGAGTGCTGCTCGACGAGTGCGTTCCCCGAAAATTGAAGAGCAATCTTGCTGGCCACGACTGCCGCACTGTTCCTGAAGAGGGGTTGGCGGGGAAAAGAAATGGCGAGTTGCTGTTGCTCGCCGAAGAGGCGGAGTTCGACGTCTTCCTGACCGTCGATCGCGGCATCGAGTTTCAGCAGAACTTGCAATCTCGACGCCTCGCTGTGTTGTTGGTGCGGGCGGCGTCTAACCGTTTCGCCGACCTCCTGCCCCACGTTCCCGAGATTCTAAAGAAGTTGGAATCTTTAAGTCCCGGCGCAATCGTCATCTTGGGTTAGTTCGATCTGCTGGGCGAATCCCGCTTATTTTCCCTTCAGGCCCGAGACTTCCCGGACTACATCCGCCAACGTGATCATCAGCATCATGGGATCGATCGGCGAGCGCACGAAGCCGTGCCTCTCGTAGAAGCGCTGGGCATCGCTGGAGATGGCGTGGACCAGGATCGCCCGAATACCGGCGATATCGGCCGCCTGAAGAGTCCGCAGCACGGCATCGCGCAGAAGCCCCTGGCCAAGGCCGTGGCCGTGAAATTCCTGATCGACCGCGAGCCTGCCGATGATCATTACGGGGACGGGGTCGGGCATGTTGCGCCGGATGCGGCCGGGAGCGCCCGCGTGCGCGACCGCTCCAACAGCCAACGCATAATAGGCGACCACTCGCCGACCTGCACACACGACGTAGGTGCGGGATGCGCCGCTCTCCTCATTGTGCAGCGCGCGGCGGCGCACCCCCTCATCCAATGCGGGCTCGCCGCATTGGAACAGCGCAAGCTCGTGATCGTCGCGAAGCTTCTCAGGAGGCGTGAGGGACTGACGGCTCATTGCTCCCACGGTGCCGCGGTTCTCAGCAGACGCCGCAACCGCGGGTTGGCGGCCGGGGGACGGTCAAGCATCGACATAAAGCGTTTGAAATCCTCTGCCGGCAAGGAAAAGTAGCGCCGGTCGAGCAGGACAGCTTCGGCCTCACGGCAAGCCGTTTCCAGCATGAAATCGGAGCGATTGCGGCGCAGGGCGGTCGCCGCGCGGTCAATGAGAGCCTTCTGGCTGCGGGTGACGCGCAGGTTGATGTTCTGGCTTCGGGTCTTGTCAGGCTTGGCTCCGGTGGCAGGCATGAAAGATCTCCTGTACGCATAATCAGTATACAACAGTGTGCGCACGGGGAACGTACGACAGAAAAACAATGGGCCGAGGAACCGAAATGGGCAGACTTCGAGAGGCGAGGCAAGGTAGGCCGGGGCACTGTGCAAATTCCTTCATCTCGACTCCTGTTCTCCTCCCGCGATCCGCAGGCCGGCCTGATGCAGGCGACCGACGGCAATCTATATGGCGTAAGCCAAACTGCGGGCAATTTCAGTGGGAGCATTCTGTACAGTTTTGACCCACCAACCAGCGGCGTATTCTACGGAACCTCCGAGGAACAAGGCACCCATGGCGACGGCTTCCTGTTCTCGGTCGACATGAGCCTCGGACCTTTCGTTGCGTTCGTCTATCCGGGAGGAAAAGTAGGCAGCACGGTCGAAATTCTGGGTCAGGGACTGACCGGCTCGACCGCCGTGACCTTCAACGGCCTCGCCGCCACCAGCTTTACCGTCGTGTCAGATACCTACATGACCGCGGTCGTGCCCGCAGGCGCAACTACCGGTGCGGTCGTGGTAACAACGCCGCGGGGATCGCGGACCAGTAACGTGAGCTTTAGGGTCTCGCCGTAAATCGAACAGCGCCGGGGGCGCTGCATCGATCACGGGCAGATGATTTTCGAGTTCGCCACGATCAGCTTGGTGCTCGATACCGATCCGCTGCTGGGAGCATTGGGATCCACGGGAGCCATAGCGGTCACGGTCAGGCCATTCCATCCACACGAGACTTCAAAAGGTTGAGTCGTCAACGAATAGCCGCCTGATGGATCCTGAATGTACCAACTGGTAGGCAGCGGGGTCACCGTGGTCGGGGACGCGTTGTAAGTTCCGGTTGCGATGGACGAAACCTGGCCGCCGTTGGAAACGCCGTCGATGGCGATGGACTGAAGTTGACGGTTGCTGCCGCTGCTGCCACAACTCACAGCCAGGGAAGCGGCGAGGCACAGTAGAAGCGTGGAAAAGGGAGCCCAAGACCTGGTCGTGGCGGCCTCCTTGGGAGTCTAGAATACCGCAACCCGTGGTCCGTCGCAAAGTTGCGAGACTTGTACCGCGCTGTGGCGCGCACGACCGGAGGCGACCTCTGGAGCTGAAGCCAAAGCAGAGGTCCTTCGTCGGGAGTCGCCCGCTTCGCGGACGACTCCACTTCCTCAGGATGACAAACGAGCCTACTTGAATCCCTTGACCGCGGCGGCTTCATCGTCCTTCACATCAAAGACGGTGTACAGCTTGGTGATCTGGAGCAGGTCGTGCACCTTCTTGGTGAGATGCAGCAGCTTGAGTTCGCCGCCCTGGTTCTTCGTCGTGGTGAAAGCGCTCACCAGTTCGCCGATGCCCGAGCTGTCAATGTAGTTGACCTCGCCGAGGTTCAAGATAATTTTCTTGTTGCCCTTGCTGAGCAGGTCGCGCACGGTGTCGCGCATCATGACACTGCCTTCGCCGAGGGTGATGCGGCCGCTGCAATCCACAATGGTGACTCCGTCAACCTGCCGGGTGTTAAGTTTCATGCTCACTGAGACCCCTCCTTGCCGCCCACGGATTGCCCGTGGACGTGCTTGATCAATTTAAGTTCGGTGCCGGTATGGGACGGGCGGATTTCCACCACGTCCATAAAAGAGCGCATCAGAAAAATGCCGCGTCCGGAAGTCTTGAGCAGATTCTCCGGCGCCAGAGGATTCGGAATCTGCGCCAGGTCGATCCCTTTCCCCTGATCGCGAATCGTGATCACCAGATCTTCAGGCGTGTGCTCAAAAGACAGGATTACCTTTTTATCCGGCGAGTACGCATTGCCGTGCAGAACGGCATTCACCGCGCCCTCGCGCACCGCCATGGAAATCTGCATCACCTCGTCTTCTCCAAAGCCTAGATCGGTGGCGATGCGGGTGGCTTTTTCTTCCGCATGGTCCACGGTTTCCAAAGTGGAATCGAGCGTGTAGGAGACTGATTGCTCCATGGGCGATGAATACGTGTTAGACGCGCACCTGTCCTTTGGATTGGCCCATAAGGGCTCGCCGCGGCACTACAAGCGGTGATGCGGTAGTTTGCCTGTCGAAGCCGGACGTTGTCAACGTGGTGGAGTCTCGGTTTGCCAGAGGCTCATGGGGGGACTGCCGCCCTTCGGCAAGCTCAGAGCCTGCCCTGAGCCTGCCGAAGGGGCAGGCTCTCGGCTGTCCAATCCAGCACAGCGAGACTTCAGCCGCAGGTATAATGGCACGCCGTGAGTTCAGCGCTGCGAGACAAAATCAAGCGTTTCCTGAAGCGATTGATCGTCGTCGGGCTTTCCTCCGCGCTGAGCCTGATGGCGATTGCCTACGCGATGGACTACGTTGTGTTCCGCTATCGCGTGACCGCAAACCGCCAGCCCTTCGGACAAATCACGGTCACGCGCTACGACGCGGTGCCGCAGAAAAATGGTAAGACCCAATTCATCTTCAATCCCCCCGAGGCGCAAACCTGTGTCCACGCGCTGTTTCCCCGCGCTGGATTCACTCCCTGCTGGTATCTGCAGCGGCATACCGAGCAGCGCACGGATTTCTAACCACCGAGTGTCGCGTCCCATAAATTCACAGCACAATGCGGAATGCGTTGCCAGATCCGAGCCTCTCTTTGCGTCCTTCGCGGCGTCCTTCGCGAACCCTTAGCGGCCTTTGCGGTTAAAAGCTTTTCGGGCCGCCCCCAAATTATGCCGGCGCGCCGCGGCAAAGAAGGTACTTTCCCGCCCGCGGTCACAATCAAGACGTGCGATTCGGCTACAATAGCTTCCGCTGAACCTACGAGGAAAAAATGACTTGCGAAATGGTTAGCATTCCGCGAAGCACAGTCAGGGCACTCGGGGCGGTCG
>Ga0185299_10003926_pt1 | contig 18690 bp, 14 predicted proteins | sample PaiPotPPA55metaG_FD_128002 | JGI IMG/M metagenome (GOLD analysis project Ga0185299, IMG submission 128002) | Iron sulfur acid spring bacterial and archeal communities from Banff, Canada, to study Microbial Dark Matter (Phase II) - Paint Pots PPA... ...
AGCCCTATCAGGGTTCTGTCGGGGGTGCAACCGGCGAGAGTGAAATTCAGCAACAGCGCGAAGCCACCGCCGGTTGCACCCCCGACAGGTTCCTGATCGCCTCAGGTGCCCGACCGAGGAGAGAACACCACCCCCACCCCACCACCCCAAAACCGCAGCCCGACAGACCAGGACACTCTCCGAGAGAGGGCCCGCCGGAGGCAGCAGTTGACCTTGACTTTCATCACGGAACACAAACCAAGATCAGGATGCCGACGATTCGAAGAGGGCTGGGACTGGGGCGGGCGGGCGGGTAACGAACCAGCGGCCCCATCACGAAGACCAGACACCCACCCAAGAGGCGCCATCAGCCCAAAAGCAAGGGTCCCAGTGCGGAACGACCGTGCCGGGACCCTGCCTCACACCACTTCTGACCTAACTTCTGACCTAGCCCTGAGCAGCCTTCCGCGCCCGCACGGCCTCGGCGAAGAGGTCGCCGCGCTGGTTGTAGGACACGAACATGTCCATCGACGCGCATGCGGGGGCCAGCAGCACGGTGTCGCCCTGCTGGGCCAGTTCGGCTGCGGCGTCGAGGATGAGGGCGATCGATGCGGGGCCGTCTAGGCCGGTGTCGGCGCCGCCGATGTCTCTGATCGGGACGTCGGGGGCCTTGTCTGCCAGGGCCTTCGCGATGACGGCGCGGTCCTGGCCTAGCAGGACCACGCCGCGTAGGCGCTTGGCGGACTTTTCGACTAGGTCCTCGAACTGGGCGCCCTTCGCCAGGCCGCCGGCGATCCACACGATGTGCTCGTAGGCGGCTAAGGACGCTGCTGCCGCGTGGGTGTTGGTGGCCTTCGAGTCGTCGACGTAGTCCACGCCGTCTAGCACCGCGATGAACTCGATGCGGTGCGGGTCCGGGCGGAAGTTGCGTAGGCCGTCTCTGACCGCCTCAGGCCGGACGCCGTATGCCCGGGCCAGCGCGCCGGCTGCTAGGGCGTTGGCGATGTTGTGGGGGGCGTGCGGCTCTACGTCGTAGATCGTGCCGAGCTCGGCAGCGGACGTGCGGCGATCCTCGACGAAGGCTCGGTCGGCAAGGATTCCGTCGACTACGCCTAGCATCGACAGGCCTGGCGCTCCTAGGGTGAAGCCGATGGCGCGGCAACCCTCGACTACATCCGCCTCCTCGACCATGTGCTCGGTCACCTTGTCGGCGACGTTGTAGACGCACGCCACCTGGCAGCGTTCGTAGATCTTGGCCTTGGCCTTGATGTACTCGTCCATCGAGCCGTGCCAGTCGAGGTGGTCGGGGGCCACGTTGAGCACGGCGGCGGCGAGCAGGCTGAGCGATTGGGACCAGTACAGCTGGTAGCTCGACAGCTCGATCGCCAGAACCTCGTACGGCTCCTCGGCCAGTACCGCGTCGACCAGTGGGAAGCCGACGTTGCCGCAGGCGATTGCGCGCTTTCCGGCGGCGGTTAGCATCTCGGCGAGCATACGGACAGCCGTGGTCTTGCCGTTGGTACCGGTGAGGCCTAGCCAGGGGGCGAAGCTTCCGTCGGGCAGCGGCTTGCGCAGGCGCCAGGCTAGTTCGGCGTCGCCCCAGACCGGGATGCCGGCGGCGCGTGCGGCGGCGACGATCTCGGCGTTCGGCGGGATGCCGGGGACTACGACGAGCAGTTCACAGCCATCCGGCAGCGTCTTGTCGTCGCCGAGGCGCAGCGTCGCGCCACGCTCGGCCACGGGGGCGGAGCGTTCGGCCGTCTGGGCGTCGTCGTAGCGGTCGCAGAGCAGGACCTCGGCGCCCAGGTCTAGCAGCGCGTACGCGGCCGAGATGCCGACCACGCGCGCGCCGACTACGCAGACGCTCAGGCCCTGCCAGGGGACGGAGGCCACGCCGTAGGGGTCGGGGGCGCGCCAGTCGATCGCGTCCAGACCGACGTTGTCCTCGTTGTTGTTGTTCACGGCGTCGCTCATTTCGTCGCCGCGAATCCGCCGTAGAACACACCCAGACCTAACGCAACACAGAGCCCTGAGATGATCCAGAAACGGATGACGACGTTGACCTCTTGCCAGCCGAGCATCTCGAAGTGATGATGAATCGGCGCGATCTTGAAGAGGCGCTTGCCCTTACCGGTCTTGTATTTGGTCGCCTTGAAGAATCCGACCTGGAGGATGACCGAGAACATCTCCAGCAGGAACAGGCCGCCGATGATCACCGCGAGCAGCTCGGTGCGCGAGCAGATCGCCAGGCCGGCGAACGCGCCGCCGAGGGCGAGTGAGCCGGTGTCGCCCATGTAGATCTTCGCCGGGGCCGCGTTCCACCACAGGAAGCCGAAGCAGGCACCCATCAGCGAGGCGGCCACGATCGCCAGGTCCAGTGGGTCGCGCACCTCGTAGCAGCCCTTGGTCGCCGATGTGCCGCAACTCTGGCCGTACTGCCACACGCCGATCACCACGTACGCGGCGAAGGCCATCGCCGAGGCGCCGGTGGCGAGGCCGTCCAGGCCGTCCGTCAGGTTCACCGCGTTCGACCAGCCCGCGATCAGCAGGTAGCTGAAGACCACGAAGATCACGGGGCCGAGGCCCAGCCAGCCGATGTCGTAGAGGAACGAGATGTGGTCGCTCGCGGGAGTCAGGCCCATGGAATCCGGGAAGTGCATGGCCAGGATGGCGAACGCGATGATGGTCACCGACTGGCCGACCAGCTTCGCCTTGGCGCGCAGGCCGAGCGAGCGCTGCTTGTAGATCTTGATGAAGTCGTCGACGAAACCGACCGCGCCGAGTCCCGTCATCAGGAACAGCACCAGCATCGCCGAGCTCGTCGGCGCCTTCTCGGTCAGCAGCTTGGTGACGAAGTACGCCAGCAGCGTGGAGAGCACGATGACCGTGCCGCCCATCGTCGGCGTGCCCCGCTTGACCTGGTGGGTCTGTGGGCCGTCCTCCCGGATCTCCTGGCCGTAGCCGCGCCGGGCGAAGAACTTGACCGCGATCGGAGTGCCGATGAGCGAGCACACCAGCGCGATCACCGCGGCGAACAGAACCGCTCTCATCATCGTGCATCCCCCAGCAGAGCTTGAGCCACCCGCCGCAGGCCGACGGAGTTGGAGGCCTTCACCAGGACGACGTCGCCGGGGCGCAGGGCAGCGCGCAGCACGGCGATCGCCTCGTCAGGGTCGGCCACGGTCATCGACTCCTGGCCGCCGGAGCCCTCGTGGCTAGCGCCGGCGTGGATCATCCGGGCCTCGGGGCCGACGGCCACCAGACGGTCCACCCGCAGCCGCACGGCCAGCCGGCCGATCGCGTCGTGCTCCTCGTTCGAGCGCTCGCCGAGCTCGGCCATCTGTCCGAGCACGGCCCAGGAGCGGCCCTCGGGACGCGATCTGGCCAGCGTCGCCAGGGCCTTGAGCCCCGCGCGCATCGATTCGGGGTTCGCGTTGTACGCGTCGTCGATCACGGTCACGCCGTCGGCGCGGCGGCTCACGCTCATCCGGCCGCCGCTGAGCGGTTCGGCCTGGCTGAGCGCGGCGGCGATCTCGGGCACGGACATTCCCACGCCGATAGAGACGGCCGCGGCGGCCAGGGCGTTGGAGACGTGGTGCTCGCCGACGAAGCGGAGCGTCACCGGGGCCTCGACGCCGTCCGCGGCGAGCGTGAAGAGCGCCCGCCCGTCCTCGTCGAGGCGCACGTCGGCGGCGCGCACCCGGGCCGTCGGCTGCTCGCCGAAGGTCAGCACCGGGGCGTCGGTCCGCTGCGCCATCTTGATCACGTAGTCGTCGTCGGCGTTGAGCACGGCCAGGCCGTCCTTGGGCAGCGCCTCGACGAGTTCGCCCTTGGCCAGCGCGGTGAGTTCCTTCGAGCCGAACTCGCCGACGTGCGCGGTGCCGACATTGAGCACCAGGCCCACCTGCGGCGGCGCGAGCTCGCACAGCTGCTTGATGTGGCCGACGCCGCGCGCGCCCATCTCGAGCACCAGGTAGCGGGTGCCCTCCGCGGCGCGCAGCACGGTCAGCGGCAGGCCCTGCTCGTTGTTGAACGAGCCCTCGGTGGCCACGGTCGGGGCGTGCGCCGCGAGCACCTGGCCGAGCATGTCCTTAGTAGAGGTCTTGCCGGACGAGCCGGTGAGCGCGATCACGGTCGTGTCCGGCAGCCGCCGCAGCACCTCGCGGGCCAGTCTGCCGAGCGCGGCCTCGACGTCGGGGACGAGGACCCCGGGTACGCCGACGTCCCTGCTGCCGAGCATCGCCGCGGCTCCGGCCTCGATGGCCGCGGCCGCGAACCCGTGTCCGTCCGTCCTGGTTCCGGGCAGCGCGGCGAACAGGCCGCCGGGCAGGGCCGCGCGGGAGTCGAGGAAGGCGGGGGCTGTGACGGTCGTGCCCGGGTCGGTGCCCGGAGCGAGCTCGCCGTCCACGATCCCGGCCAGTTCGCCGAGCGTGAGCGCGATCACCCTTGGGCCACCTTCCGGCCTGCCGAGTGCTGGATCGCGGCGCGCAGAACCGCCGCGTCGTCGAAGGGGTGGATCACTCCGGCGATCTCCTGACCTTGTTCGTGTCCCTTCCCGGCCACCACCACGGTGTCGCCGGGCTCACAGCGGTCGACCGCGCGGGCGATCGCCTCGGCGCGGTCCGGGCAGACCTCGACGATGGATCGCGCGCCCGCGGCCACCGCCTCCCGCGCCCCGGCCTCGGCGGCCGCGAGGATCAGCAGCGGATCCTCGGAGCGGGGGTTGTCGTTGGTGAGGACGACTTCGTCGGCGCCTCGGGCGGCGGCCGCGCCCATCAGGGGCCGCTTGGCCCGGTCGCGATCGCCCCCGCAGCCTACGACAACGCGCAGCCTGCCACGCGTCACCGGCCGCAGCGAGGCGAGCAGGGTGCTGATGGCGTCGGGGGTGTGCGCGTAGTCGACGATGGCCAGGAAGTCCTGTCCCTCGTCGATCGGCTGGATGCGGCCGGCCACGCCGGCGACCGCGGCCACGCCCTCGATCGCGGATTCCGGCGCGACTCCGGCACCGATCAGGCTGACCACGGCCGTCAAGGCGTTGGCCACGTTGAAGGACCCGGGCAGCCGGACACTCGCGCGGCGGCGCACGCCGTCCGGGCCGACCAGGTCGAAGCTCGAGCCGTCGGCGGCGAGGTCGACGTTCTCGGCGCGCCAGTCGGCGTCCGCGCGGCCGGAGGGTGAGATAGTCCACACTTCGACGCCGAGCCGCGCGGCGCGCTCGGCGATCCGGGCCCCGTACGGGTCGTCGGTGTTGACGACGGCGAGGTCGGTGTACACCGGGGTGAACAGCTTCGCCTTGGCCTCGAAGTAGTCCTCGAAGTCGGCGTGGAAGTCCAGGTGATCCTGCGTCAGGTTGGTGAAGGCCGCGACTTTGTAGTGGATCGCGGCGGTCCGGCCGTAGGCCAGCGCGTGGCTGGAGACCTCCATCGCCACGGCCTCGACCGACGCCCGGCGCATCGCCTCGAGCAGCGCCTGCAGGTCGGGCGCCTCGGGCGTGGTGCGCGCCGTCTTGATCGGGGTCTCGTCGACCCGGGTGCCGGTGGTGCCGATGATGCCGGTGCGCAGGCCGGCCGCGCGCAGCCCGCCCTCCATCAGGAAGCTGGTGGTGGTCTTGCCGTTGGTGCCGGTGATCCCGAGCATCGTCAGGGATTCGGAGGGCCAGCGGTAGAGCGCGGCGCCGACCGGGCCGAGCACGGGGCGCACCTCGGGCACGACGACCATCGGCAGACCGGACTCGGCGGCCAACTTGGCGCCCTGCTCGTCGGTCAGCACGGCCACCGCGCCGAGCCGGGCGGCGTCTGCGGCGAACTGGGCCCCGTGCACCGAGGCGCCGGGCAGCGCGGCGTACAGGTCGCCCGGGCGCACCACCCGCGAGTCGAGGGTGAATCCGCGCACCTCGCGCGCGAGCGCGGTCCGCGCCCCGAGGAGCCGCGCCGCCCCGAGGACCTCGACGAGCTCACCGAGGGAGCGGGCCGGTTCGGCCTGCGGGCGCGGATCGATCCGCGGCGCCGGGGTGGTTTCGGGGTTGGACGGTTTGGGCACGCTCCGCAGGCTACCGCTTAATGAGGCCCGCGCGTGCCACGCCCCGCGACGGGCCCGCGCGGCGCCGCCAGCGGTAACGGAACCATTACCTAACCGTACCCGCAGAGTCGCTACCAGGTGATGGGAAGGTTCGGCGCGGCCGTTCCGGTGGGCGCCACGCCCTGTTCCTGGAGGGCGTAGGACATCACTTTCTGGAAGACCGGCCCGGAGACGGAGCCGCCGAAGTAGTTGGCGCCCTGCGGTCCCTCGACATAAACCCCTATCACCAGCTGGGGATTGTCCGCGGGCGCGAATCCGATGAAGGACGCGGTGTATCCGCAGTACCCTCTGCAGCTGGCCACGTAGCGGTTCGCGGTTCCGGTCTTGCCCGCGACGCGGTAGCCGGGGATCTGCGCGTCGACACCCGTTCCGGCATCCGAGACGACGGATTCCATCATTTCCGAGACTTCTTTGGCCGTCTTCGCCGAGACGACCTGGGTGCGCGTCGGCGCGGCGGCGGCGGTGAATTTTCCGGTGCTGTCGACGTAACCCTTGATTATGTTCGGCGTAACACGCACGCCCTCATTCGCGATCGTCGCGTAGACGCTGGTCGCCTGGATCGCGTTGACCGAGACGCCCTGGCCGAACGCGACGGTGTACTGCTGCGAATGGTTCCAGTCGGCGGCGGGCGCGAGGATGCCGGGCGACTCGCCGGGCAGGCCGAGCCCGGAGTCGCGGCCGAGCCCGAAGGCGGACATGTAGTCGTACAGTATGGCATCGCGCTCTTCGATGTTGTTGGGCGCGAGCTGCAGGGACGTCAGGTCGGTGCCGATGTTGCTGGACTCGGCCAGGATCCCGTTGAGCGTCAGGTGCTCGGTGCCGTGATAGGTGTCGTCGTGCACGACGTAGCCGTCGCCGGTGTTCAGCGTCGGCGGCACGACCACCTTCGTCAGCGGATTCGTGACGCCCTGCTGGATCTCCGCCGACATCGTGACGACCTTGGCCACGGATCCGGGTTCGAAGACGTCGGACAGCGCGGCGTCGCCGAGATCCGCGCTCGTCGCGGCGCCCGGGTTGTTCGGGTCGTAGGTCTCCGAGGTGGCCAGCGCCAGGACCGCGCCGGTGCGCGGGTCCATCACCACGACCGTGCCGAGCGCCGCCTTGGTAGTCGCCACTTCCTGGTCGATGGCCTGCTGCGCCTCGTACTCGATCCTGCTGTCTATCGTCGTCTCGACCGAGGTGCCGTTGACGGCGGCCTGCTCGTTGATGCCGGTCGTCGGGATCTCGTAGCCGTACGCGGCCTGGTACGAGATCTTGCCGTTGGTCCCGGACAGCTGCGTGTCGTACTGGGACTCGAGCCCGGAGCTGCCCACGCCCTGGGAGTTGACCATGCCGACGACGTTCGACGCGACGGCGCCCTGCGGGTAGACGACCTTCGGGTCTGAGTTGCCGGTGATCCCGTCCAGGCCGAGCGCCTTGATCTGCTTCCAGACCGCCGGGGTGATCTGCTTGGCGAGCACCGTGTACTGCGAGGTGGAGTTGGCCAGTTGGGCACGCAACTGGGCCACGTTCGCGCTGCCTGCCGGATTGCCGAGGTACGCGGCCAGTTTCGAGGCGTAGACCGAGGGGTCCTGCTTCTGCTGCGCGATCACCAGCGGGTCGGCGATGACGTCCACGGCGTCCACGGATTCGGCGAGCGGCTGGCCGGAGGCGTCGAGGATGGAACCGCGGGTCGCGTACAGGGTGACGTCGGCGGTGCGGTCGGCGGCGGCCTTCGCGGCGAAACCGCCGGCGTCGGTCACCTGGAGCTGGACGAGCCGGCCGCCGTACAGCGAGAACACGAAGGCGAGCGCGAACATCCCGGCGCGCAGCCGCCGCTTCGGACGGCCGAGGCGCAGCGGGGTGCCGGGTCGCGGACGCGGCGGACGGGACGGAGGCTGGGTCATCTCTTGCTCCCGCTGGGGCTCGGGCTTGCGGTCTTGCTCGGGGACGCGGACGCCGACGCGTTCGGGGAGGACGAGGCGGTGCGCAGGGTGAGCGCGGCGGCGGACGCGGCGCCCGAGGCCGTGCTCGACACCGTGCTCGACACCGTGCTCGACGCGGACGCGGTGCCGCTCGCCGAGGTCGAGGGGCTCGGCGTGGCCGTGGGAGTCGGCGTCGGGGTCGGCGAGGGCGTGGGCGCCGGGGAGGGCGTGCCGAGCACGGCCCCCGTCGTCGGGTTGAGGAAAGCCGGCTGCGGGTTCGGCACCAGGCCGAGCGCCGCGGCCTCGGACGCCAGGCTCGAGGGCGCGGACAGTCCGGCGAGCTGCTGGGAGAGCTGCTGCTCACGGTCCGTCAGCGCGGCCTGCTGCTGCTGGGCCTGCTGCATCCTGACCGAGTTCTCGTCCATCGCCGTGTTCAGCATCAGCAGGCCGACCAGGCCGATCGCGAGCACGCCGAGGATCAGCAGCGCGAAGGGGATCGCGGACCGGCGCCCGGCGAAGCCCTCGATCACGGCCAGCCTGGGGCCGGCCCTCGTCCGGGGTGCTCGTTTCGCGGGTCGGTCAGCCATGACCGCCAGTATTGCGCACCAGTCTGAGACTATGCGCAAGCCGGGTTCCTCCGGCGTGCTCAGATCTCAAAGAGCTGACGTCCAGTGACGGAGCGTCAGGCCGCCATCCGCGCCCGCACGGAACCCGTGCGCACCCGCTCGGCCGCCCGGAACTTGGCGGACGCGGCGCGCGGGTTGGCCTCGAGCTCTTCCTCGGTCGGCTCCTGGACGCCGCGGGTGAGCAGCCTGAGGATCGGCTCGGTGCCGGGCGGGGCGATCGGCAGGCCGCGCGGCGCGGTGGACTCGGCCCCGGCCGCAAGGACCCGCTTGACCAGACGGTCCTCCAGCGAGTGATACGCCAGCACCGCGATACGCCCGCCCACCGCCAGTGCGTCCACAGCCCGCGGAACCGCCCGGCCGAGCACTTCGAGTTCGCCGTTGACCTCGATCCGCAGCGCCTGGAAGGCCCGCTTGGCCGGGTGGCCGCCGGTGCGCCGGGTGGCTGCCGGGATCGACTCGCGCACCAGTTCGGCGAGTTCGCCGGTCCGCTCGATCGGCTCCCGGGTGCGGCGCGCGACGATTGCCTGCGCGACGCGCTTGGCGAAGCGCTCCTCGCCGTAGTCGCGCAGGATTCGCGCCAGGTCGGCGGCCGAGTACGTGTTGACGACCTCGTACGCGGTCAGCGGCGCGGTCTGGTCCATCCGCATGTCCAACGGGGCGTCATACGCGTATGCGAAGCCGCGCTCGCGCATGTCGAGCTGCATCGAGGAGACGCCGAGGTCGAACAGCACGCCGTGGATCCGCTTGATGCCCCGCTCGGCCAGCACGTCCGGCAGCTCGTCGTACACCGCGTGCACCGCCTCGAAGCGCTCGCCGAAGGACGCCAGCCGCGCGCTCGAGCGGGCCAGCGCCTCCGGGTCGCGGTCCAGGCCGAGCAGCCGGGCCTTCGGATAGCGGGTCAGCAGCGCCTCGCTGTGCCCGCCGAGGCCGAGGGTGCAGTCGACCAGCACGGCGTCCTCGATCGCGGCGGCCGCGTCCAGGGCCTCCACGCACTCATTGAGCATTACCGGAATATGCAGCTCGTTCACTCGCAGGAGCATACAAGCGCGATCAGGCCGTCTCCCGCACCACGAGCTCGGCCGGCAGGATGACCGCGGCGGGCTCCTGTCCGTCGAGCAGCGCGAGCAGCAGCCGGACCATCTCCTCGCAGATCCGCTTGAACGGCTGGCGGACGGTGGTCAGCGCGGGCCGGGCCGAGATCGCCGAGGGCGAGTCGTCGAAGCCGACCAGCGCGACGTCGCCCGGCACCGAGCGCCCGGCCCGGTCCAGCGCGTCCAGCGCGCCGAGCGCCATCAGGTCGGAGGCGACGAACACGGCGTCGAGCTCGGGGTTCTGCTTGAGCAGCCGCTCCATGGCCAGCTGGCCGGACCGCCGGGTGTAGTCGCCGTGCGCGATCAGCTGCTGGTCAAGGCCCAGGCCGGCCTGCTCGAGGCCCTCCCGGAAACCGGCGAGCCGGTCCCGGCCGCCGGGTGTGTCGAGCGGCCCGGTGACGGTGCCGATCCGGCGCCGGCCGAGCCCGGCCAGGTGCGCCGTGGCCATCCTGGCCCCCTCGGTCTCGTTCACCGCGACGTACGCCAGCTCCCGTTCGTGCCCGATCGGCAGACCGCAGGCCACGGCCGGGATGCCGAGCGAGGCGAGCCGGTCGACCACCGGGTTGCCCGCGTGCACCGAGAACAGCAGCGCCCCGTCGATGTGGCCGCCGGAGATGAAGCGCACCACCCGCTCGCGGTCCTGCTCGCTGTCCGCGATGGAGAGCAGCAGCGGCATGTCGTGCTCGGCCAGCGCCTGGGTGCAGCCGCGCAGCAGGACCTGGAAGTTCGGGTCCTCGAAGAACTTCTCCTGAGGCTCCGTCAGCAGGAACGCGACCGAGCCGGAGCGTTGCGTCACCAGCGAGCGGGCATGGGTGTTGACGACGTATCCGGTCTGCTTGATCGCCTTGTTCACCGCGGCGAGCGCGGTCGGCGAGACGTTGACCCCGCCGTTCAGCACCCGCGAGACCGTGCCCCGGGAGACTCCGGCGGCGGCGGCGACGTCCTCGATCGTCGGACGCCGGCGCCCGTTGTCTAAGACCACTGCCGTTCCCCCCTCTTCGTCGACGGGCCGGGATTCCCGCTCACTTTACAGATCCGGCGCCCAGATCTACCCGCCAGAAACGCTGCAGCAGGAAGAACAGCGCGATCAGCGGCAGAATCGAGATGAACGCTCCGGTCAGCACGAGGCTGTAGAGCGCCGGCTGCGAGGTGCCCGCGTCCAGCAGCGTGAACAGGCCGACGGTCAGCGGGTACTTGTTCTCGCTGCTCAGCATCAGCCAGGGCAGCAGGAAGTTGTTCCAGACCGCGACGAACTGGAACAGGAAGATCGTCACCAGACCCGGCGTCATCATCGGCACGCCGATGCGCAGGAAGGTGCGCCACTCGCTGGAGCCGTCCACCCGCGCGGCCTCGATGATCTCGTCCGGGACCGAGGCGCCGGCGTAGATCCGGGCGAGGTAGATGCCGTAGGGCGAGATGATCGACGGGATCAGCACGGACCAGTAGGAGTTCGCCAGGCCGATCTTCGCCACGAGCAGGTACTGCGGCACGGCCAGCACCACCGCGGGCACCAGCATGCCGACCAGGATCATCGTGAAGAAGAAGCCCTTGCCGCGGAAGCGGTACTTGGCGAAGCCGTACCCGGCCAGCGCCGAGACGATCGCGGACAGGATCGCGCCGCCACCCGCGTAGAGCGCGGTGTTCAGCATCCAGGTCCAGAAGATGCCGCCCTGGTACGAGGTCAGGCCCTGGAAGTTGGACCAGAGCGAGTTGCCGGGGCGGAACGCGGCGTACGAGTCGAGCTGCGTGTTCGTCTTCGTCGCGGCGATCAGCACCCAGACGATCGGCAGCAGCGCGTAGACGACGCCGATCAGCAGCACGCCGGTGGGCACGATCGAGACGCGGCCGCGGCGGCGCGGGGCGGTCCCCTGCGCGGCGGTGGTGAGCGAGAGGGCGCTCATCGGGCCTCGCCTCCGAAGATCTGGCGGTTGGTCGCGCGCAGCACGACGATCGAGAGGACGAACATCAGCAGCGCGATGACGATCGACTCGGCGGCACCGAGGTAGATGTTGTTCGCGGTGTAGGTGTCCTTGTAGATGGTCATCAGCGGGGTCCAGGTCGTCGAGACGCCACCGTTGGAGATCTCGTGAATCGCGTAGGGCTCGTTGAACACCTGGAGCGTCGCGATAGTGGAGAAGATCCCAGTCATGATCATCGCGGGGCGGATCATCGGAAGCTTGATCCGCAGCGAGATCTGACGCTCGTTCGCCCCGTCGAGCCGAGCCGCCTCATACGTCTCCTGCGGCAGTGAGCGCAGCGAGGTGTAGAGCACCATCATGTTGAAGCCGGTGCCGCCCCACACGCCGATGTTGGCCACGGACAGGTACACGATGTGCGACCCGAAGAAGTTGATGCCCTGGATACCGAAGATCGCATGCAGGGTCGAGCTGATCGGCGAGAACGCGGGCAGGTACATCATGCCCCAGATGATCGAGCCGATCAGGGTGGGGACCGCGTAGGGCAGGAAGATCGCGAGTCGGCCGAGCCGCTGGAAGCGCACGTGCTGAGCGTCCAGGATCAGCGCGAAGGCGGTGGCCAGGCCCAGCATGATCGGGATCAGGATGCAGCCGTAGACCACCGCGCGCAGCACGCTCTGCCAGAACTCGCCGTCGTGGAAGACGTACGTGTAGTTGGAGAATCCGGCCGCGACCTGCTTGCGCGCGTTCGCGCCCAGGCCCAGGCCCTCGACCTGGGTCTTCTGCGTGCTGAGGTAGACGGTGTAGCCGAGCGGCACCAGGAAGACGGCGACGAACAGCAGCACCGCGGGGGCGATGAAGGAGTACGGAATGCGCCGCGGGGACGGGTTCCAGCGCTGTCCGCTGCCGTTCGGGCGGACCCGCCGCGCCCCGGTGAGGGGCGCGGCGTCGTGCGTGTGCAGGGAGGGTGCAGTCGTCATGAGCCGCTGACCGTGAACCCGGTGCTCTTCATGTCGGAGACCACCGAGGCCTGAAGCTTGCTCAGGGCCGAGAGGTAGCCGGACTGGGTCGTGACTGTGCTGGTGAAGTCGTCGCTGAAGTCGCTGTAGGCGACGTCGACGTCCGGGCCCCAGGTGGCGGCCGCGGTGTTGGCCGAGTACTGCTTGGCCAGCGTGTAGAAGTCGGACTGGGCCATGAAGGTCTGCGCCGGCAGTGAGGAGCTCGACTCGGCGGTCAACGAGGCCGGGTAGACCGAGCCATCGCTCACCAGCAGCGCGGTGCCCTGCGTCGACTGGTTGAGCCAGGCGATGAACTGCGCGGCCTGCTGCGGGTGCGCCGAGTCGGAGGTCACCGACGTGGCCGAGCCGCCCCAGGCGCCGGAGACGCTCTGGCCCGCGCTCCACTGCGGCAGCTCGGCCATCGCCCAGTCGCCGGAGGTGTTCGCGGCCTGCGAGACCAGGTCGCCGGGCGCCCAGACCGCGGAGACCCAGCTCGCGTACTCACCGGAGGAGAAGGACTTGTCCCAGCTGGCCGTCCACGCGGTCTGCGAGTCCACGGAGTGGTTCTCGACCAGGCCGCCCCAGTACGAGGCCACCTTCTGCGCCGCGGCCGAGTCGATGCCGACGGACCAGGACTGGCCGGAGGTGGACCACCACTGCGCGCCCGCCTGCTGGGTCAGACCCGCGAACAGGCCCGCGTCGGTCGTCGCGGTGTCGCCCATGTAGATGCTCGGGTCGTCCTTGTGCAGCTGCGCCGCCTCGGTGGCGTACTGGGCCCAGGTCGTCGGCACCGCGAGGTTGTACTTCTTGAAGATGTCCTTGCGGTAGAAGAAGGCCAGCGGCGCGGCGTCCTGCGGCACTCCGTAGAGGGCGCTGGTGCCTAGGGTGACCTGGTCCCAGATCCCGCTCGGGTAGTCGCTCTTCAGGCTCGCGTCGTACGAGGAGATGTCGGCCAGGTAGTTGTTGGAGACCATCGTCGGCAGCGACTGGTACTCGATCTGCGCGAGGTCCGGCATGTCCTTGGCCTTGCCCGCCGTCAGCAGCTTCGCGAGCTCGGCGTCACCGCCCGCGGCCTCGGTGAACTTGATCTGGATGTCCGGGTGGGAGGTGTTCCACACGTCCACGATCTTCTGCATGTTGGGCACCCAGGACCAGAACGTGAGCGTCACCTTCTGGTTCGAGGACGCTGACGCGGTCGGCGAGCCGCTGGAGGAGCAGCCGGCCACGAGCGCGGTGGCCGCCAGGGCGCAGGCCGCTGCCATGGCGGGGCGAGAGAACTTCATCGTCCACTCCGTTCGAGGGAGGTGAGGGCGTGACACCGAGATTACATTGGCAACACGGTTGGGGGGCTGTTGTGAACGCTCCCAGATTCGTGACAGAATCCCGTGATGTCAAGTGGTGGCCCACTGCCGCACCGGTGAGCTACCGTTCTGTAACCAATTCGTGAGCGCTCCCAGCATGGGCATCGTGGGAGCGCTCACGGAGCGGCGCGGCGACGCCCGCGCCAGGCCCCGACTCGTCCCAGCAGTAGCGAGGAACGCCCATGACCGACCACGCCAGAACCCTCGCCTACGGCGCGGACTACAACCCCGAGCAGTGGCCCGAGAAGGTCTGGGCCGAGGACGCCCGGCTGATGCGCGAGGCCGGGGTCAACCTGGTCAGCCTCGGCATCTTCGCCTGGGGACTGCTCGAGCCGGAACCCGGTGTGTTCGACTTCTCCCTGCTGGACAAGGTCATCCCGCTGCTGGCCGCCGCCGGGGTGGACGTCGACCTGGCCACCCCGACCGCCTCGCCGCCGAACTGGTTCCTGGCGAAGTACCCGCACGTGCGGCCAATGATGGCTGACGGCGTCGTGCTCGGCGGCTCCTCCCGGCAGACGTACTGCCCGCACTCCCCCGAGTACCGCGAGGCCTGTCTGCGGATAGCCGGCGTGCTCGCCGAGCGCTACGCGGCCCACCCCTCGGTCACGATGTGGCATGTGCACAACGAGTACGGCGCACCGACCGGCGAGTGCTACTGCGAGGTCTCGGCAGCCGCGTTCCGCGACTGGCTGCGCGCCAAGTACCACACGCTGGACGCGCTCAACGAGGCGTGGACAGCGTCGTTCTGGGGCCAGACGTACACCGCATGGGAGCAGATCGACACCCCCAAGCTCACCCCGATGGCGGACGTGAACCCGGCGCACCGCCTCGACTTCCGCCGCTTCACCTCGGACTCGACGCTCGAGCTCTACACCGGCCAGCGCGACGTGATCAAGGCCGCGCTCGCCGACCTCGGCCGCCCCGGGATCCCGGTGACCACCAACTTCCAGCTGATCAACTGCAAGGCGCTGGACTTCTGGGCCTGGGCCCGCGAGGTGGACGTCGCGGCGAACAACCACTACCTGACCGCCGAGGCCGCGGACAACCAGATCGAGCTCGCGCTGACCGCGGACTTCACCCGCTCGATGCGCCGCGGCGAACCGTGGCTCGTGATGGAGCACTCGACCGGCGCGGTCAGCTGGCAGCCGCGCAACATCGCCAAGCAGCCCGGCGAGATGCGTCGCAACACCCTGGCGCACGTGGCCCGCGGCGCGGACGGCGCGCTTTTCTTCCAGTGGCGCGCCTCGCGCGGCGGCGGCGAGAAGTTCCACTCGGCGATGCTCCCGCACGGCGGCACCGAGACCCGGATCTGGCGCGAGGTCGTCGAGCTCGGCGCGAACCTGAAGTCCCTGGCCGAGATCGAGGGCTCGCGGGTCGCCGCGGATACCGCGGTGCTGTGGGACTGGGAGTCCTGGTGGGCGCTCGAGCAGGTCTTCCGGCCCTCGGTGGACCTGGCCTACAAGGAGCGGGCACTGGCGTACTACGAGCAGCTGTGGCGGGCGCACGTGCAGGCGGACTTCGCGCACCCGGCCGCCGACCTGTCCAACTACAAGCTGGTCGTGGTCCCGCAGATGTACCTGTGCCGGGAGCAGTGGGCGAAGAACCTGCGCGACTACGTGGCCGGCGGCGGAACGCTGGTGGTGTCCTACTTCTCGGGCATCGTGGACGAGGACGACGCGGTGCACCTCGGCGGCTACCCCGGCGTGCTACGCGACCTGGTAGGCCTGACGATCAGCGAGTTCCTGCCGCTGCGTTCCGGCGAGCACGTCTCGCTGAGCGAGAACGGGACGGCGAGCGGCGCGGTGTGGTCCGAGGAGATCGAGCTGCGCGGCGCCGAAGCCGTCTACCGCTACCAGAACGGACCGGCCGCCCCGGGCCCGGCCGTCACCCGCGCCCGGCACGAGGACGGCACCGTCTGGTACGTCTCGACAAGCCCGGATTCTGAGACGCTGCGGGAGATCCTTCGCGCGGCGGCGGCCGACGCGGGAGTCGCCTTCGACACCGAGACCCCGGACACCCTGGAGCTCGTCGAGCGCCGGTCGGCCGAGGGCGCCCGCTACCTGTTCGCGATCAACCACGGGGACGACGCGGTGCCGCTCCCGACCGCGGGTACCGATCTGCTGACCGGTGAGCGGCACGCGGGTGGTGACGTGGTGCCCGCCGGGTCTGTCAGGGTGCTGCGGATCGAGGCGTAGGCCGCAGAAACGGGGCAGGGCCAGCCGGAACTCCACGATCCGGCGGGCCCTGCCATTACGCGTTTCAGCCCTCCGCGTCCAGGACCTTCGCGGCGGCGAACACGGCACCGGCGGCGGTGTCGCCGTTCTCCACATAGTCGACGTGAGCGTTGACGTTGAGGCCGCCCAAGCACACCGGGTCGCCGGGGTCGCAGAAGTCCTCCCACTTCGCGCCATATGCGGGGCTGTCGGTGAGCGGGATCTCAATGAGCAGATGGCCCGGATTGCCGAAAGTCACCACGGCCGCCACGTGCGAGGCGAGTGAGTTCGGGATCGTATTGACGAGGATCGGGGCCGGCAGCAGTCCGGTTGCCAGGTCAGTCGCGGTCGCACCCTGCGAGTAGCCGCCGATGACGAAGAGCGTGCCAGGGCACTGAACCGCCATGTCGACGATGTGGTCGCTCATGTCGTTGGCACCCTCAAGCGCGCTGAGCTGCAAATCGGACGCGGGGTAGTTGACGGCGTAATCGTCGACCACGACATCGCTGGGCAGGTCGGAGGACAGTGACGCGGCGAACGCCGCACCGACGAAGCCGAGGCCCGGCGGCTCACCGCTGCCGCGAGCGAAGACCACGTCCACGTCGGGGCACGAGGTGGTCTTCGCGCTGGCCGAGGCCTGCGCGGGCGGCGCCACGGTCAGGCCGAAGCATAGGCCTGCGACAGTGAGAGCCGTCGCTGCCTTGAGTCGATTCATAACTTAAGGCTACCCGTCAATCACGCATAGTACCCGCCGGATCGGGTGATCCAGCGGGTACTGATATACGCGTTATCGGTTACCGAGCAGCGAAATCGGAGATCGCGGGCAGTGCCACGTCGCTCAGGTTCCACATGGCCTGATTCTCCCAGCCGGTCGCCGAGGTGATATCAGTGGTCGACCAGCCGTTGCCGGAGACGATCGTCCAGGTCGGTTCCCAGTAGAAGGCGCCGAGGCCGAGACCGTTCGGGACCGCCTGCACGACCGAGAGCACGTCGCGGAAGTTCTCCTCCTGGCCCGCCGGGGTCGCCGCGTAGCCCGGGTCGAGCGTCGTGTTGGACGAGGTCACCGAATTGACGCCGGTGGCGTTGTCCATCGTCCACGGGTACGCGGTCTCCGCCACCATCACGGGCTTGCCGTACTTGGCGGCCAGACCGTCGAGGTCGGTCTGCAGCACGTCGAGCCGGCCGTCCCAGTAGTCGTAGTAGGAGATGCCGATGACGTCGAAGGACACGCCGTCCGCGATCGCCGTGCTGTACCACGACTCCAGGGTCGCGAGGTCGTCGGAGCCGGCGAGGTGCAGCGCGATCTTGCTGCCGGAGTTCGCTGCGTGCACCCCCGCGATGCCTTCCTTGAGCAGGCCCGACAGCTGGGTCCAGTCAGAGGTCGAACCGTCAGGCAGCAGCATGCCCGCATTGATCTCGTTGCCCACCTGGACCATGGCGGGCGGGGTGCCCTGGGCGTCGAGGTCGGCGACGATCTGCTTGGAGTAGTTGTAGGTCGCGGTCTCCAGCGCGGAGAACGAGTCCGAGGACCAGGCGGCCGGAATGACCTGCTGGCCGGGCGAGGCCCAGTTGTCGGAGTATTCGAGGTCGAGGTAGACCGGCAGGCCGTAGGTGGAGTAGGCCTCCTTGGCGCCGGCGAGCATCTGGGCCTCGTCGTTGAACCCGTCCGTGGGGTTCACGAACACGCGTAGGCGGACGTAGTTGAGCCCGGCGGCGGACATGATCTGCAGCGCGTTCTCCTTGGTGCCCGAACTCGTGTAATAGACGCCGCCGTCCTGCTCGCCCCGGTAGAGGCTGGAGACGTCGGCGCCGCGGATCGCGATCGGCGCCGAGCCGGCAGTCAGGGTGACGTCGTCGTAGTTCGTCCAGGCGCCGGCGGCGCTGCTCGAGTAGAAGTTGATCGTGCACTGGTTGTTCGTGACGTCGACGTAGTCGACGATGTGCAACCAGTTGCCGTCGGAGACGACAGGCACGTACGTGGTCTTCGTCGAGCTGCCGCAGCCGGAGAGAGAAATGTAGTTGTCGCCTCCGGTGTCGTCCGAGCGGATCCAAGCGCCGAGGGTGTAGTTCCCGTCGGTGATCCCGGTGATCGTCTGGTAGGTGTCGACCGTGTACGCGGACGAGGACCAGTGGGTCAGCTCGTACGAGCCGGAATGACCGCCCGACTCGGTGTAGGACGCCGCGGTGGTGCCGCTGGCGGTCCACCCGGTCGGCGTGGCGGTGCCGGAGCCGTTCGACTCGAAGCCGGGGTTGACGACTGTGGGGGTGGTCGTGGTGGCGTGCGCGGGAACGGCCGCGGCGAAGGACCCGCCGACGGCCAGCGCCAGCGCGGAAAGCAGGCGCACGGCCCGCGTTCCAGGGCGGTTCTTGGAAGCGCTCCCAGCGCCTATGCGGCCAATACCGCGGGAGCGGGCGGGAGGACGACGCGTCATTGCGGCTCCAGAGGGTGCGAATTGCGGGTGGGGCGCGCTCCATCCGACCGACGGGCAGTTGCGGCGGCCAGGTATTGGGAGCGCTCACATAC
>Ga0185299_10003927_pt1 | contig 18684 bp, 15 predicted proteins | sample PaiPotPPA55metaG_FD_128002 | JGI IMG/M metagenome (GOLD analysis project Ga0185299, IMG submission 128002) | Iron sulfur acid spring bacterial and archeal communities from Banff, Canada, to study Microbial Dark Matter (Phase II) - Paint Pots PPA... ...
CGGCCGTGTCCGTCAGATTCCATCCCCGGTCCAGCAAGTCCAGGATCCGAATCCGCCGCCACATGCGCCCGCTTAATCGGGCTCTGCCCTTCGTCTTCTCCTGCAAGGCATGACGGTCTGCCGCGGTCAGCCGCACACCAGGAAACCTCCGCCTCCGCTTCCCCTGCCTCATGCATAATTTTTGCTCACACTCTTCGCCCCAGAGCAACTAACCCTTTGACTCCTACGCATGGGTCGAGGCACTAGTGTGGTGTCCCGCAAATAAGTTTACGCGGTGTGGGGCATCTCTTCTCCTCCTCGCGAGCCTGGTACCATCATTCCCGCGCACGCTGCTGCTGTTTGTGCGCGAGGAATCCCGGATTCGTTGAAGGTGGTTTTTACCAATTCCTCTCGGCCGAAGAGAGCGACGCTGTCCGGTTGGCTCTCAAGCAGGGGAGGAAAGGGCGCTCATCACGTATAGGAGTAGGCCTCACCGGACTGGAACGCCTCAGCGGCAAAGACCGGGATTCTTCGGTGCGCCACGAAAGGCGCTGTTGTCCAGTGGACGAAAGTTCCACCCTACCGCGGCAGCCATGTTTGTACGGGAGACATGGATAACACCTGTACGAGGACATGGGTAACACCTACGCGGCATACTTTGCCTCCAGTGGGAGGTGGCGGAGATGCCGTGGGCGGAGGTTACTCGAGTGTCGTTGCGCGAGGAGTTCGTACAACTGGCAATGCAACCTAACGTGAACCGCCGCGAGTTGTGTCGGCGCTTTGGCATTTCGCCAAAGACCGGCTACAAGTGGCTGGCACGTTATAGCGCCGCCGGGGCGAGCGGTCTGCACGACCGTTCGCGGCGGCCACATCACAGTCCCGCCCGCACCAGTGACGAAGTTGCAGAGCGCGTCATCGAGCTGGGGCGTGAGTCGCGCAATTCGTGGGGCGGAGTTGGTGTTAAGCAGCGAAGAGGGGCAGCATTGGAGCGCTACGCGCGGCGTGGCACGGTGGCACAGCGGCTGGGCTTGCGGGCTCGGATTGTACTGGTTTAAGCAATGGGAGGACTCGTATCGTATGGGACGCCTTGATAGAAAGATCGCTTTGATCGTCGGCGGCGGCGCAGATGGTCCTCCCAATCCGGGTGAGGAACTTTCGATCGGCAACGGGCGCTCCACAGCTATCATGTGCGCGCGTGAAGGCGCGTCGGTTATGGTCGCTGATCTTAAGCGCGAACTCGCCCTTGAGACCGCTTCGGCAATTCGCGCCGAAGAACATCAGGCAGACGCAGTTGAAGCCGATGTGTCGCGCGAGAACGATTGCCGCCGCGCGGTTGAGGAAACGGTTCGGCGCTTCGGCGCGCTTCATCTGCTGGTCAATAACGTTGGGATCGCGATTGGCCGCGCACTCCTCAATACCACCATCGATGAATTCAACCGCATGTATGAGGTCAACCTGCGCAGCCATTTCCTGATGATGAAGTACGCCTTGCCGGAAATCGCCAAGGCCGGCGGCGGCGCAATCGTCAACGTCTCGTCGGTTGCCGCGCTGCTCTCCGGCAGCGGAATCGCCTATGAAGCAACCAAGGCGGCGCTGCTCGGATTGTCGCGATCGGTCGCGGTCCGCTATGCGCGCGACAATGTCCGCGTCAACGCCATCCTGCCGGGTCTGATCAACTCCTCGATGGTGCGGCGGGAAATCGGTGACCGTGAAGCGCGGGTAGCGCCGCGAATCCCGATGGGCCGTCAGGGGACGCCCTGGGAAATTGCCAAGGCCGTCGTGTTCCTGCTCTCTGATGACGCGTCGTACATCACGGGTACGCAGCTTATCGTCGACGGCGGCATCACCGCCGGCGAAGGCATGCGCCGCCGCCCCGAAAGCTAAACCTTCCCCCTGACAGGGGAGAACGGCGCGCCTCCGGCGACGCAGAGAGGTTCCTATTCAGCGCATTTCGCACGATTATAACAGTGCCATCCCGACTTCTGCCGACCTCTGCTCAGACGTGCATGCGAGGCGGTGAAAACAATCGCTACTATGTGAATTAGCGAGGAGAACACTGATGCCAGTTGAATATATTCCGCGTACGCGTGAACTCTACCGGGATTTTGCGCCCTACCGATGGGTGGTCAACACCGATACCCCGCCGTGGACGCCGCTGACGAAGCCGATGGCGCTGTGCAAGGTTGCGCTGATGAGCTCTGGCGGAATTCTTTATCGCGATCAGCCTCGCTTCCATCGCGAGGATGCCTCTTATCGCATCATCCCCAAAGCCGCGATGCAGGCCGAGCTGGATGTGTGGCACTTCGGCTATCCGACCAAGGATGCCAAAGCAGACCCTAATTGCGTTTTGCCGCTGGCGCGAATGCGCGAACTGGAGGCGGAGGGTGTGATTGGTGAACTGGCGGACCCAGCCTATAGCTTTATGGGCGGAATATATTCCGCGCGCAAGGTCCGCGACGAGCTTGCCCCGAAAATAGCCGACGAACTCAAGCGCGCCCACGTCGACGCATTCTACCTGGTGCCCGCCTGACCCGTGTGCCATCAGTCCGTTGGACTGATTGCGCGAGTGGTCGAAGCCGCTGGAATTCCGACGCTTTGTATGACCTCGGCGCTCGATATTACGCAGGCAGTTAATCCGCCGCGCGCGGTCTTTCTAAATTTTCCGCTCGGCCATCAAACCGGCAAACCACATCAACCGGAACTCCAGCACCGGATTGTGCGCGACGCAATGCAAGCGTTTCCAACCATCACAAGGCCCGGCACCATCATCCATCTTCCGTACGTATGGGATGCGAACGATAGCATCTGGGAGGAAACCGATTACACCGATGGCTTCCTGCCGGGACGGCCACCCAAAGAAGATGCGGACCAGGCTGAGGCCGAACGCCGAGTGCGATTTGTTGGGTAACCTGGCTTGCACCAAACAAAAAAGACCTGTCTCTTGTGTTGTTGGGTCTCTGCCCTCCGGGTATTTCTGATGGATGCCTCGGCTGTACAGAGGTATTAAACTTACAATTATAATAAGTTGTCCGAAACAGTAATTAGTGGCGGGCGAGGCTTCGCGCGTAGAATTGGCATTCGAACCATTGGTGCTGGAACGGCCTGAGCACCCGATATCGCGCCGCGATATCGATCGCAACGTGCTCAAGGTCCTGTATCGGTTGATTAACGCGGACTACGTCGCCTACCTGGTTGGCGGCGGTGTGCGGGATTTGATGCTGGGCCGCCAGCCGAAGGACTTTGATGTCGCCACTTCAGCCCATCCTCACCAAATCCGCGAGCTTTTCCGGAATTCGCGGCTGATTGGGCGGCGCTTCCGCCTGGTTCATGTTTTCTTCGGCGCGACCAATATAGAAGTCGCCACTTTTCGCCGCCTGGGCGAGAGCGATGATGTAGACGGCCTGCTGATTCGGCACGACAACACTTTTGGCACGCCCGAGGAAGATGCCTTTCGGCGCGATTTTACGGTTAACGCGCTGTTCTATGACCCGCGTACCTTCCGCGTGCTCGATTGCGTCGGCGGAGTCCGGGACCTTGCTGAGCGGCTGATTCGGACGATTGGCGAACCCGAGCTGCGGATGCGAGAAGACCCGGTTCGGATGATTCGAGCGGTGCGGCTGGCGGCCAAACTCAACTTTGAAATTGAACCTGCGACCGCGCACGCGATCAAGTGTTGTGCGGGCGATCTGATCAAGGCTTCGGCGCCTCGCCTGATCGAGGAAGTCTATCGAACCCTGCTATTGGCAAATTCGGCCCGTGCGCTGTTTCTGATGGAGCGGCTTGGGCTGCTCGATTCCGCGCTGCCGATGCTGTCCCACCATCTGAAGCAGCATTATCATGGGCTCGAAGCTGCGCCGACGATTCGTATCATGGGGGCGTTAGGCGAGGCGATTGGGGCAGGATTCGAGCCGCCACGTGGGTTTTTGCTCGCCTGCCTATTGGCAGACATGCATCTTACCCTGGCGACGGAATCGGGCTCCGTGCATGCATTGCGACTCTGCGACGCGTTGCGCGCACGCGGCTTCTCACGTGGCGACACCGAGCATTCCCGCTTGCTGCTTGAAGCACTGGGCCACATGCTGCAACCTTCGCGAATCACCCGGCGGCTCGTGCGACGCCCATATTATCCGCTAGCACGGCGGCTATTCGAGCTGATCGCACCCATCTTCTCGTCTGACGCTGCCGAGTTGGACCGTTTTCTGGCCACTCCACACGAGCATCATCGCGCGCGCCGAAATCAGCAACCGTCCCAGCCTATGGGAGATAGTAACCCGCATCGCCGGCGCAGAAAGAGGCGCGGCGGGCGCCGCAGCCAGCGGCGGAATCTCAGACTTCACGGGACTGGCGGCTCGGGTTCCGAGACCGCGAAAGCAGAGGGCTCTACGGGCGGGCTTGCGGCCGAAGCTTCGGTTCGGGCACCGACCGTCGTCGACAAAATGCCGGACAGTTAAAATAAGAGTGTGTCAGGGGCGCGGACCCGGCGCGTACTGTCATTATCTGCTCTTGGTTGCAAAGCCTGGCGAATCTCGACTTATTCTTGTGGCGCAGCAGCCCTTCGATTAACGTAAGATCGCATTTCGACTCCAACAGATAGTCCGCATTGCAGGTGAATGGTGGCGTTAATTGCGCGCCGCGAAAAATCCAGCCTGCATGGAATATGACCCGGAGGAGCTATTGGCTGCGAGCGGTTTACGAACTGACAAAATCTGGATGGACGGCGGTTTGGTTCCGTATGACCAGGCCAATGTGCACATCCTGACGCACAGTCTCCACTACGGCCTCGCCGTGTTCGAGGGGATGCGCTGCTATAAGAGCGACGATGGCCGCTCGGCCATTTTCCGCGCCAACGAGCATGTGCGCCGGCTGTTCGATTCAGCTCATATCGTTGAAATGCCGATGCCGTTTAGCCAGGAAGAAATCCTCAAGGCATGCGCGGATGTGGTGCGGGTAAATCGACTCAGCGAATGTTACATCCGGCCGATCGCCTTCTATGGTGAAGGCGAGATGGGCTTGTCAGCGCGCGGCAATGCGGTGCGCGTCGCGGTCGCCGCATGGCCGTGGGGCGCCTACCTCGGCGAGGAGGCGGCACGCCAGGGCGTGCGGCTCAAGACCTCCTCCTTCGTCCGATTTCATCACAATTCGATTCCACCCAACGCTAAGGCGTCTGGACCGTATATCAACTCGATTCTCGCCGGTTATGAGGCCCGCCGCCACAACTACGATGAAGCCCTGCTGCTGGACGTCAACGGTTATGTGGCCGAGGGCAGCGGCGAGAATTTCTTTATCGTCCGCGACGGTGAAGTGCGGACACCGCCGATTATGTCATGTCTGCCGGGCATCACTCGCGCATCTGTAATCCGCATCTTGCGCGATGCCGGCGTCACTGTGACCGAGCAGCTCTTTCCGCGCGACGCGGTGTACATTGCCGATGAAGCATTTATGACCGGCACCGCGGCCGAGGTTACGCCGGTCCGCGAGCTTGACGATCGTACGATCGGCGACGGCAAGCCTGGCCCTATCACGCTTAAGGTAATGGAGGTTTTCCGCGCCGCGCTGCATGGCCGCGATCCGCGTTATCGTTCATGGCTCTATTACGTCTGAGATGCGGCTGATTCTGACACTTTTCGCGGTACTCGTCGCAGTGGGATTCGCTGCTATGCTTCTGCGCCCGCGAACGGCTCAGGCGGAAATGCTCAACGTCGGTGACCAGGCGCCCGACTTCTCCACCAGTGCAATTGCAGGCGGCCAGACGATTACGGTTCACCTGATTGATTATCGTGGTCGGCGGGTCGTGCTGTATTTCTATCCCAAGGACAATACGCCCGGGTGCACGAGAGAGGCGTGCGCCTTTCGTGACGGCTACGCAAAGTTACAGAACTGGGGAATCACCGTTTTCGGATGCAGTGTCGATAGCGGCGACGCGCACCGGGCCTTTGCTAAAAAGTACGGCTTGCCGTTTCCGCTGCTGCTTGATCCGGACAAAAAAATCGCCAAAGCCTATCGCGCCGACAATGGCATTCCGATTCTCGGGCTTGATAAGCGGGTCACCTACGTAATCGGCGAAGATGGCCGGATTGTGGCCGTTTACCCGCAAGTCGATCCAGCCACGCACGCCAACCAGATCGTCCACGCTCTCGGCGCGGACCAGCCGCGTCCAGCCGCAACGCGATCAGTAATACCTTCGCCGGGAGCAGAATCGCAGAAACCCGACGATCGCGACGTCGAGTGATCCTGGGCGTAGCGAATTGTCCGAGTGGCGCGCCGGCGTCTTCGAGGTTGCGCGTCCTATTCGGGAGAGCGGCGCCAAGAAGTGCAGCCCGTCATGACCTCGTTGGGTAAAAAGCCGAGACTCACCGCAAGCATTACCGCGGCGGTCGCGAGCAGTGAGGGGTCGGTTTCGCTGCGAATTAGTTGCTCTATCGCCTTCACATGCTGTTCGATGAAGTCCATCTCGGATTCGGCCTGGCAGCCGAGGCTATCCGGGTCGAATAGTGCTTCAATAATTGGATTGAAGTCGAAATTCGCTTCGGCGAGCGCGTCACGTACGGCGACCCGCCAAAACTCGCGCCGCTCGACGATCTCGAGATCGTTCAGCTCGGAGATTCGCTGCCGAAAGATGCCAAGTAGGCTCGTGTAACGGCGGTTTGTTCGAAGGTACAGTTGGGCACCCTGGGCGGCAAGAAAATCTTGCGCGGTCCCGTCGTCTCCGTAGATGCCACGCGACCCCGCCGCGGGCTCGAGCCGCCGGTACCGTTCGGCGCCTCGCCGGTCATGGTCCAATCCCAGCGGATAAAGCCGGCAGGCTAGCGGCCGTCCCGCATGAACCGTACAAGTTGCCCCGTCCAAAGCTGCGCAGCTACCATTTTCGTCGAATTTGAGAATTGAGCCGCGGCGAATTGTGTACCGACCGATCGCCTCGCGGGTTGACACGCCTGCCACTCGCGCCAGTCGAATCACGTCATACGGCGAGAGCGTTATCACCTGGTCGTGGCAGCATCGGCCGCATTGGTTGCATAGATAGGAAAAGCGGCTGCTGCGATCCATGTTTTCAACGGATTGATGGCGAGAAACAGAGATGCAGAGCATCTTATTGCCTAAATCGCGCGCCTCCGCGGCGGCTGAATAATGACCCTCTCCCTCCCCTCCCCCTGATAGGGAGAGGGATTTGATTTTGGTGCGGGCGCCTCGACGGCGCATCGGGTGTTCAATCGCTTCACGTACCGGCGGCGAGACGGGCCAGCGCGCGGACCGCGACCTGAAGTGGCGGCAATCCGACCGATGGCAACGCGCGCATTTCGCCCATCAGATGCTCGACCTCGGCTGCGCGCCGCTCACGGCCCTGTGCTAGCCGCGCAGGCAACGGACGCGTATCTCCAGTGCGGGTCAGCAACGAGCGACACAATTGCATCCGCGCCCAAACCAGTTCTGCCGCCATGTCGCTGGCCGCGCGCCGCTCCCAGCGATCGTCGGTGCGGATGCCGTCAATCGCGTCCTCGATCATCGCGAATTCGATGTGATCGCTCAAGCTGAAATAAGTCCGCGCAACTTCGAGCGGCTCCAGTGTCAGCGAAAAACTCAGTGTCACCACATTGAGCAAATGTTGGGCGAACGACAGCCGCGTGAGACCAAGTGCGAGCCGCTCATGATGTACCGCCGTCCGCAGCTCGCGGTAAGTGCGTTCGAAGCGTGCGCGTTCCCCTCCTTTAAGCAGACTTTCGAATTGCGGCGTAAGCTGGTCAAACGCGGGCTTGAAATGGCGCACGACCTCTTCGAGCGAACTTGGTTCGAGCGTGTTGGTCAGCGCCCATGAAACGGCGTGACGCACCGCCTGCTCCAGTCCGAGGAAAGCGCCGATTTCTGCCTCGGCCGTCAGCTCCTGCGCGCCGGCTTTGAGATTCTCGGCCCGCTCGCGAATATCGAGCACTCCCTCCGCAATCAGGAAGGCAGATACCGCCTCGTCCTCTCGGACGCCGTAATCGCGCATCAACTCGAATACAAACACCGAGCCCATCAGGTCGACCATTTCATTTACTATCAATGTTGCGACCAGTTCGTGACGGAGCCCATGCTGCGCAATCTCGCTGGAAAAGGCAGTAGAGATTTGCAGAGGGAAATACGGCCGCAGAAAACGTTCAATGAGATAGGAGTCCTCAGCCAGCGGCGTAGTCCCCAGCCGCAAGGCCAAATCGATCTTGGTGTACGCCGTCAGCACTGCCAGTTCGGGACGGGTCAACCCGGCCTGCACGGCGCGCCGCTCGCGCAACTGTTCATGGCTCGGCAGCACCGTATCGTGATGGCGTAAGAGGCCGCGCTGCTCAATCGCAGTCAGATGCTCGCGAAAGGCCGAGACTGAGTAATGGCTGCGGCGTTGCTCCAAGCTGAGCGAGAGCACCTGGTCGCGATTGTTTTCCAGCACGCTACGCACCACTTCTTCTGCCACCGCGGCGAGTTCGCGGTTGCGCTGGTCGAAGCCCAGTTCACCACGAGCGAGCACGGGCTGCAGCAGTATTTTAAGATTCACCTCGTGATCTGACATGTCGACGCCGGCGGAATTGTCGATCGCGTCGGTATTGATGCGGCCGCCGCGCAAGGCGTATTCAACGCGAGCTCTCTGGGTTAAGCCGAGATTGCCGCCCTCGACTACGATTTTGCAGCGAAGTTCGCTGGCCGCGATTCGACAGGCGTCGTTCGCATGGTCGCCCACGTCTGCGTCGGTTTCAGCGCTCGCGCGGACGTAGGTCCCGATACCGCCGTTGTAAAGCATGTCCACATCCGCGCGCACAATGAGCTGGATGAGTGTGTCGGCGTCGAGCTCGGTAGCGTCACACTTCAACGCCGCGCGCGCTTCCAAGCTCACAACGATGCGTTTTTGACCGCGGCGAAAGATGCCACCGCCCTTGCTGATCAACGCCGCCGCATAATCCGACCATTGCGAGTTCGGCAACCGGTACAGGCGCTTTCGTTCGGCGTAGCTCGCTGCCGGATCGGGGTCAGGGTCGATGAATATATGGCGATGGTCGAACGCGGCGATAAGCTTGATATTGTTGGACTGCAGCAAGCCATTGCCGAAAACGTCGCCCGACATGTCGCCAATTCCGACCATCGTCACCGGTGCCCCGCGCAAATCGCGACCCATCTCGCGCAGATGTCGGCGGGCGGACTCCCAGGCGCCACGCGCGGTGATGCCCATTTTCTTGTGGTCGTAACCGTGCTCGCCGCCCGACGCGAACGCATCGCCGAGCCAGAACTTACGCCGCCCTGCAATCTCGTTGGCGGTATCCGAGTAGCTGGCCGTGCCCTTGTCGGCCGCCACTACTAGATAGGCGCCGTCGTCGTCGTAGCATTTGACCCGCGCTGGTCTTACACGCCGCTGAGCGACGACGTTATCGGCGAGGTCCAGCATCCCGTTGATCAGCATGCTGTAAGCCTCGACCGCCGTCTCCGGACCGGCGGGGCGGCCAGGATGAGGTTTGACGATGAAGCCGCCTTTAGCTCCGACTGGGACGATGATTGCGTTCTTGACCGTTTGCGTCTTCATGAGGTCGAGAATCTCGGTGCGATAATCGTCGGGGCGGTCACTGTGGCGGATGCCGCCGCGCGCGATTTTGCCGGCGCGGAGATGGCACCCCTCCATCAGGGGACTATTGACGTGAAGCTCGTACAGCGGTGCGGTATCAGGAAGATTCGCAATGCGCCCGCTCTCGAATTTAAGCGCGATGTATGGGATAGGCGCCGGCATGGGCAGGAAGAAATTCGTGCGCACGGTCGCTTCGAGCATCCCCAGCAGCATGCGCGCCGTCCGGTCATCGACGATATTGTCAATCACGCCAAGTTGTTCGAGATAGCCCGCACGCAACGATGCGGCTTCGTCCGGCGGCGTGTCGCGGTCCGGATCGAAGCGCGCCCGGAAAACTCCAATGAACTGCCGCGCCAACTGAGGGCAAGATAGGAACGGACGTTGGCCGGCATTGCGCGCGGCGGTTAGTCTCATTTGGAACGCGGCGGCAAGATAACCACGCAGCAAAGCCACTTCGTGCCAGGAGAGGCCGGCGCTCAGGGTCAGCAGGTTCAGCCGATCGTCTTCGGCCTGGCCAGTGCGCACTGCCACCAGCGCGCCACTGATCAAGCCTGCGCCTGGCTCCTGCTCCAACGGTTTGCCTTCAGCACTGCGGACACGAAATGCCTGGAGATTGGCTATCTGCGGTTTTCCATCCAGCTCCAGCCGGAACTCATGCGCATCCTCGGAGATTACCGAAATTCCAAAATTTTGCAGGACCGGAATCAGCTCGGAGAGCAGCGGTGCCTCGCCAATCTCGTACAGCCGCAGTTCACTGCAATCCTGTTCGGCTTCTGTTCCGGCCCCGCCGACCAGCACGCTGAAGCGGCCTTCTTGCAGCAGGCGCTCGATATGCTCGATGTCGCCCAAGGCCATTTCGACCGATGTAGTATTTTTGTACCTCGGCGTGAATGCCGGAACCCAGCGCTCCGCCAGTCTATGGCCGTGCTCATGCCCATAACGGGCGGTCAATCCTTCTCGCAGCAAGCTGTCCCATGAACGAGCGAGGCGCGCAATTTCCGCGCGTAGGAGCGGAAGAGTCTTAGGCTGTAGTGGTGGCGCCGCGAAACAGAAATGCAGGCGGGCCGTATAGCCCATGCCCAGCGCGAGATAATAATAGACCAGTGTGCCGCCGAGCCGCTCACATAGCGCGTGCTGGATGCGCATACGGACTTCGGCCGAGAATTGCTGGCGCGGCATGATCACCAGGGCGATAACATTGCCGCGCACGCTGTCGCTCTGCAGGCTGAGGCGTACTTCATCTTCGCTCTGGAGGTCGAGCACGAGCCGCAATTGCGCGCGCAATTCCGAGAGCCGGGCACGAAATAACTCCTCTTTGGGAAAACTGTTGAAGGCCGCGACGGTCGTCTTGTAGTCATGCATTTCCGGCTGCAAGCCTTCAGCTTGCAACAACTCGTTGAGCTTGCTGCGCAGTACCGGAATATGCTGCGCCTCCTCTGAATAGGCCTTCGAGGTGAACAGGCCGATGAAACGGTCAAACGCGTTCACCTGCCCGTTCGGATCAACACGCCGAATCGTGATGTCGTCCATCGCGGCCCGGCGATGCACTTCGGATTCAGCATGAGTTTTGGCCACTATCAGTGGAGAACCCTCGAAGAGCAGTTTCCGATGGGCTTCATCGAGTTCGCTGAGCGGCACTGGCCGGGCGTAGCGGGAGGGCGTTGCCGCGCGCATTATCCCAAGACTCTTGTCGCCATCGAGCACGATTATTTGCTGTCCCTGCGCGCTTTCGACTCGGTAGTGGCGATAGCCCAGAAAAACAAACGCACCCTGCACCAGCCATCGGAGGAAGTCGCGGATTTCGACCAACTCGCGTTTGCGCGCGGTTTCCTGGCAAATCTCCAGCGCGCGGGCAGTCATCGCGCCAAAATCAGCAGTCGCCGCAGCCACTTGTGCGAGGATTCGCCGCAAGTCTGTTTCGATTGTATTTAGCCGTACCGGCTCGGGGAAAACCTCGAGTTCACTATGGGTGAAGGACTCGCGCTTCTCGCCCGCGCTTGCCTGTTCGAACGATGCAATCTCTCCGCTCGGATCGCGTGCCACCTGGTAAATCGGATGGAGCAACATGCGAACCGGAAAATCATCTGCGCGGAAGTATTCAAGTATGCTGTCGACGATGAACGCACAGTCCGGCATCACCGTTTCGACGATCAAGCCATTCTCCCCGTCGGCCAGGCACCTGACTTTGATCGGCTCGTGGCGCGTGTAAAAGAATTCGAAAGCAGTTTCAGCTATAAGCAGCCGCTTCCCGGCAGGCAAAAGTTGGGCGGAATCGGCAGGCGGTCGCGCGAAGAGGCGCTGGGAAAAAACCGCCAGACGCCGCGACGCTTCCTCGGAAGCCGTGGCGCCTGTTTCTCGCTCTGCGCTATTAGTATCCAAGACAAGACTCACCCTCGAAGGTTTGCGAGGCTCTTTTGTGCAATTGAGCGAAGGAGGAATCCAGGCCGCGCTCTGAACTTATTTGCTGCGCACCTGGCAGACTCGTTTGATCGTTCCGCTGCAAGCACGCTCCCCTGGTGCCGCCACGAAAAGGACTAGCTTGCTCTCCACCCATCAATGATCCTCCGGCCGCCGCATCAGAGTCGAGCCGCTCGTGCGCTATAATAGTCCCTGCGTGGATCCTACATTCGAAACTCAACATGTCCAAGTATCGGCTATGACATTCGGGCCGTGCGCCATCGCCCGTGTCGCCGGGAAAAGCGTGATGATTCCGGCGGCCGTGCCGGGCGACGTGGTTGAGATCGAGACCCGGGCGCAGAAGCGCGATTATGCGTTCGGCCGCATCGCGCGCGTTGTACAAGCCGCGCCGGAGCGGCGAGAGCCGCCATGCCCATATGCCGCCACGTGTGGAGGATGTGACTGGCAGCACATTCGATACGACGCCCAAGTGAGGTTCAAAGCCGAATTGCTCGCGGCGGAGTTTCGTCGCTCATTGGGAATCGAACTCGACCCTAATGGGCTGATTGAGCCAGCTCCGGCGGAATTTCACTACCGCTCGCGGGTGCGATTAAGAACCGGACGCGGCGGCAAAATCGGCTTTCATCATTCGGGAAGCAATTCGTTTGTCGCCGTCGAGGCTTGTCTCGTGGCCGCGCCGCCGATTGCGGAGGCTGCCCGTTTGGCAGGTGCGCTCGGGCCCAATTGCACGCAAATTGAAGTCGTCGCGGGACAGCATGGTGAAGTGCTGAGCGCGAATTTGACAAGAGCACCAGGCTCGTTCGAACGCAAACTCGCGCGCCAGATGATCGACAACGGCACCACCGGTTTGATTCTACGCAGCGGTAACATACGTGAGCTGTTCGGCGACGTGGCAATCGCGTGCGAGGTGGAGCCCGGCTGCGTGATTGAAGCGGATGCGGACCTGTTCAGCCAGGTAAATCGGTCGCAGAATGTCAGACTGGTCGCCGCGGTTATGCGGTTGGCCGAAATTTCGCCCCCCATGCGGGTGCTCGATCTTTTCTGCGGTACCGGAAATTTCAGCTTGCCCGCCGCCAGGCGCACCGCTTGTGTTATAGGTCTAGACCGGGATGGACTGGCGGTTGAGGCGGCGCGCGCCAATGCAGAGCGAATGGGGCTGAAGGGGACGCAGTTCATTGCGATGCGCGCGGCCGAAGGTCTGCAGTTTTTGCTGCAGACCGGCTACTGTCCCGATGTGCTGATATTGGATCCGCCGCGAGCGGGTGCGGCCTATTTGATAGAGTCAATGACCAGGCTCAAAGGGCGCAGGCTAATTTACGTGTCATGCAATCCATCGACCTTGGTGCGCGACTTGCGCGCACTTATTTTGAACGGCTATAAAGTTGCGAGTGTGCGCGCATTCGACTTCTTCCCGAACACCCACCACATCGAACTCGTCGTCAGCTTGCTATTGACTTAGGCTTAAAGGCGTCCTTAATCTAAGTGAGGATGATTCCGCCTTCCCGCCAGAGGTGTTAACCAAAGCGATGCCGAAGCAGGAAAAATTAGCGCGTCCAAAAATCACGATCATCCCGGGTCGAGGCGTTGCCCAAACTATCAATTATCTGTTGGAAGACCGGGACGATCTTGAATGGATTATTGCGGTCGGACGCACCAAGAACGGGGAATTATTCTTCTATGACACCGGCGGCGACATCGTCGAGGATCTTGGCACGCTCGAATACCTGAAAGCACGGATCGTGCGCGCCCATTTCGGCGACGAATACGAATAGTTCCAGGCGGGGACTGTTCGAGCTATCGCCATCTGAGCGGCGAAACAATGATGTGCTCAGGCAGGCGGCATCTCCTTCCCGCCGCATTGCTAATACTGCTTACCTCGCTCGCAGGGCCAGCTCGGGCGGCGCAATTAGAAACACTCCCGTCGCAGCAAATCCCCGAGGCTCGTACAACTCCAGCGCCGATAATGCCGCAGCCGGGTGAGATTCCTAGCGCGCCCTCACGATTGCCAGCGCCGCAAGGCAACACCCGTGAAATTCCACTGCCAGAGGTTTTTCGGGGATGCTGGGCGGGTTCTGTTCCGCGCGTTGATTCAACGCGGCCGCTCAGCCCCGATACGGGCCGGCTCATCTGGCTGACAAAGACCTACACTCTCTGTTACAAGCAGGCCGGCTACAACGGCAAATGGCAGCTTACGTTTGCAGAGAGCGCAGTCGCCGACCGTCGCGAGGTGAGCGATCAACGGCAACTCATTAAGGTCAAGTCAGTAAACGGTCGGGACCTTGCGGACCTAACCGCTTATCTCCATTTCCGCACGCATGGTTTTATCGGGTTCGGCGGTATCGCGCGGCCGAGTACGCTGGACGAATTGGCCCACCTCCACTGTAACGTCCTGGCGAACGGAGATTTAATGGCGGTAAGCGCGGCCGTGTTTGTCGAGACGAACGGCGAACCCTACGCAGAGGTCACTTGGCATGCCAATTTCTTCCGCACAGGCCGAGAAACGAGTGGAGGGAATTGAGACGTGGTTTTTCGATTTCGTCTTCCTGGGCTTTTGATTCACCCATCTTCAAATTGTTCTTCCGGCGGAGTTGCATATACAACGCCGTCGAGGACTTCGAGCGGTACTCGATAGAGCAATTTGCCGCATGTGCCAGGCGGCCCGGCGATGCATTCGCCGCTATCGGGCTCATAGTAAGCGTTGTGGGTCTGGCACATGAGATACCGCCCCTGTTCCGCGAAAAATTGATTATCGACCCAGTCCATTGCGATCGGAATGTGCCGGCAGCGATTCACGTAGGCGTAAAACCGACCATCGTAGTTGATCAGAAAGCATTCCTCATCGGCACCTCGAATTGGCAGAAGAAATTTTTTGGATTCGCCTGATTGCAGCTCGCTGGTGAGTGCAAGCTTGTAGCGGATTCGAGGAGGCTTGCGCTTTGTCTTTGGTTCTTGTTTGCCGCGAGCGTTGGAAGCTGGCGCGCCACGCCGGTGTTGCCGTGTCATCCGGGTTAGAGTGTTGACCGGTCATCCGTTCCCTGTCCAGCGTCAGGCGAGGAGGGCGAACGGAAAGCTAAACTAGAATATGCCAAGGCCCGCATTCTGTCAGTTTGCGCTGTGGTCTTACCCGCCTTTCGTCTGTCTATCGGTGTGCCTCAAACTCTTGCCGTGTTTTCCTTCAGCCCTTAGCATTTGTCATATGTCAATTGGCTCACTGTCAGTCGAATCGTAAGGGGGGCATATCCGCGGAAGTGATGGACAAGCCCAAAATCAGAGCGGTCGAAGCATTTCCCGTCGAACAACAGGGTCAGACCTTCATCTTGCTGCGCGATCCAACCGGTATTGCACACGAACCAATCCTGATTGGAATGGGTGCCTATTTTCTTATTACTCAAATGGACGGCACCAATGAGCGCCTCGACCTGCAGGCCGCATTCGCACTGCGCTTCGGTGAAATTCTGCCATCGGAGCAGATCCAGCAGCTGATCGAGGCGCTCGATCGAGCTTATTTCCTTGATTCAGCTCGATATGCGGAACGCGCGAATGCGGTGGCGGAGGAGTTCGCGCGCAATCCAGAACGGCCGCCAGCATTGGCCGGTCTAGCCTACGAAAAGGACCCGATTCAGCTTCGCCAGGAGATTGCCGCCTTCTTCATGCGTCCCGGGGCCCCCGGCGAGATTCCGAGACCTCGCAGCGACGATGCTGGGTTGAGCGGGCTGATTTCGCCGCATATCGATCCGCGCCGCGGTGGCGCGGCCTACGCCCATGCGTATGCGGAGTTGCTGACGCGCGAGCGTCCTGAGTTGGTCATTATTCTCGGCACTTCCCATTATGGGCTTGGGCCACAATTATTCGCCGCGACGCGCAAAGACTATGTCACCCCGCTCGGCGTCGTCCCGACCGACCATGAATTAGTTGAACGACTGGCCAGGCGCTATAAACACGGCGATCTGTTCGAGCAGGAGCTGCTGCACCGCAACGAGCATTCCATCGAGTTTCAGGCGCTGTTTCTGGCGTGGGCGTTGGGCACTTTTGGTTATCGAGTCCTGCCGATCCTGGTCGGTTCATTTCATGAGATGGTTTTAAGCGGTGAAACACCGGCCTATGATCCGCGCGTGGGTGGTTTTCTTGAGGCGTTGCGCGCCGAGCTCGAGGCGGAATCGCGCCGAGTGTTGATCATCGCGGGAGTAGACTTCGCCCACGTCGGCAAGAAGTTTGGCGATTCGTTCAGCGCCGATGAGAAAGTGGCCCAGTGGGTCAAACAAAAAGACCTCGCGCTCATCGAAAATATCAAACGTGGCGACCCGGAAGGCTTCTTCGCCGATGTTGTCAAAGACCGCGACGCGCGCAAAATCTGTGGCCTGTCGCCGATATACACGCAGCTCGAATTGCTGCGTGACCATCCGGCCCGCCTGCTGATGCACGATATTGCGATGGAGCCGCAGACCGAATCGGCAGTCTCGTTCGCGAGCCTCGCGATTGAATGAGTGCTGACAACCCCGGGGTGACGGGGACCGTTTCCGCCGAGCGGCTTCGACTTGCTTGGGACGCGCCACGTCAGCCGAGATGTCGAGTATCGGGAGTAACGACGCGTGCCCAGTAGCCCGAAAATTCGTGGCGATTAGGTGAGCCCTCGTGCGGTTTGCATGAGGGCTCGTTTAACTGCAAGTTGTTAGAAGTACAACGACAAAACGCTGAATGTCGCAGTGTTGTCGTCCACATAACCCAGCCGCTTCCGCAAGCTTTGCACGCCCTGTACTTGCAGTCCGATTCCGAAGGCACCCGCCGTTGGCAGGATCTACCGAATACTGAGTGACAAAACTCCCATTCGGTGATGCGGGGACGAATTCGACTATTTCGCTCGGTTGAGCTGGATCCGCATTGATGCCGTCATCGTTGGCCGTAAGAAGATGGCCGTTCTGGGAGAACAGAAGTAAGCCGGTCGGCCCGTGCAGATGAAGGTTGTCTCTATAGACGACTATGCCGGGACCGCTCTGGTTGCTCGAGATATGGCCCGCATGCGCAATCGCAAAGATTTCGTTATCGACCTCGGAAGCAACGTAAAGGATATCGTGTGCTCTATCGTACGCCAGACCAGCAGGTCCATTCGCCGATGCCGGGAACATGACCGACCTTGAATATCCCGCGCCGATTCGGGTTTCAGAGGTCAGCGTAACGCCGGTCGACCCACCCACCGTAGCGTCGAGGCGCCACACCGTGCCATTGAGCAGGTTCGAGACGAATAGCTGCACCGTTGTGCTACTTAGCACGTTGATGGCCAAGCCCCACGGTCCATCTATGAAGGCTTTTCTCGGATCCCCCAACCTGGTGAGAATCGCGCCAAAGCTATTCAGCACTGTCAGCGCCCCCGGCCCAGCCGAGCTTCCGTTCACCGGAACGTTGCCGATCAGAAATAAATTTCCGAGCTGAGCGAAGGCCAGGCTAAGCCCCTTGAATGCGGGGGTCGCAGTATAGAATGGCGGCACAAGCTGCACGCCATTGCGGATGTCCACAATCGTCCGGCCAGTACCCATGACATTGCCGGAGTTGTTGAAGTTGGAAATCAGGTTGTCGGCGAACTTTATCTTGCCTCCAGGGTTACCCGTCACGAGCACGACCCCGTAAGGATTCACGTCGCCGTTAGACGGCACGGTAGAGAAGGGGACTGGTAACAATGCCTGCGCCGTAGCAAGGCGGGCGACGGGAAGCAGCATTAAAACCGCAGCGGCTATTCCAAATAAAAGCCGCCTGCTGTAAGCACCCGTTCTCCATGGGCCCGCCGTACAAATGCCAGAACTCATACACACACCTCTGATGATCGGGAAATTAGCCCGTTTCGGCGTCACTCGCGCAATTTCAGGGAGAAACAGCCGAGAGACACACAGTTAAGGAGACGGATAGGACTAGTAACACAATCGGAGCGAGGCGACAACTTTCCAGGTATTACTTGTTGATTACATCCCGAAGGACCGGCTATTTGCTCTGTTTAGATCTTCAAGGCCGCGAAACGCATCTGCGTCAACGCAGCAGCGGCCTTTATCGGCCTGCCGCGTAAGATATGACGCGCGAATTGAATGGCTGGCGTGGCTTATGGGGAGGTTCTAATTGCGGAGGCGGCTAATGGTCCTTACAGATTCAGTAGAAGAGAGCAGAGAGCTTTGCTAAGTCGCGTGACTTATTTGATGTACTCGTATGCCTATGCATCACGATGCAAATCCGACTATAGCTGTTCCAAGCTAGTTTAAACAACGAATACGCGTTAAATCTTTGGTTTTGCGCCTGACCCACGGAATCTCCTGGCTATAATGTGGGTCTATACATCAGTCTTGTGCTTCGTCAGGAAAGCGCGGACCTGCTTGACCGCCTGCTTCGCGGCCTCGGGCGTTTTCCAATCGGGGATTACTTCGATACGGGGATTTAACCTGGCGATCTCCGCTGAAATCTCTGCGGGATGGTAAATGTCGCTGCCGTTGAGCAGGATCATCGGCGTACTACAGGCTGAAACGAACTCACAAGAAACCGTAAAGACAAAATCGCCGCCGTACATGTTTTCGCGAAAGCTCGCCAATGAGTTGTCATCCAGCTCAGGGTGTTGGGCTTTCAATTCCTTTGCCCATCCATCGAACATTTCGCGGAAGGCGTCGCGATTGTCCTTGAGTCCGATTGGATTCTGGATCACCGCCGCGCTCACACGCGTGGGCGCCGTTTTGATC
>Ga0185299_10003928_pt1 | contig 18679 bp, 18 predicted proteins | sample PaiPotPPA55metaG_FD_128002 | JGI IMG/M metagenome (GOLD analysis project Ga0185299, IMG submission 128002) | Iron sulfur acid spring bacterial and archeal communities from Banff, Canada, to study Microbial Dark Matter (Phase II) - Paint Pots PPA... ...
GCACGATCGGCGCCGATTTCGATATGCCGCTGTCAGGCAAGCTCAGCGTCCGTTTACAAGCCGATGGGATGCTTTCGGAGGCGGCCGGCCAGTTCGAATTCGGGGCAGGTTACCTGCGTTTCGACGATCCCGACGATGAACCCCTGATGATCGACAAGGTCACCGGCGGGTTTCATTGGAATCCGGCGGCGCGGCGCATTTCGGTCGACCGTTGGCGGCTCGCGGCGGGCGCGACTCATTTCGCGATTTCGGGGTTCGTGACACCACCGTATCGAGAGGGCGATCCGTGGTCGATTGAGCTGACCAATGCGGAGCCCAGCGTGGCGGGTGCCGAGCGGCCCGGAGAAAAGCCTCTTGCGATCGATCACAGCGACTTGGCGGCGCGGCTTTATTTGGCTGAAAAAAAGCTTGTCGTCGACCGGTTTTCGTTCGGCGGTCCGCAAGGCGGCATCGCGATGGCCGGCGGGATCGATTGGATAAATGGACCGCATATAAGGCTTGGTGCGTCGATCTCTCCGGCGCCGGTTAGTACTGTCCTACGGCTGTGGCCATCGTTCGTCGCGGCGCCGGTGAGATCCTATTTGCTTGCCCACGCCAGCGAAGGCACCGTGGAGAAGGGCACCCTGCGAATCGATTTCGATGCCGACGATTTGCGGGCGATGCGGGCCGAACACGCGCCGCCCGATGCCAAGGTCTTGCTCGATTTCACGATTGCCAATGCGAGCCTCGCGTTTCTGCCAGGCGTGCCGCCTTTGCGCGGCATCGATGGTGCCGGTCATGTCACCGGCCGGACCGCGACTTTCGCGGTCGCGAATGCCGCTCTCGATGCCGGCAATGGCCGCGTGCTGACCTTGTCGGACGGCAGTTTCCATGTCGCGGACTTTGAGTTGAAGCCCGCGCCGGCGGTGGTGGACGCCAAGGTTACGGGCGGTGTCGAGGCGATCGGGGGGCTTTTATCGCAAGAGGCGTTAAAACCCTATGCCAGTCTGTCGCTCGATTCGTCCACCTTGACGGGACAGGCCGGCGGCAGTCTCGAAATCGATATGAAGCTCGGGCGCAACGCCGGCCCGGCGGATACAACTCTCAAGATCAATGCAACGGTCACCAATTTCACTGCCGAACGGCTGATCGGCAACGAGAAGCTTGACGCCGCGACTCTGACCGTCAATGTCGATTCGTCGGGCCTAAGAGCGAGCGGGCAGGGCACCATGTTCGGCGCTCCGGCCGCGATCGGCATCGAGAGATTGACAGGCAAGCCCGCCGAAGCTTCGATTGGCTTGACCCTGGACGATGCCATCCGCGCGAGGCAGGGTTTTGGCGCCAATTCTGGAGTGAGCGGACCGATTGGCGCTACAATTATCGCGCCCATCGGCGCCGAGGAAAAACCTAGGGCGCGGATCGAGCTCGATTTGAGCCGTGCCGCGATCGAGATTCCTGGAGTTTCGAAGCCGGCGGGACGGCCGGGAAAGATCGCCTTCGCGCTCGCCGCCAACGACGCTGGGACCTTGCTCGATCAGATCGTTGTTGACGCCGGGACGATTCAGGCGCGGGGCAATGTGCAGCTTGGCGCGGGCCTCTCACTTGTCGCGGCGAAATTTCCGCAGGTTAAGCTGTCGGCCGGCGACGATATGAAGATCGACGCGATAAAAACCGGCGAGACAATGAAAGTGATCGTGCGGGGAACCGCGATTGACGCAAGGCCATTCTTAAAATCGCTGATTTTCAACCCTCCCGCAAGCAATGGTGCCGAGCCAAGCAACGGCGGGGTGCGCAATGAGGCAGGTCCAATCAAGGAGATCGAATTCGATGTCAAAACCGGGATTTTGAGCGGATATAACAAACAGATCATTGCCGCGGCCGAATTGAGATTTGCGAAACGCGGCGACCAGATAAGGCAGTTCGCTTTTGCCGGAACCTTCGGCGGCCAGCCGATTTCGTGCAATCTGACCGGAGGCGGCGCTTTTCCCCAGCTTAATCTCGTCAGCGAGGATGCTGGATCGCTATTGTTGTTCCTCGACCTCTACAAGCACATGGAGCGCGGACGGCTCGCGGTCGGGATGCGTCTTGGATCGGACTCTCTTGCCGGCGTCCTTCTCATAGACGATTTCGTTTTGCGCGACGAGCCTGCGTTGCGCCGATTGGTGGTCGAGGGCGCTCCGCCGCTGGATACCCCGGGCCAGGTGCAAAAAATCGACGCCAACGCGATCGCTTTCAACAAATTGCAGGTGCGGTTCCAACGCGACGGCAGCCGCCTCGATCTCAGCGAAGGCACCATGCATGGCGAGGCGATCGGACTAACCGTCGAAGGCGCCCTCGATTTCGTGCATGACCGGGTCGACATAAAGGGTACTTTCGTTCCCGTCTATGCCTTCAACAATTTGTTCGCGAAGCTACCCGTCGTCGGCCTGATCCTCGGGGGCGGTTCCAACGAAGGATTGATCGGGGTCAACTACCGGATTAGCGGCTTGGCCAGCGCGCCGGCCCTGAACATCAATCCTTTGTCGGCGATCGCGCCAGGAATTTTCCGCCAAATTTTTGGCGTCGTCGATTTCGACCCCATGCATCCGCAGCAATAGGATGAATCAAGCGACCTTCAGCAGGACATGGCGCTTACGCCCGAGCGAAAGTTTGACCGCGCCTCCGGTTAGATCGCGCGGCCCAATCACCATGCGCTCATCGGTGACGGTCCGGTCGTTGATCTTCAGGCCGCCGCCTTTGATTTGACGCCGCGCCTCTCCCGTTGAGGCAACGAGCCCCGATCTGACGAAAGCTGTGAGCACCCCAAGGCCCGTCTCGATCTCGGCGGCGGGGATTTTGACGCTCGGCAGGCTTTCCGCAAGCGCCCCTTCCTCGAAGGTTTCCCGCGCCGCGCCGGCTGCCCGCAATGCCGCCTCGCGGCCATGCACCATGGCGGTTGCTTGAGTGGCGAGAATCTTCTTCGCCTCGTTGATTTCGGCGCCGGCCAACGCTTCGAGCCGGGAAATTTCATCGAGAGGCAATTCGGTGAAGAGTTTTAAAAACCGCCCGGTGTCCCGGTCTCCGCAATTGCGCCAATATTGCCAATAGTCGAAAGGGGAGAACAGGCCTTCGTCGAGCCACACCGCCCCCTGCGCGGTCTTGCCCATTTTGACACCCGACGCCGTCGTCAGAAGCGGCGAAGTCAGCCCGTATAGCTGGCGCGTGCCCATCCGGCGGCCGAGATCGATCCCGGTGACGATGTTGCCCCATTGATCCGAGCCGCCCATCTGCAAAACGCAGCCATGGCGCTTGAAAAGCTCGACAAAATCATAGGCCTGAAGGCACATATAATTGAATTCGAGGAACGATAATTCCTGGTCGCGTTCGAGCCTGAGTTTCACCGAATCCAGCGACAGCATCCGGTTGACCGAGAAATGGCGCCCCACGTCGCGCAGAAAATCGATGTAGTTGAGCGTGGCGAGCCATTCCGCGTTGTCGGGCATGTTCGCGTCGTATTTTTCTTCGCCGAAATTCAGGAACTTGGCGAAGACGCGTTTGATCCCCTCTTTATTGGCGGCAATCGTCTCTAGCGGGAGCAATTGACGGCTCGTGTCCTTGCCCGAGGGATCGCCGACCCGTGTCGTGCCGCCGCCCATCAGCGCGATCGGCTTGCCGTCAGTCAATTGCAGCCAGTGCAACAGCATGATCTGGACGAGCGAACCGGCGTGCAGCGAAGGCGCGGTGCAATCGAAACCAATATATGCGACGAGTTCGCCGCTCTTCGCGATTTGATCGAGCCCGGCCAAATCGGAGCAATGATGCAAAAAGCCGCGCTCGACGAGCACGCTCAGAAAGTGGGATCGAGGACGAAAATCACTGGTCACGGGATGCCTTCGGTAAAACGCTCGCGCCGTTGCAACAAGGTGCGCGATCCCCTCGGATTTATGAAGCCGTGAGATTTAGGGGGAAGGGCAGGGCAATGCAACGGGCGGCGGCGCGGAGGTTGGGCCGGAAGGGCGAGGACCATATGAAAACGTCTTTGTGTACACCGAGAAAGCTTAGGTGGATAGTTACGCTGCTGCTTGGCGCCGCGCTCCCGCGGCGCGTTTTTGAGGGAGGGATTTTGCATCAACGAGGGAATTGCTCCCAGCATGCCCGGGGCATCTTCCGCCCCGCGCGCGCACGCGGCGTTCACCGGCGAGAATGGCGAGTTTCGCCGCCTTGTCACGCGCGGCGCCTTGTTGGAGCTCGTGACCTTTGGCTTTTACCGGTTTTGGCTCCAACATGAGACGGCATCTTTGGTCAAATAGCTCGGTCGCGGGCGATGCGCTCGAACATACCGGCACCGGGCGCGAACTCCTCATCGGCTTTCTTTTCGCCCTGGCGATCTTGGTCCCAATCTATGCTCGACACGGCTGACAGCGCGGCGGCAGGCGAGCCTTGCTCTCGTTTGGCGAGTGGGGGGCGTCGAAAGCGATTTGCAAATAGGTCAGAAAGATTCGTTGCCGATGGCCAGGGGAGAGAACCAATTCAAACGGTCCGCGCGATAGGGCTAATGAGCGGCACCTCGATGGATGGCGTCGATGTCGCGATCATCGAGACCGACGGGCAAGAGAACGTCAGGCTTGGCCGCACCGGATTTTTTCCCTATGCCGAGGCGGACCGGGCGCTGCTGCGCTGCGCGGCCGGGGACGCGGCCTTGCTCGAGGACCGCAAGGCGCGGCGGGGCTGCTTGGCGCTGGCCGACGCCATGATCACCAGCCGTCATGTGGAAGCGGTCGAAGCCTTTCTCGCGACGAACTCCATCGACCGCGCCACGGTCGATCTTATCGGCTTTCACGGCCAGACCGTTTTGCACCGGCCGGGACGCCGCCTGACCGTGCAGATCGGCGACGGCGCGGGTCTCGCCGCAAGATTGGGGATCAGGGTCGTCCATGATTTTCGCGCCGCCGGTGGGGTTATCGCGGAGCCGGGGGTTGCATGAGATTGTTGCCCCTGCTCGGTGATTCGCGTTTCTCAATAGCGGCATGATGGACAAGACTGTATCAAGCGACGCGAACATAGGTGAGTTACACAATCGCCGTCGTTTCCGGTTAAAAAAAGCCGCGCTTCATCCCGTGAAACAGCTTTTGCCCAGCAAGGGATCGTAGTCCACCCCCATGAGATAAAGCCCTTCGGGCGGGGCGACCATGCCGCACCGGCGGCGGTCGCGCGCGTCGAGCGCGGCCCGCAAATCGGCGGCGCTCCATTTGCCGGAGCCGACATGTTCGAGCGAGCCGGCGATCGAGCGCACCTGGGAGTGCAGAAACGATCGCGCGCTTATGCTGATCTGAATTTCTTCGCCGGCCCGCATGACGTCGAGCCGTTCCAGCGTGCGCACCGGGTTGTCCGCCTGGCACTGGGAAGCGCGAAAAGTCGAGAAGTCATGATTCCCAACGAGATGCCGCGCCGCCGCGTGCATGGCGCCGGCATCGAGCTTTCGCTTGACGAGCCAGGCATGGCCTCGCCCCACTGTCAAGGGCGCGCGGCGATTGACGATCCTGTAGAGATAATGGCGCCGAACCGCCGAGACCCGCGCGTCGAAATCGTCGGACACGCGTTCGGCGGTCAAAATGGCGACCGGTTGCGGCCACATGTGCGCGTTCAGGCCATCGCGCAAAACATCGCTCCGCCAATCCTTGCCGAGATCGGCATGCGCGACCTGACCCATGGCATGGACGCCGGTATCCGTGCGCCCGGCGCCGCGTATCGTGACTCTTTCGCCGCAAAGGGCGTTTAGCGCGGTCTCGATCACTTCCTGCACGGAAAGGCCGTTGCTCTGCCGCTGCCAGCCGACGAAGGGCGCGCCGTCATATTCCAAGGTAAGCTTAAAGCGCGGCATCGGTTTTCGGGGCGAGCAGCGTTCCCCTGCTTATTCGCGCGCCGCGCAAAAAATCCCCGGCCGGCATCGGAACCTTGCCCGAACGTTGCACCTCAAGAACGCGCAGAGCCCCATCGCCGCAGGCGATCATCAAGCAATCGTCGAGAACCCGGCCGGGAGTCCCGGCTCCTTGCGCGATCCGCGCGCGAAAAACTTTCACACGCTCCATTCCCTTTCCAAGATCGGCCTCGAAGAAAGCGCCGGGAAACGGCGCCAGACCGCGAACCAGATTGTGTACGTCCGATGCCGGTTTTCTCCAATCGATCCGCGCTTCCGCTTTGTCGATTTTATGCGCGTAGGTAACGCCGGCCTCCGCCTGCGGGGCAAAGGCAAGCCCGCCGTGCTCCAGCATCGCCAAGGCGCGGGTCATCAGACCGGCGCCGATCAAAGCCAGCTTGTCACGGATTTCACCGGCATTCGCATCGGGGCCAATCGCGATGCGCTCGGCGAGCGCGACCGGGCCGGTATCGAGACCTTCCTCCATGCGCATCACGACGACGCCGGTTTCGGTGTCGCCCGCCATGATGGCACGCTCAATCGGCGCCGCGCCGCGCCATCGCGGCAGCAGCGAAGCGTGCAGGTTGAGGCAGCCTTTCGACGGGATATCGAGAATGGCTCTCGGCAGGATCAAGCCGTAGGCGGCGACCACCACCACATCGGCGTTGAAACCGCGCAGGGTCGCCACGGCGTCCAAGGAGCGCAGAGTTCGCGGTGTGACCACTTCGATGCCAAAACGCCGCGCCGCCACGTGCACAGGGGACGCCACCGGTTCGAACCCGCGTGGTCCGCCGGGCTTTTCCGCACGGGTATAGACGGCCGCCACAACATGGCCCTCGGCGATGATCGCGGCGAGCGTGGGCACCGCGAATTCCGGGGTTCCCATAAAAACGATGCGCAACTGTCCTGGCCTGATGTCGGGATTCTCTGGACCGCGAGTGATGAAACTGGGCACCGCTGGGAAATCAAGCTTAAGCTGAAATGAATGATACTCTGCCCCGGCACCGCTTCCAATTTCGCATCAGACTTATGCAACAAAATATACTTTTGATATCAACGGCCGAGTTTTGCTGCATAAGTCTTGATTTTTGCACTCAAAAAAGTGGCGCTAGCTCAGGCAACATTGTGGGCAAGTCATTTTGATGGTTGAATCTGGCTTCCTTTCGGAGGCCCAGATGTCAGATTCCGCAAGAACTGAAGCGCCCGCTCACGAGCCGTCCAGCATCAAGGACGCCAAATGGTGGCTCCACAAATTTGCTGACAATACGGTTCCGGTCGTGATCGCGTCGTTGATCGTCGGCACCTGCGTCTACCAGATTGAGGAAGCCCGCTACAAAGACATCACGGATGGCCTTCGCACACAGATCGGCACGCAGGTCGCAACGATCCAAGGGCAGGCTGCTACAATCAAAAACGAAGACGCGACTATCGTGCAGCTTCGCGAGCAGCTTAAAGGGACATCACCAGAACTCGCGGCGATTCAAGCAAACAGGGATGAGATACGCGCCGGATTGCAGAACTTCTATGTGCGAGGTGGGGAACTATTCCGGCGCAAGATTTCCGATGAGCCGTCGCTCAACAAGTGGATGACCGACGCAAATTCCTGGGCGATCGAAACACAGAATTGGATCGCTGGAAACATGGGGCAGGCCGCCGTTGAAAAATTCGTGGATCAAGGCAATACAGCGGATGTCAACTGGGGTGACTCCTTCAACCAGACGCACACGAACGCGCGCAACACAATCGCCCGCTTCCGTCGAAATCTCTCGACTCTGATCGAAACAGCAGCGTGGGACGGACGGCCCGAAAGAACGAAATGACGCAAAGTCGCATAAGCCCAAATCTGCTAAATCGACGCCCGCTCGCGCCTCTCAAAAACCCTCGTTTTGAGAGGTGTCCGAACGTTGCAAAAGTCTTGAATAACGCACACTGGCAAGGGAGGGGCCGAGCGCAAGCGGCCGCGAGGATATGCGCGGTCAGACACTGATCGAGGGCTGATCTATCACCCACAGCCACGTGCCGTCGATCTGCTTCCGAGCTACGGCAGTCACGATACCATTTGAAAGGCGCGTTGAAGTGAGCGCCAAGTTCCCACGAATCATCGCTGGCCGCTGCTCCCCGAGATCGAAAGTTCGCCCAGCCGCCAGCGGGTCGGTGTAGAACTTGCGAACGGCGTCCGTGCCAACTGCAATCCGTCCGTCTCCGCAGGCGAGCGCGACGTCCGGTTCATACAAGGCGACCATCCCTTCAACGTCGCCTGCGTTTGCTCTAAAGACCAATAATCGCGCCAAATCTTGGGGATCGAGGGCGAAGTCTCGACTCACAGGATTCATGGCTACAGCCTCCTTTCGCGGTTGGTTTCGATCATCGGGCCGGGAGTTCGGGGATCGAAGGGCGCGCCAGTCTCGCGGCGGGGCGAAGCGGGATTAGGCCTCGGTGCTGACGGGCGCGCGTTCCTTGCCTGCGCCATCCTTGCGAGGGGGGCCCCCGTGCTTGGCGTTTTTTCTGAATTTTCTCATGATACGGTCGCGCTTCAGCCTGGAAAGATGATCGATGAACAAGACGCCATTCAAATGGTCGATCTCATGCTGGAGGCAAGTCGCCAAAATGCCGTCCGCCTCGATCTCTTGCGCGCGGCCGTCGCGATCGAGATAACGGGCGCGCACGCGCTCGGGCCGTTCGACGTCCTCGAAAACGTCCGGGATCGACAAGCACCCCTCCTGACAGGTCGAAAGCTCCTCCGAAGCCCAGAGAATTTCTGGATTCGCGAGGCAAAGAGGCTCCGGCGCGGCGGCTGCATCGGCGCGTTTGGCCACGTCGAGAACGATCACTCGTTTTTGCACGGCGATCTGAACCGCGGCGAGACCGACGCCGGGCGCGGCATACATGGTTTCGAGCATATCATCCATGAGCGCGCGGATGCCCTCGTCGACTTCGGGCACCGGCGCGCCCACAAGGCGCAGACGCGGATCGGGAAGGGTGATTATGGTCCGTAAAGGCATATGCAGGAGATAATACGAGCGCCGCCGGAGGTCAATTTAGCGCCGCTCCGGCGCAACGCCCGCTTTGTCCGATTCCGGTTGAAATTCGGCGTTTCGCCTATTTTCGAGGAGATCCCCAATGCGCAAACGGGGCTGCGCATCCGCCGTCTTCAAAAAGAATGTAAAAACAACGACCTAAAGTCTATCCAATTTTGCAAAAAAAATCGGACAGACCTCTTGCTTTTTGTGCACCGCACGTTCATATTGTTGCGGTGCGGCAAGCCTCTTGCCGCCGATGCCCTTCTTGGGTGTTTCCTCCCTAGACTTGGGCCGCTTGTGGCAACGCAGGCGGCCTCTTTTTTGTTTGTTTTCGCTGTCGTAATTTGCCGCTGATCGTCGTTTGGTTGCGGGTGTTCAGGCCGCTTGCTCGATATCGGCTTCCTCGGCCTCGCCTTCTTCGGTCTTGCCGCGGCGCGGGCCTTTTTGCAGTTGCGATTCGATCACTTTCAACGACTCCGTCTCGGTCAGCTTTTGCACGACAAGGATTTCGCGCGCCATCCGATCGAGCGCGGTCTCGTAGAGCTGCCGTTCGGAGTAGGATTGCTCCGGCTGCGTATCGGAGCGGTAGAGATCGCGCACCACTTCGGCGATCGCCTTTAAATCGCCGGAGTTGATCTTGGCTTCATATTCTTGCGCCCGGCGCGACCACATGGTCCGCTTGACGCGGGCCCGGCCCGTCAAAGTGTCCAATGCGGCCTTAACGGCGGGGGCATCGGCGAGCCTGCGCATTCCGACACTGGCAGCCTTCGGTGTTGGCACCTTGAGGATCATCTTGTCCCTGACGAATCTGACCACGAACAGCTCGAGTTTAAAGCCGGCGACTTCCTGTTCCTCGATGGCGACGATCTGGCCGACGCCGTGGGCCGGATAGACCACATATTCATGCGGCTTGAACAGCTGCCGCTGAGAGGTCGCGGTCTTGGCCGGCTTATGCGCCGGGGGGACCGATTTCTCGCCAGGCTTTGCTTCCGCCATGTTCGTTTGGCCGGCGTCGAGCCGCGTGGGCGCCCGTGCGCCTGGCCTGCTCGCGATGGACTGGGAGTCCAACGTCTTCGCAGTGATCTCCGCGGCAAAAGGCTTGCCTGAGCCCTTGGCGGCGGCTTGCGATGGGCCGCCAGCCGCCGCACGCTTCGCCAGGACGCGCGCAACAAAGGCGTCCGTTGGGCCCAAAGCAGATCCTGTGGATATTTCCTGCTCGGATTTCTTGATCACCGCCATCCGTTTTTTTGAGGCAAAATCCAGCTTCGAAGAGTTTCCGGCCGGCCTGCCGGCAGGCGGCGCGGCCGCTTGCTTGCGTGCCTCGGAAAGCCTCGCGGCGTTTCGCTTGAGGGCGAGAATCGCCGCCGCGGCCGCCTTGCCTGCGGCCGTGTTTTGTGCGGTGCGAGTTGGGGACTCGACAGCCTTGCGCACGGCCGCCGCCGGTTTGGTGGCAACGCGGCGCGAAACTTCGATGGCCGGAGTCTTTTTCGCCGCGGCCGCCGGCTTTCCCCGTGCCGGTTTATTGACGGAGGCACGCCTTGCCGTCTTGCCCGAGACCGATTTTGCGTTTGCGTTTGCGCGCGCGGACGCGCCGCCGGTACCGCGGGCGAGCACCGCCTTGGCGCTCCGGGTCGCGCCCTTCTTTGCGGCGCGGACCGTGTTGCTCGCACGCGGCGCGGCGCGTGCCGCCGAAGCTTTTTTCCTGGCCGCCGGCTTTGCCGCGACCGGGCTATTCGCGCGGCGGGTCACGACCGCCGTTTTTGATTTCGTTTTGCGCGGGAACTTGTTGGCTGCTAGCTTCTTGGAGGCAAGCGCCCGCCCGGCGGCGGCCCGCTTGGCTTCGAGGGAGTGTTGCGACGCTTTTGCCTTGGGGGTTCCCGGCGGTTTCGCCTGTTTTGTCTTGTTCGCCTGTTTTGTCTTGGACGATTTCATGGTCTTCTTGACAGCCGCCATAACAAGCGCGCTCCTTTTTCCTGTCCCGCTTTGGAGACGAGACGGCTCTCGACGGCGGACAGACCCTCAGCCGTTCGGAAACTCTGAATTTCGGCCCTGGAGAGGCGCGAAGCGGGTGCTCCTCAACGACGTTCCGGCCATGACTTGGTCGGATTGACGCAACGAGACATTTTCGGCGGCGCCGTCAGGGAACTCTTGCCCCGGCGCCCTTAAAGCCTCCAAGACAGGGACGACGGGCCGCCGTGAATTCCCCCGTTTGACGGCCACCAAGAAACAGTCTGGCACAAAAAGGAGTAAAGATCAAAATATATGCTGCTCGCGGGCGGCTTCAACCCCGGTTCCTCGCCTATGCGCCGGATTTATTACGCGATCGCGCCAACCGGCGGGACGGAACCGCGGCGTTAGTCTCCTTGGCCTGGATTTGTGGAAAAAAAAGCCTCTAGCTTGCCGGGTGTGCCGTCAAATGTCTTGGCTTCCGGGGGGGCATCGCGCTTAATCGTGACATTCGGCCAGGACCGCGCCATGTCGAGGTTAAGCTTAAGCCATTTTTCGAGACCCGGTTCGGTATCCGGCTTGATCGCCTCGGCGGGGCACTCGGGCTCGCAGACGCCGCAGTCGATGCACTCATCCGGATGGATCACAAGCATGTTCTCGCCCTCGTAGAAGCAATCCACGGGGCACACTTCGACGCAATCCATGTATTTGCACTTTATGCAGTTTTCGACGACAACATAGGTCATGATCATTTTCCTTCGCGGGCGAACGCCCCATCGCCAGGTCACGGCCCAATTACCAAGGGTCATTGAGAGGAACTGTCGGTTTCCCCTCTCGACATGCTACCCATTGACATAGCGCGAAGTCGAGAACGGCGACATGGCTCGGAACGCCATGGTATCACAGTTTCCAAAACTTTCCAGAAACGCGCCTTCGCCCGCGCGGCACCATGACGACGCGCGGAGTGCGGCACTCGATCTATTCCATATGGATGGTTTACTTTAGCGCTGTTGGTCCAAATAGTCCACGGATTTTTCCGCGCCGCTTGTCCGGGGAATACTCACGTTTTAAATAGGACCATCGGCAGGGCCGGGCGGGGGGTCCGACAATTCCTCGAACAAAAGAGAAGCTTCGGAAAAGCCGCCCCGGCGCGCGCCGGGAGCCAAGACCTTAAGAACCCGCACCTGCCGCTCTAGCGCGATCGTCAGAACATCGCCCGGTCCGACGCCCTTAGCCGGGGTTTCGACCCGCCGCGCATTGAGGCGCACGTGGCCCTCCGCGACAAGCCTCGCCGCGAGGCTCCGGGTTCTTGCCACACGCGCAAAACACAGCCATTTGTCGAGCCGCTGCCGCAGCGCCACGCCTTTACCTTGCGTCATCCCCGTTGTTCAATAAATATCCCCCGGAGGCGCGATTTCAAGCGAGCAGACCACCTTTGGTCGGAGCCAGGGGATTGGCGCATGTCGACGGGCCGAGCTCGACGAGTCCAGTCAGCGGGTGCCACAAGATTTCGACGAAAGACGGTTCCCTGTCGCGCAAAATAAAGACCATGCGGGTGCTGTGATCGGCGTCAGGCCAGGCCGGAAGCCGCAGCGGCGGGTGAAACACATGTTGGACGCCCTGGATGACGACCGGCCGCGAGGGATCGTCGGCGAGCGCCACGATACCCTTGACGCGCAAGAGCTTCGGCCCGTGTGCCTTGCGCAGCAATTCGAGGAAGAGATCGAGAGCAGCCGGCGCCAGCGGCGCCTCGTGGCCCATGCAGAGGGCGCGGATGCGGGCGTCATGCCGGTTGACGTCGTGTTTTTCGACTTCGCCGTGGCTGCCGTCTCGGTGAGGGTGCCTGGGGATGTGGGCGGAATGGTCATCCGTCACATTATGGGTGAAGCCGTCCGGCATTGTCCATTAAACTTTATGAAAATCAACGACTTGATGATTAAAGCGGCACCCGTCCAAATTGAACCGTATGGAACCGCGCAAAATTGTCAGACCGATTGACAGTTTTTCAACCGCGGCGTACAAAAAAGCGATAGCCGCCAGCGCTGCAAACGCGTGACGGCTTCTTGATCATCAATCCGAAGGAGCGGACGATGACCCAACAGGAATCTACCACGTCCGCGCCGCGTTCAGCAAGGCGCATTCCGGCAACGAGAAATTCCAACAGACTTACGGCGCGATCCGTGGCAACCGCCAAACCTGGACGCCACTGCGACGGGCGCGGGCTTTATCTTGCAGTTGCGGACAGCGGCGCGAAAAAGTGGGTGCTGCGTTTCACCTACAACCATCGGGTTACCGAAATGGGGCTCGGCAATGCCGATGTTCCGCTGGCACAAGCCCGCGACAGAGCGGCCGAGGCCAGAAAGCTTATCGCGGCTGGCACTAATCCGATACTTGCGAAGCGCGAAGCCAAGCGGGCGGCCGGCGGGAAGCGCCCATTCGGCCAATGTGCCAACGCCCTCCTTGCGGCTAAGTCATCCGAGTGGCGGAACGAAAAGCACCGCCAGCAGTGGCGCAGGACGCTCGAAACCTATGCCGAGCCGCTATGGGGCTTGCCCGTCGATGAAGTGGCCACAGAGGCCGTTTTGGGCGTCCTGCAACCGCTTTGGCAGAGAGCCCCGGAAACCGCTTCGAGGCTCCGCGGCCGGATCGAGGCGGTGCTCGACTTTGCAAAAGCGCATGGCTGGCGTTCCGGTGAGAACCCGGCGGCCTGGCGTGGACACCTGGCCCTAATCCTGCCGAAACGCCAGAAGCTCACGCGCGGCCACCTCGCAGCCATGGCCTTCGATGCCGTGCCGGAATTCATCGCGACGCTGCGCCAGCGGGAAGCCATGGCGGCGCTGGCTCTCGAATTCCTGATCTTGACGGCTGCGCGCTCCGGCGAAGTGCTTGGGGCGCGGTGGGATGAATTTGATCTCGACGCCAAGGTTTGGACGGTTCCGGCGGCGCGCACGAAGGCTGCGCGCGAACATCGGGTGCCGCTCTCAGGCCCGGCGCTGGCGATCCTCGAGGAGTTCGCGGCGGCCAGGACACACGATTTCGTGTTTCCAGGCCAACGGCCCGGCAAGCCGCTTTCGGGGATGGCCCTGGAAATGGTGTTGCGACGGATGAAAACCGAAGGCGCGACGGTTCACGGTTTCCGCTCGGCCTTCCGGGATTGGGCGGGCGAAACAACGTCTTTCCCGCGGGAGATTGCCGAGGCGGCTCTTGCGCATGTCTCTGGTGATGCCACGGAGCGAGCCTATAGGCGCGGTGATGCCTTGGAGAAGAGGCGCGCGCTCATGGAAGCGTGGGCGAATTATTGCGAACCGACGCTGGGCTCGAATGTCGTTCCGATGGCGCGCGAGAAAAGCCGTCGATAAATATCGGTGAATTGATGCGGATAGTCCTGCATAAATATCGATACACAGCGCATATCATCGGGCATGGGCAGACAGCATACTCATCCCGGAGAAGTGCTTGCCGAAGAACTCATGAAGCCGCTCGGCCTATCGGCGCGGGCGCTGGGCGCAGCCATCGGCGTTCTGGGCAATCGCGTGTCGGACATCGTGCGAGGGAGCGCGAGATGACAGAGGACGAAGATATCGACGCTCCAACTGTCGAGGAGCTTACGATGCTGGCTACTCTTTTGTGGGACGCAAATCCGCGCAAGCCATTGAAGGGAAAAAAAGGGGAAGCACTTCGTGAATTATTGAAATCCGGGCTCAAATTGCCAACGGATCGCTCTCTGCCACTGAAAGAGTACGTTTGGGCAATCGCCTATGGGCTTTGAACGGGACATCGTTTTCCGGCCCAGGCCCTCTCGGTGTGGGACAATTTGTGTGGCGCCCAAATCGCCGCCCGAAAGGCGCGCCCAGCAAAACAGTTGACGCCGAATTAGATTGTCGGCTCATCCAGCGCGCTAAAGTCCTGTTAACCTTGAAGAAGACTGTTGGGGGGCCCTGCGAGCGGCGATAGAGGAAGCTCGGGAAGGAGGAAAACTAGTCTATGTCGAGACTGAAAGTCAGATCAAAAGGCTCCGCCGGAAGGCACGTCGTCTTGGATTGCTGACGGAGTAGCCCTTACAGCATACTTTATGTCCCTGTATGACAGCGGAATCATGCTTATGGTGGCGAACCATCGCAACTCGATGGAGCCAACATGCCAGGCTTTTCCCCGACTATTCGCCTCGAAGATCGACTCGCCCTTCGCGTCAATGAAGCGAGCATTGTGGCGGGAATTTCCCGCAGCACAATTTATAAGTTGATGGCATCCAAAAAGCTCCGCACAACGATGGTTGGCGGACGCCGCTTGATCCTGCGCGAAGACTTGCAGAAGCTCTTGCTGGCAGGGGCCAAGTGAGCCATGGCCGCTCAAAACGAAGCCCCACCTGGCAGGGCGGGGCTTCTCGATATCAATTCCGTGGCCGGAAGCGATATTGAGAGTAGCCAAAAGCATGTCCATGTTCAAGAGGCAATCGCGGCCCTTCATCGTGATTTTGTCGCCGAGGCGTTACGCATCGCGGGCATCAAGGCGTTGCATGCCGCCGACGACATAACGCTCGGCGATGACGGCTGTGCCGAGCGCGGAATCCAGATTGCCATCCAAAATTTGCGCGAGGCCGCCACGGCTATTCGACAGCTACAAAAGCTCAATGACGCCCGTTCCGCCCACCGGCGACAGGAGGACAGCCGACCGCATGAGTACAAGGTCACCTCGCAGTCGAACGGAGCGAGTCAGGCCCTTGCAGCCTTCATGCAAGAGAATCGCCCATGACTGTGCTTCTTCGTTCATGGGCCGCGGCTCTGGGCGGCGACGTTTCCGGCAGGGGCGTGATTTGCCCAGGGCCCGGCCATAGCGCGCGCGATCGATCCTTAAGTGTCACGCCTTCCGTCACGGCGCCCAACGGCTTCCTCGTCAATAGCTTCGCGGGCGATGATCCGCTGGTTTGCCTCGACTACATTCGCGCAAAGCTCGGCTTGCCGGAATTTAGCCCAGAGCGGTCGCGGAAACGGGCTACAGGCTGGCAAAGCGAGCCCGCAGGCCAGCCCGCCAAGGCCGTCACGCAGCCCCCGGATAACGCCCGCAAGTCCACCTGGCTATGGGGCCTTCGTGAACCGGTTACCAAAAGCTGCCCGGCGGTTTTGTATCTCCGGCGGACGCGCCGCTATGGCGGCCCGATCCCGCCAACGCTTGGCTATCTTCCTCCGAACGGCAAGCATCCGCCCGCCATGATCGCCGCTTTTGGATTTTGTGACGAGCCGGAGCCCGGGGGGATCGATCCGCCGGCCGTTGTGACCGGCGTGCATATTACGCGATTGACGCCGGGTGGCTGCAAGACGCCAGAGGACAAGCCGAAAATCATGCTCGGGGCAATGTCTGGTTTGCCGATCGTGCTGGCGCCGGTCAATGATGGTCAAGGGCTTGCGATCACAGAGGGGATTGAGGACGGGCTGAGCGTTTTTGAAGAAACCGGCTTGGGCGTTTGGGCGGCAGGCTCGGCCGGCAATATGCCAAAGATTGCCGCGGCGCTCCCGTCCTATGTCGAGTGCACCACGATATTCGCGCATCGCGATGAGACCGGATTGCGCTTTGCAACAGAGGCCGCCCGGCTGATCGCCGCCATGAGAGTCGAAGTCCACATAAAAGGACGCGGCTGATGGCAAAAGGACCGGACTGGAATGATGTCCACCGCGCGAATCCCGGCGCTGTGCGCGACGCGCTGACTGAGCCGGACATCCCGTTTGACGATGCGTCGCCGCTGAATGGCGATGGCGAGGCGTTTTTCAGGAAATGGCCGCCGGACAGGCGGTCTGTGAATGCGCTGGAGCTACCTGCGTTTGGTGAAACCTTCCTTATCAAAGCGAGCGAGATAACGCCGGAGCCGATTTCATGGCTTTGGAAATATTGGCTCGCACGCGGCAAGCTACACATCATTGCCGGCGCGCCCGGAACCGGCAAGACGACAATCTATCTCGCATTCGCGGCAATCATTACATCGGGCGGAACATGGCCGGACGGAACGCGGGCGGCCGCTGGCAACGTCTTGATATGGACTAGCGAAGACGGCCACGCCGATACGATTATCCCGCGCTTGATGCGCATGGACGCGGACCTCGGCCGCGTTTTCATTATTCGCGGTCATTGCGACGCGAAGGGCAAACAGCGGCCATTTAATCCTGCAACCGACATGGACTCGCTTAGAGCAAAAGCCGCGACGATTCCGGGCGGCGTTGATTTTGTCTTTCTTGATCCGGTCGTCGCGGCCGTTCCCACGACTCGCAACTCGGACAAAAATGCGGAGACACGCGCCGGCTTGGCGCCGTTTGTAGAATTCGTTGAAGCATTGAACGCGGCCGGCGGCGGCGTTACCCACGTCTCGAAAGGGACATCAGGCAAAGACCCACTCGAGCGTGTAACCGGCACTCTCGCTTATGGCGCGGTGCCCCGAATTGTCATGCTCGCTGCCGAAAACAAAGCCGAGGGCGACGGTGAACCAGAGCGAATCATGGTTCGCGCAAAGAACAACATCGGGCCGAAAGACGGCGGCTTTGGCTATCATATCGACGCAGCGCCTTTGCGCGAATGCCCGGACATCGAAGCAACCCGCATTGTCTGGGAATTGCCGCTTGAGGGGAGCGCTCTCGAATTGCTGAACGATGCCGAAGGCGAGACGGGTAGGGTTTCCAAGTTGGATGAGGCGAAACGGTTCCTGCGGGCGGCTTTGTCAAAAGGCGAGCGGCCGCAAGACGAAGTCAAAACGGAGGCAGCGGCTCAAAATATTTCATGGGGAACGCTGAAACGCGCCTCCGAAGGCGGCGAGGTCATCAAGCGCAAAGACGGCTTCGGCGCCGGAGCGCGCTCGTTTTGGGGGCTGTCATGACCATGGAAGCGCAAATTCCACGCTTTGATCCTGCACTTGTTGCGCTTCTATGGGAAATCAAAGGAGTGCAAAAGACCACAAAAGAGATCAAGTCATATTCTCGTAAGTTATTGATTTTTTCAAAGGAGAGCAAGAAGTGCAAGTTTTTGGATACGCGCGCGCGAGGCACATGGCCGCAACCGCAGCATCGGCATGACTCTCACAATCACGCTGGCAGCGTTGTCATCGGCGAGACGAATGTAATCGAACTAACGAAAGGGAGGGTTCGCATCGCCGTTAACCACACATCACGCTACGAATCATTCGAGAATAGGAAGTCACACCCCCCAGGGTGGGACAAAAAATTTGAGATCAACCCCATGCACCAGAGTATCGGGACACGACTTGACAACTTACGGCGAGCGCCACGATGCGGGGCGACGACGCGCGAGGGTGCGCCATGCCAATGTCCGACCATGCGCGGCCGAAAGCGGTGTCGCCTACACGGCGGGTTGAGCCCCGGCGCGCCGCGCGGCGCTCGGAACGGGAATTTCACGGACGGCAGTTGGACCGCCGAGGCGATCGAAGAGCGTCGGTGGCTTCGGTCACTTGTTCGGTTCTTCGGCAAGCCTGAAAACGCACCATGACAGCGAAAAGCAATATTCCGATTGGTGCGGTTGCCAGTGTCGCGCGCCGCCCTCCCGTGCGAGTCAAGTTGCGGCGCATCAGCGCGGATCTGGCGAAGGCATATCCGCCCGACGGCGAGACCAGGGCTTGGTGGGGTAGGCTCAAGAGGGCACTCGGCACGAGCTCGAGCGCTTTCGTCAATGCCTCCTTGCTTCAACTGCAAGCCGCCGCTCGACTGCCATTCAGCGGCATCTCGGAAACCGCCGTGAATGCCGCGCTTGCCATGATTGAGGCCGCCGCCCCGAAGGACGAGATCGAGGGAGCGCTAGCCGTTCAAATGGCCTGCACGCACACTGCAGCGATGGCGGTCCT
>Ga0185299_10003930_pt1 | contig 18668 bp, 16 predicted proteins | sample PaiPotPPA55metaG_FD_128002 | JGI IMG/M metagenome (GOLD analysis project Ga0185299, IMG submission 128002) | Iron sulfur acid spring bacterial and archeal communities from Banff, Canada, to study Microbial Dark Matter (Phase II) - Paint Pots PPA... ...
CAAATTCGAAAGTCTATCTGCAAAATCTCCTGACGCAACGTCGGCTGAACAAAAAATCATTTCAGCGCACCCCATCCACGTTCCTGTAGCGCTGGCGCTGCTCTTTTATTTATACATCGGCACGGAAAACGGCATCTCCGGCTGGGCAGCCGAGCAGGCTCATCGAGTCGGTACGGGAAATGCCTCCGCCGTCATGCCGATGTTTTTTTGGGCCGGCCTTTTATCCGGCCGCGGCATCTCCGCATTGATTCTCACAAGCGCCAAAGAAAGCTGGCTGGTGATTACCGGCTTGGCGCTGTCGGCTGTGGGAACAACGTCGCTACTGCTTGCGACAACGCGTTCACAGGTAATTCTCGGCGTAGTGCTGGCTGGCTTTGGCCTGGCCAGCGTCTATCCCATTTTTATTTCCTGGCTTTCCAAATGGTATGGCGAACGGGCTCGGCGACTGGGTGGGGTGATGTTTTCGCTAGCTGCGCTGGGCGGCGCGACGATGCCCTGGATGGTAGGATTTGTTTCGCAGCACGTCAACAGTTTGAGAGTGGGCTTGCTGGTTCCGCTCGCCGGATGCGCCGCTATGATCGTGTTGGTCGCCGTGTTGCGCCGCCGCATCGCAGCCTGAGGTATTCTTTCCCAGTGCAGCCCGTGCAGCAGTTCTCCTTGCAGCGCTCGCCGACCACTGGCCTGCTTTTCGGCCTGATCATTACGCTGGCCGCGGTGCTGGCTTACGCGTCGTACATTACCGTGCAGCTTTCGGGTTTGCGCCGGCTGCAGAGCGACATGGTCGATCGCAATCGCAAAGATTCGCTGCAGCTTCTTCGCATTCAAAATGATTTGAATTCCATCGCGCTGGCCATGCGCGACATGCTTGACGCCGCCGAGCCTTATCCGCTCACCGCGTGGTCTGCGCAGTTCGATCGCATTCATGCCGATCTGGATGCCGCACTGAAACTCGAAGAAAAATTTGCCGGCGCGAATCGTACTCCTGAGCAGCGCCTCTATCTCAACCAGTCGCTAGCGCAATTCTGGGATGCGGTGAATCGCATGTTCGCTTTAGCCGGCGCTTCCAAAGAAGCGGAAGCACGCGAGCAAATCCGGCTCACACTTCAAGCCCGCCAGCAGGCTCTAAGCACCGCGGTATCGCGCCTGCTGGTTGAAAATAACGAAGGCGAGGAGCAAGCCGCTGCACGCATCGCGCACATCTACGACAGCGTGCAACGCCAGCTTTATCTTTTTCTGGCCGCCACGCTGATTGCCATCGTGCTGACCAGCCTTTACCTCATTCGCGCCAACCGGCAGATTTTCGCGCGACTGGCAGAACTCTCCGAGCAGCGCAGCGACCTCGCTCAGAAATTAATTTCCACGCAGGAATCGACGCTGCGGCACATTTCGCGAGAATTGCACGACGAATTTGGACAAGTCTTGACCGCCATCGGCGCCATGCTCGGACGTGCTGGAAATCAGGCCCCCGAAGGTTCGCCGCTTCGCGCGGATCTTCAAGAAGTGCGCGAAATCGCGCAATCCACGCTGAACAATATCCGCGGCCTTTCCCAGGCGCTGCATCCCGTTTTGCTGGAAGAAGCGGGGCTCGAGAGCACCCTGGACTGGTATATTCCTACCGCGGAGCGCCAAACCGGTATTCGATTGCACTATGAAAAATCCGGCCAGCCATTTCCAGTAGACACCGGCGCTGGAGTTCATCTGTATCGCATCATTCAGGAAGCGCTTAACAACGTTAGCCGCCATGCTGGTGTTACCGAGGCGTGGATTCGCCTTAAATTTCTGCCGCATGCCCTGGAGCTGGAAGTGGAAGACCACGGCAAAGGATTCGTCACCGGCCCGAGCACTCCAAACGGAAACATTCCCCGGGGGATCGGTCTGGTGGGCATGCGTGAGCGCGCCGAATTGATTGGCGGCACTCTGGAGATAGCGCATCCTGCGCAGCGAGGAACATTGGTTCGTGTGAAAATTCCGCAGGACAAATTGCAAACCCATGCCGCGTAAAATCACCGTACTGCTGGTCGACGATCACGCGCTGGTGCGCCGCGGTTTCCGCCGCATGTTGGAAGATGATCCAGAAATTTCCGTCGTTGCGGAAGCCAGTGATGGCCCGGAAGCCGTGCGGCTGGCGCTCGAACTGCGCCCGCAGGTAATCGTGATGGACTGTGCGCTTCCGGAATTCAATGGCATTGAAGCGACGCGGCGCATTCGCAAAGAATTTCCCGCGGTGGAAATTTTGATGTTAAGCATGCACTCGGAAGACACCCTGGTGCGCCAGGCTCTCGACGCCGGCGCGCGTGGATATGTTTTAAAAAATGCCATGGAGCTCGATCTTGTGAGCGCGGTGAAAACTGTCGCGTTGGGCAAAGCTGTCCTGGACCCACAGGTTTCCAAGCCGGCGTCGCTAAAGGGCGAGCGCGGCTCCGGGCTCACTACTCGCGAGCTGGAAATTCTTCAACACATCGTGGCGGGAAAATCCAATAAGGAAATTGCCGTCGATCTGGGACTCAGTTCCAACACCGTGGCGGTGCATCGCGCCAATATTATGGATGCGCTGGGTATTCACAAAACCGCCGAGTTGGTCGTGTACGCCATTCGCAACGGGCTGGTCAGTCTTCCATGATATGGGCTTCCATGATGTGTGGGCTTCGATGAAGCGTCGGCAGTTCGTTGCCGCAACCGGCGGTGTGGCACTTAATGCAGCTTTCGCGCCGCGCAATCTGTTTGGCATGCCACCTGCGCCACTGGGGTTCAGCTTCGCCGATGTCACCAGCGTGGCAGGGATCCAGTTTCAGCATAATAGCGGAGCCTTCGGCGGGAAATTTCTGCCCGAAACACTGGGCTCTGGTTGCGCATTTCTCGATTACGACAACGACGGCTGGCAAGACATTTTGCTGGTGAATGGAATGGATTGGCCCGGTCACAAGCGGCAGAAATCGACTCTGCGTTTGTATCGCAATAATCGCAATGGAACTTTCACCGACGTTACGCGCGCCGCCGGCCTGGATATCGAAATGTACGGAATGGGCGTGGCCATCGGCGATTACAACAACGATGGCTTCCCGGACATTTTTATAAGCTGTGTCGGGCAGAGTCATCTCTTCCGCAACAATGGCGATGGCAAATTCACGGACGTCACCCGCGCCGCCGGGCTTCTGAACCATCAGGGTTTCAGCACCTCCGCTTTGTGGATCGATTACGACCGCGATGGTTTGCTGGATTTATTTGTATGCAACTATGTGCGCTGGTCGCCGGAGCACGATGTGTTTTGCAGTCTCGACGGCACGCATAAATCGTATTGCACTCCGGAAGCGTATCGCGGCAACACCTGCTGGCTGTTTCACAATCGCGGAGACGGCAGGTTTGAAGATGTCACCGCTACCAGCGGAGTCTTTGACAGCAGTTCGAAATCTCTCGGCGTGGCCATGTTTGATTACGACCAGGACGGCTGGCCCGACCTGCTGGTGGCCAATGATACGCAGCCAAATAAGCTGTACCGCAATTTGCGCAATGGAAAATTCAAAGATGTCGCCGTGGAAGCGGGGCTGGCCTTCAGCACCGAAGGCAAGGCTCGCGCCGGGATGGGCGTGGACACTGGCGATTTCGACAATTCCGGGCGGCCCGGGGTGGCCATCACAAATTTTGATAACGAAATGATTGGTTTATATCGTGCTGTCCCGGCGACGGCCTACGATGACATCTCACAACCAAGCGGCATCGGCGGCCCGTCTAAAAGCACTCTGGGTTTTGGCTGTGCTTTCCTGGACGTGAATCTCGACGGCTCCCTCGATCTCGCGGTAGCCAACGGACACATCGACGAAACGGTGCGCAACATCCGCGGCAACGTCGGTTATGCGCAGCCCCCGCATCTCTTTCTCAATGGCGGTAATGGGAAATTTCGCGATGTCGCTGCCGAAGTTGGCGGCGGATTCGAGAAAGCAAAAGTGGGGCGCGGCCTGGCTTACGGGGACTTTGACGGCGATGGCGATCTCGACATTCTGATGACCACCAACAACGGGCCCGCGTATTTGTTTCGCAACGATCAATCGTCAGGCAATCGCAGCATGCGCTTTCGCCTGATCGGCACCAAATCGAATCGCGATGCTATCGGCGCGTGCGTGCGTATTTTCTACAACGGGCAAACTCAATCGCGCCTGGTACACGGTGGCTCCAGCTATCTTTCGCAGTCGGAACTCCCGGTGACCTTTGGTCTGGGTAAACACGACAAAATCGATCGCGTCAGCATCGACTGGCCCAGCGGCAGAAGCGAGGAATTCAAGGATCTCGCAGCGGGGCGCTATGAATGCACCGAAGCTAAAGGCGTAAAGCCCGCACCCAGGTAAGCTGGCTATCCATTCTTTCAGGCAATTTCCCGAGCGTTGTAAGCCCGAACAACACCGGCAATAACTCGAGAAAATTTATGCGGGAATTCGCGCCAATTCCTGGACAGCCCGATAAGCCTGGTCCATCGCTTGATCCGTGTAAGCCGCAGCGGCAGCATCGGCGTTGGCAATGGTGATTCGGCCAAACGGTTTGCGGCCAATTTCGCAGGGCGATTGGCGCGGTGGCCAGTCTGGATCGAAGAGCGGATTGTATTCATACGCGTAACCGTGCGGCCAGCGATTGACGGTGATGGCATCGATGTCGCGCGCAGGATCGAAGCCGCCTGGACCCAGCACGCGATAAAGTTGATCGCGAAGTTTGCGTTCGAAGGTGTCGAACGGCGTCACGAGCAACTCCGCTCTGCCCACCTTATGCTGTTCGCGTTCCGGAAGCCCCGGGGCGCACGGCGTTTTCGTCAGCCGGACCAGGATGGGCTCTTCCGGTGACAAGGGAGCCCTATAATCGCCGATAGTCACGGCATTATCGAGCGAAACGTGGGTGTGATACATGCCGGGACAAGTCACGTGATAGACGCCGAGTTTCTCGAAGGCTTTCCAGTTCTTAATGGCAACGGAGGTGTAGACCAGCGGCACCTTTGTGCCATAGAGCAAGGCATCCTTCTGCGTTTGGGGCAGCTCCGGGCATACGTAAGGAATTACGGTATTCCAGCAGGCCATCACTGCATGTTTGCCCCGCACCAAATAAAGTTTTCCTTCTCGCGAATAGCTGACTTCCACTTCCTTCGTCGACGCTACATCGCCAGCATGGCGAGCCTGCACCACCGTACTGTTCAATCGGATTCGCACCGCAGAAGTGGATCGATCCAGCTTGCCGTAGTCCGCCTTGGCGGTAACAATATCCTCGGCCGTATTTCCGCCAATCGATCCAGGAATTAAAGCGCGAACCAACATCCGCGCTATGGAAGCGTTGCCGTCCGGATAATGAAATTCATAATCGGCTTTGGGAGTGGCGAAACCTCGCGCGGTGAAGCCCATTCGCGGATGTGGGCCCGGCGTCAGATTCAACCCTGTAAATCCAGGACTGCGCAGAACCCAGCAATCGAGCGCGCTGACAGCATCAATGCCTACACCATATAGACCTTGCGTCTGAACTTGATAAACGGGAATAACGCCCGGATCAACCCTCACCACTTTCAACAAATAATCTTTATAGCTGATGCGCGAAAGGCGATCTTTTTTTTCGTCGGAGGAAAGTCCTGGAAAGAAATCGACGGTCGTTTCATTTAAACGCAAAAAATCGTGCCTGGCATTTTCAGACAAGGGAGTCTTCTGGACGAAGTCAGTGAGATCGCCGCCACCACGATTGCGGCGGCCCGGCCCGCCCGGGACGAATTTGTCGGAGCCAAATGTTTCCTTATCAAAAAAGTAAGCGCTTTGCAGATTCTTGTAGGCGTCTTTGACGTTGCACTTCTCTGCCAGCGCCGCCGGGTCGATATGTAGCTCGGCCATCAATCCAGCGGCTTCTTTGCTGTACGGGAAGGGCGACTCAATCGCCCAGGTTCCACCATTTGCAAGCAATAGCCGCCCAGCCGGGTGAAATTCGTTGCGCCTGGCATGACCGCCAAAATCATCGTGGTTTTCAAGAATCAAAATCCGCGCGGACGGATTTTGCTTGCGATAAAAATACGCGGCCGAGAGCCCGCTTAAGCCACCGCCCACCACGATCAAATCGTAGACTTCGTCAATGCGCCTCGGTTGACCTGCTTTCTTCCAGAAATCTCCATCCCGTAACGCATGCGCGACTTCATAAGATCCATCTGTGCTACCGCGCATGTCGGTAAGAGCAGGAGGGTAGTAACCAGGCTTGTCTTGAGCAAATGCTTCGGCAGTTTCCGCGGACAGGTCCAGTCCGGGCAGAGCGGACGTAGCTATTGCGCCACCAATGGCAATGCGCACGCCATTCAGAAAATCGCGTCGCGTAATGGACCGATCCATCCCCAATTGTCGATCGCTTTTGTTCATCCGGTCTCCGGGTAGTTCGTCTACTTCAAACGCAGGGTGACATTAAATATCACGCGGGCTTGTGGCACGTCCACAGCGCCCATTAAACTCATTCCTATCCTAGTATTTTTGCATTATTGCCACCACTTCACGCCCGCCTTATAAAACTAATACAGGACACCCCGCTTCCGGTTCGGCACTTGGCCGGGCCTGAAGCACCCCAAATGCACCGGCCGGATGATCGAAGCCATCCGGCCGATTTTTTTATATGCTGCGGCGTAAGCAGAAACACCAATTCGCGTTGGAGCGGATATGACCTGGATCAAAACTGTTCGCATGGACGAAGACGAGCGCGTCAAAAACGCGATGGCGGCGCAGCGCAAACTCTACCCCATTGAATACGCTACGCCCGTCGCCGTGGTCGACGACGCGGGTGAAGCGGCCGGCATCGTCGCGTCGCACACGCTGCTGCCCGATGCACTTTTCCATGCCTTCAGCACGTATGGCGCCCTGCTGTCTCCGGATTTGCCGCTGGCGCGCCATCAACACGAAATGATCGCCACCATGGTGTCGGTCACTAACCGTTGCCATTATTGAATCGAGTCACACGCAGAGTTTCTGCGTCGCGTAACACTGAATAAAGAAATGGTTGAGGCGCTGCAAAAGGATTACAAAAGCGCGCCCATCAGCGAGCAGGATCGCGTGATGATCGATTACGTGGTGAAGCTGACGGAAGACGCTACGCAATGCAGCCCGGCAGACCACGTGGCACTCCGCGCAGTAGGCTTTGATGATCGCGGAATTCTCCAGATCACACTCATCGCGTCCTGGTTTAACTATATCAATCGCGTAGCGGACGCCTTGGGTGTCGGCCGCCCCGGTTAGCGCGACTTCTTTATCTGACCGGTCGCGAACAAAATAGTCAGCAGGGCTCGTTGATAACGTGATTACCAGCCCGGTTTGGATTGGCTCGGTTTACTACTCACTCGGTTCTGGTGCTGTAGGCGCTTCTTCTTTAGGCGCCTCACCCTTGTCGGTGGTGACTCGAACAGCCTCGATCTTCAATCCCTTGTTCATATCGAAACGCTGCTTTCGATCCAAACTTTTCACGAATTCGCGAGTGGCCTTTCCAATCGCGCCACCGATACTGGACGCATCAATCTTGATCGTGCGGCCTTCCGGACCTGTCTTTCGGTCTTCATATTTCAAAGTAACGTTGTAAGTATTCAAAATGCGCTCCTAACTGGAACTTAGTTGTGGGCCGGGTTTATGAGATCGCTCTCGTGCGGAAAAGCGCTCGTTTTCTTTACGCTTGCTTGTACTCAGTCATAATCCATCGTTTTAGCAGGTTTTGGCAAGGTTTTGGCAGCGATACCGGGATTCGAACCCGGATTTCGGCCTTGAGAGGGCCGCGTGCTAACCCTTGCACCATATCGCCACAGCGTCCATAAACTTTAACACCGCATACGGCGCGGTACAAAGGTCCACGAAGGTCCGCAAACTTCAGGATAGTTCAGCGAACTCCAGAATATTTGTTGCCAGCCGGAAAATTTCTAGGCCACAGCTTTTTTGGCTTCCGCTCGAAACTTTGACCAGCGCTTCTTGGCGGCCCTGGCTATATTTCGTTTCCCGGCGTCGGATAACACGCGCTTCTTGATCGAGGTTACTTCACGCCTGGTGGATCCGCCCAATGTTTTTCCTTCCGCGCGAATCTTTGCCCATCTCTTTTTGGCGGCCCTGATAATGTTCGCTTTGCCAGCCTCGGATAGCACCCGCTTCTTTACCTTGCGCAATTCGCGGCCGGCGGAACCACCTAGCGCCTTTCCTGCGGCTCGCACACCTGCCAATTTTTTCTGCAGACGGTGTAACTCTTTCTCGAGTTTTCGTTCTTCCTGTCTGATCGCAGCAATAATGTTCATTTACGCCTCCATAACAAAATCTATCTCAAGTGGCATTGCACCACTAGTCGTACCTCCAAAGGGAAGTCACTCGGTAGGACTCACTCCTAGGATGGTAGGGCAGCGACACAGGAAATGACAGTACCACGGGAGCAGTCGGCAAAGCTTTGTAAGTGAATTTACGCAGCCTGATCGCTGGATGTGGAGCTAAGCCGCGGACACTCCTTCAGCACCGGACGAATGGCAAAAAATTTATGCCTGCAAGGATCGCAGCGCAAAGCCGGCAATCCCAGGATTCGCGCCAGAAGCGATAACGGCCCGGCCACATATTCAGGCGAGATCTTTTGCAACTCCTGGTTGCCGCAAATTCCGCAACGGGCGTACCGCACATTACGCAGGGCCACGGAACGCGCGTGAAAGCGCTTCTCACACTGTGGGCAGCGCCAGGGAACAATGCCACCCACAGCCAGCGCATAATCGATGAGGTTGCGGCGCCGGGAGCGGCGGCCAGCGTCGCAGTGGCAAGCAGGACAAATCATTACGTTCAATCTAAAATAACAAAAAAAATGATACTTTATTCCATAATTTACGGAATAAACGAAAGTCACTCCAGATCGCTACAATAGTAGTCGGAGCCCCAATGGCCAATTACACTGATGAACATGCTCGCGCGGGTGTCAATGCCCGGCTGCCGGCGCTGGAGACCTGGCCAAACCAGTTTCCGGGCTACATTATCACCACACGTTTTCCGGAGTATTCTTCGGTCTGCCCCAAAACCGGATTGCCGGATTTCGGAACCATCACCATTCGCTACATGCCCGCCAAGGAATGTTTGGAGCTCAAGGCTCTTAAGATGTACCTGCTGGCTTACCGCGATTTGGGAATTTTTTATGAAAACGCCGTGAATAAGATTCTTCGCGACATAGTAAAATCCGCTCGCCCCAAGTGGTGCATCGTCCGCGGGGAGTTCACCCCTCGCGGCGGTTTGACCACGTCAGTATTAGCCCGTTGGCCGGCTTCCGCATTCGCGCGGCGACGTGCCATGCGATAATATTTCTGGGCGCATATACTCGCACAGGATTCCGGCATGGACACGCGGTTCGGCGCAGGCCATAATTTCCGGCGAACCCTTCCTGAGGGTAACGCATCCCAGTAAATTAACCGAGGAGGCTGAATGAGTATTTCTCCAAACGTACCAAGCCCACAGGAAACCTATCATTACGAGAGTCCAGGCACGCCGCGCTGGATCGCCGTATTGTTCGCCGTGCTCTTCGCCGGGTTGTTGGTCCTTGCCTATGTGGGACATTCGCAACAATCGCGGCTGGAGCAAGACCTGACGCGCCAACAGGAGCAGAACAAAGTGCTGTCCGCGCAGCTGGAACAAGCTAACTCGCGGTTGGCCGATCTGAAGGGCCACCTGGAAGTCACCGAGCAAAAAGTTGGCATGACCCGCTCCGAATTGGCTCAGGCGCGCAGCCGCTCCGAATCTATTCGCAAGGAGCAGCAAGCTTCGGATCAGAAGCTGACCTCTCAGCTTTCTCAGGTTAAACAGGAAAGTGAAGAGAAAATCAGTTCCGTGGCGACTGAGGTGGGTGGCGCGAAAAAGGATATTGAAAGCACCAGAACGGACCTGGAGGCCACCAAAGGCAAGCTTGAACGGGCGACCGGCGACATGGGCGTGATGAGCGGTCTGATCGCGCACAACCGCGATGACCTGGAAGAGTTGCGGCGCCGTGGCGATCGTAACTACTACGAATTTACTGTGCAGAAAAGCAAGACTCCGCAGCGGGTTGGTCCGGTGCAAATGGCGTTGAATAAGGCCGACCAGAAAAAGTCTCGGTACACGGTTACGGTTTTTGCCGACGATCGCTCCATCGAGAAGAGAGACAAAACCGCGGGAGAACCGGTGCAGTTTTACATGCGCGGCGCCACGCGAATGGCTCCCTATGAGATCGTGGTGTTCGACGTAGGCAAGAATCAAATCAAGGGTTATCTTTCTACACCCAAGGATGGTGGAGGCGCGACTTCCGCCACTCCGGCAGCCACCCCCGCATCCGCTCCAGCATCGGCCACGGCTAAACCTTAAGCCTGATGGAGTTGTTATCTTGAAGCCCTGCTTCGCGTAGTAATACTCGCGCAGCAGGGCTTTTGGTTTTTAGCGCTTTGCATGGGCCTCGCGGTTACTATTTAGCATCAGCTTGGGAGCCTTCATGAAAATGATGCAGAAACATTGCTTGCTGCGGGCCGCGACGATTTTCTTTCTGGGCACAAATGCCGCCTGGGCGCAGGCGCCGCTCGAACCAGCACAGATGCCTGCCAACACCACGTTTTACTTGGTATGGCGTGGCCAACCGAGCGCCGAGCTTAGAAAAACAAATAATATTGCCGCACTTTGGGATGATCCCGGATTTGCTCCGGTGCGGTCTTCGGTTACCAACGCGATACTCAAAAGTTCCGAGGAAAAATCACCGGAGCAACGGCTAACCCGTCAACAAATTGAGGAATATGCTTCCCTGCTGGAGAACCCTTTTGTGCTCGGCTACCTCAGCGATCCTCACAAGAAGCGGGCTGAGGCCTCCGATGATGATGCTTCAGCTGCAAAGGCAAAACCATGGAATGGCATGTTCTTCGTTTACGATCGCACCGGAAAAGAGGCCATTCTCTCTAAAGCGGTTCTGAGTTTGCGTGCGAGTGAAAAAGAAGTTCCCCAAGTTTCGCAGATGACCATCGCGGGTGTCCCGGTCCTGAAAGTCCAGCGCAAAACTAGTACGACCTACTGGGTGGAACATGACAAATATGCGATGAGCGCCAGCGAGCCTGCTGTGCTGGAAACAATTCTCGGCCGCCTTGCGGGTAAGTCCTCTTCCTCCGCAGCTCTCACGGATTCCCCCGCCTACAAAGAAGCCCATTCCGTTCTCGGTTCGGGGCAGCTCGAATTCTTCCTGCGCGTCCCGGATTTGAAAAATCTTGCTCCCGAGTCAACGCCCAATGGCCTTCGTATACGTCCGGTGGTTGAGGCCCTTAAGCTCGAGTCCATTCATTCTGTTTGCGGCCGCGTGCTGATGGAAGGCGCCAAGACGCGAGTGCAAGCGGTAGCGCTTGGAGATACCGCGCCGGGCTCTTTGTTTGATCTTTGGGATCAGGGCTCGGCGACGCCCGCGTCATTAAGCCTTGTGCCTGCCGACGCTGTGTCCTACACCAATACGCAAATTAATCTGTCCGGCTTGTATGACACCGTGAAACGAGTTGCCGCGTCCTTTTTACCTCCGGGCCAACAGAGTAGTGTCAATATGCTCGAAGCGATGGCGCAGGCGGCGCTGGGGCAGCCTCTGAGCAGTGCCATCGCTCTGTTCACCGGCGAATTCGCGTCCTTGCAAACCAGTCCGTCGCTCGACAACAACAAACAAATTTATTTGGTCGGCATTCGGGACAAGCCCGGCACGCTGAAGCTTATGCACACGGTGCTGAGCGATAAAATCAACTCCGAGCGCGCCGAAGGCGAAGTCACTTTCATGAAAATTTCTACGGGAGGCTCGTCGAGCGGCGCCGGAACGGCGCAGTGGGATTTTTATCATGTGGCCGCAACTTCAAATTATCTTGTAATTGGCCCGCGACTGGAAGCCGTTCGTGAGGTAGTCGCCAAGCACGGCCAAAGCGGCGGTGCCGGGCTTGCCAGCTCTCCGGGATTTCAATCCGCGCGCGCGCAATTTCCTGCGACCATCAACGGGCTGGGCTACTTTGATTTTCGCAAAGTGGATTGGCCGGCTTTCAAAGCCCGTGTAATCGCCGAAGCAAACAAGACGCCCACAGCAAAACGCTCGCCCGGCGCAGGCAAATCTGTCACCACTACACCGACTCCATCGTGGATGCTGGACATGAATCCAGAGGTGTTTGCACGGCATCTGCACGCGGCTTCGAGCGCTTCCTGGAAGGATGCGCAAGGATTGCATTTCGACGAGTGGATTGAATAAAAACGCCGGGATGATTTCGTTTCGCTGTCAATTTCTCCGCGTTGTTAGTATTTTTATTTTTTCAAGCTTGCTTCATCCTTGGCGGCTGGTCTCTCAAGAAGCGTCAATCGCGCCGGCACCAGGCGACGGGCAGCAGTCACAGCCTATTCGCGTTAGCGTTGACCGGGTTAATGTCGGCGTGTTGGTGACCGATCCGTCCGGAAAATTCGCCGAAGGCCTGCAGCGACAGAATTTCCATATCTTCGACAATGGAGTGGAACAACCGATCACTGATTTTCTGGATGTGGTAGAGCCTGCCCAGGCTCTGGTGCTCATTGAAGCTGGCCCTGCCGTATATCTTCTCGAAGGCAGCCATCTGCGAGCGGCTCAGGAGTTCTTACGCGGTTTGTCGACTGACGATCGCGTCGCGGTCGTTAAATACGCGGATGCCCCACAGGGACTGGTCGATTTTACGGGCGACAAACAATCCGTCGCTGCTGCCTTCGACAGTCTCAGTTTTAACCTGGGTTTCGGTTCTTTGAATTTATCGGCGAGCCTGTCGAAAGTTCTGGACTGGCTGACCTCCGTGCACGGCAAAAAAACCATCGTGTTACTTTCGACGGGAGTGGATACTTCTGCTACAAAGCAGATTCAGGATCTACTGAATCGCTTGCGCACCAGCGAGGTGCGAATTCTGGCCGTCTCGCTTATTGGCGATTTGCGAAACCCGCGGCCAGCAAGCAAAAAGAAATCGCCGGCTCCAAAGGGGGCTCTCACTTCGCAACAATTCGCGGAGGCGGACATGCTTCTGCGGCAGATCGCGCAAACGACCGGCGGGCAGGCCTATTTCCCCGCCAACTCAAACGAACTTCCAGCGTTGTTCGCGCACATCGCTCAAATCGTACGTCATGAGTTTAGCCTGGCGTTCGTCCCGCCCGCCCACGACGGAGCAGTTCATTCGTTGGAAGTACGCGTGACCGCTGAATCAGGTGTGCCTGCCGATGCGGCCGGCTATCGTGTGGATTGCCGCCACGCGTATGTGGCGCCGGCGCCAGCAACTCAGTGAGAAGTTATAGATAGTCCTTCATGGTGTTGGCCATGGCGCGCAGTCTTTCGTCCACCAAGGCAAAAACTGTGCCGTCACCGAATTTCCCGTTGTCGTCGCGCGTGCCCGCAATCCTGCCGGTCAAAATTTCTATGCCCTGCTCGACTTTTTCTACTGGCCAAATGTGGAATTTGCCGGCCGCCACGGCATCGATAATATCTTCGCGAAGCATAAGGTCTTCCACGTTTGATGCGGGAATCATCACGCCTTGGCTGCCGGTCAACCCCTGAATGCGGCACACACCGAAATATCCTTCAATTTTTTCGTTCACTCCGCCGATGGCTTGAATGTCACCTTGCTGATTCATCGAGCCGGTCACCGCGATGTCTTGGCGCAGCGGTAGTCCCGAAAGCGCTGACAGCAGCGCGTACACTTCTGTGGAGCTAGCACTGTCGCCATCCACGCCCGAATACGACTGTTCGAAACAGATGCTGGCGGCCAGCGAAAGCGGCGAGTCTTGCGCAAAGCGGGTACGCAGGAATCCGGAAATAATATGTACACCTTTGTCATGAAACCGGCCGCTGAGGTTCGCTTCGCGCTCAATGTTGATGAGCCCGGCCTTGCCCAGGGCTGCGGAAGCGGTAATACGCACGGGCTTGCCAAAAGAATACCCGCCAATTTCCAGCACACTCAGTCCGTTCACTTGCCCCACGCGTTCGCCGGCCACGTCGACGAGCAACGTGCCTTCCTCGATCATTTCGCGCACGCGCGTCTCGATCAGATTGTGCCGCTCCACTTTTGAAGCCAGCGCGCTTCGCACGTGAGCCGCACGGACTACCGTCTCGCCAGCCGCCATTGCCGCGTAGTGCGCCTCGCGTGCCAGGTCCGCCATATCCACAAATCGCGCGGTAACTTTATTGCGCCGCCCAGCCTGGCGCACCCCATATTCCAGCATGGCCGCGAAGGCTCCGCGATCAAACGGAAACAAATTTTCTTTTTCGCACAGCGCGCGCAAGCGGCCCGCATATTCCGCGATGACCCCGTCGCTCATATGCATTTCTTCGTCGAACTCCACGCGCACCTTGAAAATCTTGCGAAAATCCTCTTCGTAGTGGTACAGCACTTCGTACAATTCGCGATCCCCGATCAAAATTACTTTCACGTCGAGTTGCACGGCTTCCGGTTTCAGCGCGCTGCCGCCAAAGGGATAAAACATTTCGAGCGGCTGAATTTCCAAACGGCTGTGATTCAACGTGCGTTTCAGCGCGCGCCACACGCCGGTCTCGGAAAGCGCTTCCAGCGAATACATAATCAAAAAGCCGCCATCCGCGCGCAGCAAGGATCCGCCGCGCAAATCCATGAAGTCGCTGGTCCAGCCGCCGCGCGCGTCGTAAGCGCGTTGAATCGTCCCAAAAAGATTCGCGTACGTCGGCGTAGTTTCAAAAATGACCGGCGAGGTATCTTCATCCCCATGCGCCAGAATCACATTTACGCCGTAAACACGAAACGGATCGCGCTCCGTCAATCCCGGCAACTTCGGTAAACCGTCAGGCGGCTCGGTGCCGGCTTCCGTTTCGCTTTCTCCTTCGCGCTCCTTGAAGGGGCCCAGATTATCCAGCAAGTGATGGCGCACTTCTTCGAGGTACTCCGCCACACCGGTGCCGGGATATTTTTCTTTCAGCTCTTCGATGGCCCCGTCCACGAGAACCGAGGCCGCTTCCTGTTCGAGATAGCTCAGCTCGCTGGCCAATTCGCGCGAGAGCGTGAGCGTCTTGCGGTACACCACCGTAAATTCCTGCCGGAACTGCTCGTATTTTCGTTCGATGGCTTCCGCTACGGGCGATTCCAACTTTCCCTCATGCACCATCTTGGAAATATCTTCGATGGGCACCATCTGGCCTTCCAGTACTGGGAAAATTTCTGGCAGCGCTACCGCGCCCACCTGCATGTGTCCGAGCGCGAATTGTTCACGCGCAATCCGGCGCGTGAAATCGTCCATCAGCTCTTTTTCGCGGACGGTGAAGCGCTCTACGATTCTTCCTTTTTGGCGCTGGAAGGGTTCGCCTTCGAAGACCTGCGGAATCCGCCTCCGCAAAAAATCGATTCCCGCTTGCATGTCCTTCTTGAATCCGTTGGCTTGTCCGCGCGCCAGCGACAGGAGCCGCGGGCGGTCCGCGATCTTGAAATTATTCACGTAACAGCGATCCAGCGATTTTTTAGTTCGCGGGTGCAATTTCTCGATCATGCTGGCGATAGTTCCACCGCGGCTGGTTCCGCCAGCCCGCAAAACGAACACGTTGTAACCGGGCGCCGACAGCTCCACGCCCATTTTGAGCGCCCGCAGCGCGCGGTCCTGGCCGATAAAGCCTTCGCGCAATTCCGCCTGCGCCGTCGTTTCGAACGGAATACGCGACAGTTCGCATCGCCACCGCAATTTGGCGGGTGGCAATTCCTCGTGCAGCGACGCGATTTTGATGTCCCTGGAAGTCATCGAGCGGGGTACTCTAGCACACCGAACCGCAGGCGGAGTGTATTTTGGATTTCTGGTTGAGGGCTCGGTTACGAGTTCTCAACCCGTGGGAGCACCAGTTCATTCGTTCGCGAAGCCGCCAGATCTTCGCGGTGCATCATGTGCACGCGGAATACGCCCATCGCGGCAGCCACGATGGCTGGCCCGACCACCAGGCCGAGCAGCCCAAATACAGAAAGGCCGCCAAGCACGCCGATAAAAAGTAGCAGCTCATTGAGCTGCGTGCGATTGCGCAATAACAACGGCCGCACGATGTTATCGGCAATGCCCGCCACCGCGCCGCAAATGATCATGATGGTGAGGGCTTTTCCCCAATGTCCGCTGAAACCCAGCCAAAGCGAAGTGGGCAGCCAAATCAGCGCCGAACCTACCACCGGCACGAGAGAGAAAAACGCGATGACTACGCCCCAGAAAACCGGCGAGTGCAGACCGGTGATCGCAAACGCTGTGCCACCCAGAAATCCCTGGATGCCCGCCACGAGAAGTCCCACTGCCACACTCGCGAAGATCAGCTCCTTGGATTCCGCGAGCATTTCTTCCTGTATGGTGCGGTCAAATGGAAATAAGTGTTTTATAGCGCGCACCACGTCTTCGCCGTCGCGAAACATAAAAAACAGCGCGAACACCAGAATGAACAGCGCGATAAAAAAACTCAGCAGATTTTTAACCAGGGCTCCGAATTTTCCAGCCAGGAAGGTCGCGACTCTCTCAGCGGCTTGCCGCAAGGGCTCGGAAAAATCCGTCGATTGCCAGGCCTCCGGAAGCTGCGCGCGCACCCGCTTCACAACTTCGGCGGGCAGTTCGCGTTCCGGATTCATCAGCGCGCTCTGCAATCTTGCCGTGGCGTCGATGGCCTGCTTCGCGGTGTACGACAGCACCACCAGGGTTGGCGCGATAAGCAGCACCGTCACGCCAACAGTGCTCAGCATGGCCGCGTAGTTGGGTTTCAGGCGCTTCGCGAGCCGTTCATGCACCGGATAGAAAAATATCGCCAGGACTGCCGACCACGTCAGCGGCACCAGAAACGGCTCGAAAATCAGATAAACCACGTACCCGAGCAGCAACAACGCTCCGTACGAAAGTACGTTGGTGAGGCGATCGCTGGTGGTGGGCAGCGTTGCGGGAACCGTCTTCATGCGCGGTCTATTCTGCCGCAATTTGAGGGGAATTGGTTACTTGATGCCGACCTGCTCGATCAATCGCAAAACATCCTCGTGGGTCACGTCGTAAACGGGGCGCACATCTTCCTCTTCCAGACGTTCGCGTAAATAATCCGCGGCGATAAAGCTGGCCTCGCGATCGGTCAAATCGCGTCCGCTACGATCGCGAAATTTTACGAATGCGGTATGCGCCAGGCCGACCATCACGACCGCGCCATCGACAAAAAACTTGGTATCGATGGTGTCGCTATGGCGCGTGGCGATGCCGTTCCACAGGTAAGAAAACCGGCATTCGTAAACGTGCCCGGTCAATTTCGAAGTCACATCGAAGGCGCCTACAAATTCCTTCATGGCGCCGGCGTTTGCTAATACTGGACGTGTGGTCACGCGTTCTCCAAATTTTCTCTGAGTCTGTTATCTAATCGTTTTTGCACGCAAAACTAACAGCGCATTGGCCGGCTTTTACCGTGACGCCGCCGAGGCCGTTTCTACCTGCGTGTAATTACGGATAGCCGCGGCCACTCCGGCGCCTTCGGGAACCCGCAAACCGAGTTCCAGCATTATTTTTTCCAGTGCCGCCAGGAACAGCAGCACATTGTTCTTCTGGCTGCAGTATCCCATCAGGCCCACGCGCCAGATTTTACCCTTCAAGGGGCCCAGGCCGCCGGCGATCTCAATGTTGAATTCATCCAGCAGTTGATTGCGCACGCGAGCATCATCGATGCCCTTGGGGATCATTATGGCCGTCACCGTTGGCAACCGCTCCGCCGGATTCTTTACCAGCAGCTCGAGTCCCATGGCTTCCAGCCCGGCAATCAGCGCTAACTGATTCGTGCGGTGCCGCTCCCAACGCACCGCCAGGCCTTCCTGCATCACGATGCGCATGGCTTCGCGCAACGCATAAATTAGGCTGATCGGGGGGGTGTGATGGTAGAGCCGTTCCTTTCCCCAATAATTCATCGCGGTGGTCAAATCGAAGTACCAGCTTTGCACTTTCGTCTTTCGTGTGCGCAACACTTCTTCGCCGCGCGCGCTCACGGTGATGGGCGACATTCCCGGCGGCGCGCTGATGGCCTTTTGCGTTCCACTGAAGCAGATATCCACGCGCTCGTTATCCACGTGCAGCGGCACGGCCGCCAACGAGGCCACCGTGTCCACCACCAGCAGGGCGCCGAGTTCGTCCGCCACTTTTCGAAAGTCCGCAAGCTGGGTTAAGACCCCCGATGATGTTTCACCATGCGCCAAGCCAATAATTTTAATTTTTCTGCCTTTACCCGCGCGGCGCACATCTTCGGCGTCCACGGTGTTCCCGTAGGGAGCTTCCACCTTGGTGATTTTGGCGCTGGTGCGTTGAGCAATTTCGTACATGCGGTCCGAAAAAAGACCGTTCACGGCCACGATGCCTTCATCGCCTTCTTCCAAGGTGTTGAGGACGGAGGCTTCAATGCCGCCCGACCCGGACGCCGAGAGCGGCATCGTCAACTTATTTTCCGTTTGAAAAATCTGGCGAAGCAGGAGTTGCGTTTCGTCCATGCAGGTTTTAAACCACGGGTCGAGGTGCCCTACTAGGGGGGTCGCCATCGCGCGGTACACCCGCGGGTCAACAGAGGACGGTCCTGGCGTCAGCATCAACCGAACCGGCGGATTCAATTCACCAACTGTTTGCGTCATGGCTTGTCCTTCTAATCGTGCAGCGATGTGGAGGCACCTGCTTGCGCTCTCGAGGACTACGAAGCCCGGCCAG
>Ga0185299_10003931_pt1 | contig 18664 bp, 17 predicted proteins | sample PaiPotPPA55metaG_FD_128002 | JGI IMG/M metagenome (GOLD analysis project Ga0185299, IMG submission 128002) | Iron sulfur acid spring bacterial and archeal communities from Banff, Canada, to study Microbial Dark Matter (Phase II) - Paint Pots PPA... ...
AGCCAGCCAGTTCGCCGATGCCACGTCGCGCCAGCCGTCGGCACACTCATTGGCTGCGAGCCAGCCCGCCGCTCCCGCAAAAAACCGCGTAGAGGGTCCAAGCCGCTGCGCAAGCGTATCCACGAGGACCCTGACACCCTGCGCGCGATCAGCGAAGAGATCGACCATCTCACCCGTCATGGTGACCACGTGGCGGGCGCCAGCCTCACGGGCAAGCGGCCAGCGGTCGAACACAAGGTCGATCACCTGCTCCAGATACCCAAGCCCTTGCCACAACGGGCACGCCCATTGCGCGATGTCGAGCAACTCGCCAGATGCCGTCACCATCGACACCTTGATATGCGCGCCGCCTACATCCCAGCCGAAGACTACCGTATCGGCCTTCATGAGCGCACCCCCAATGCACACGCTTCGGCGTTGGCGCCGCACCCGTGCTGCACACCATGCGCCTTGAGCAGATCGCCGGCAAGGTTGCGCCCGAGTCGCGTCGACAGCCCCGCGTACGCCGCCGTCAGCCGCGGATTGACCTCGATCACGACCGGCCCGCGCTGCGCGTGCCACCCGAGATCAATCCCGACAAAACCGCGTAAGCCATGCAGCGCCGCCACGATCCGTTGCGCCAGCGCTTCGAGCGCCATCCCTTGCGCGCTTTGCCGGTCGATCTGATCGACCTCTACGCCACTGAATTCGACCACGCGCTCCTTCTTGCCCGACGCCGCCGTGTCGGGCAAGCCGATCAACTGCCGGTTGATGCTGACCAGTTCAACCTCGTGCTCGCCGCAGACAAGCGAGAGGCTCAACGGCTCGCCATCGACCCACTCCTGCAGGATCGGATTCCGGCCGGCCGCCGCGCGTGCATCGTACTCGGCGCAGGCATCGTCGAAACGGTCGTAGACGAAAGTATCAAGACCGCCCGCGCCGTCGTCGGGCTTGACGACCCATCGCGCTTGCGCATTCGTCGTGACAGCGCTCACGCCCGGTTCCACCGCTGGTGTCACCGCAATATCGTGCGCTTCGAGGCACGCCGCCGTCGCGCTTTTGCTCGATGCAATCCTGATGGCTTCCTTCGAACATCCAAGCCAGCGCGCCGAGCCCACGGAATCGTGCAAGCGCAGCAACAAGCCGTCGCATTCGGGTGCAATGATCCATGCCCAGTCGTGCTGCCGTGCGACACGCGCGACGAAGCCGGTGATCGATTCGCCGGGCATCGCCCTGCAATGGCTGAGCGTCGGATCGACAGTTTCGGAGACGGTTTCAAAGCGCGAACTGGCGAACGTCACCTGCACGCCGCCGAGGTCGAGCAGGTCTTTCACCAAGGCATCGCGCATCGCACGGCCTTCCACGATGAGCGCGCTAAGATCGAGCAAGCTGGCCTCGCCGGCCAGTGCCGGATCGATGCCGCCGCCGGTGAGATACTCGTACACGAATAACTTGGTCAAGGGTTCCTTCCATGCAGGTAATACCCGTACTCGATCTGCTCGACGGTCAAGCCGTGCGCGCCATACGTGGCGAACGCGCACGGTATCGCCCCATCGAGTCCCCACTGTGCGCGACCAGCGAGCCGCTAGCCGTCGCTCGTGCGTTGCTGGCCGCAGTTGGCACGCGCACGCTTTACATTGCCGACCTCGGCGCGATCCTCAAGCAGGGCGATCACGCCCGCCTCCTTGCTGAACTGCTCAACGGGCTCGGTGAAGCTCCCGTCGAAATCTGGCTCGATGCCGGTTACATCGATTTCCCTTCGATGCGCTCGCTGTTCGATCGCATCGAGGCTATCCGTCGCGGTCCTCGGCGGCCTGGCCGCGCCACTCTCGTGCCGGTCTTCGGCACCGAGACTCTTCTCAACACCGAAGCACTGCACGAAGCCGAAGCCGCCGGTTTCGCTCCTGTGCTCTCGCTCGATCACCGCGCGGGCCGCCTTATTACCGATCTTGTGGACCCGGTTGCAACCCGGCCGGACACATCATGGTGGCCGTCACGCGTGATCGTGATGACGCTCGATCACGTGGGCACCTACCAAGGTCCCGACCTCGACACCGTCGCCGCCATCCGGGCGCAAGCAGGCCATCGCGAACTCATCGGTGCTGGCGGTATCCGCCATCCTGCCGACTTATCCGCCGCGGCTGAAAGCGGCGCTGCTGCATGGCTCGTCGCGTCCGCCATCCACGACCGGCAACTCGATCTGCCGTCAACAGCAAAACTCTGAGCCGATCACACAATATCCATGCCAACGGACGCGTCGGCCGTTCGCCTGTAATCGTTTGGCAAGGAACCGTGACGACCGTGCCCAGCGGGTGACACTGTGTTCCAGCGCCGCACATACTGTGCTGCGCAGCGGGTGTCGTCGAGGGTCATCCGCACGCGGCTGCGGCACGGGTATCGGCGCCGTTCCCCGACGTCCGCGTTTGCCCGCCGCACACGCATGGAAACAGGCTGGCGGTGCAACAAACCGGCGCCGCGCTTCAAAAACCGGCATGGACTTTGCACTAGCGGCTCCATGCACCTTTCGTCCTCTCCTCCGTCGAGTGCCGGCACACCGGGCGCGTCCGTCGCGCCTTCATCGTCCCTATCCGCTGCGGCATCCCCGTCCGGCATGCGCGACTGGACCTGCCCGTTCTGTCCCCTGCTCTGCGACGACATCACGACCATCGTGCACGATGACGGCTCCCTGGACGCGCCAGATGTCGATTGCCCGCGGCTCACCCACGCGCTGACGTGGTTCAGTGGGCTCAGTGCAAACCAGCCGTCCGTCGATGGTCAGGACACCGACCTGGAGTCGGCACTTCGCCGCGCCGCCGAAATCCTGAAGAGCACATCCCGGCCGCTCTTCGGCGGGCTTGCGACCGACGTAGCGGGCGTCCGTGCGCTCTATCCGCTGGCCGCCGGCTGCGGCGCGATCCTCGATCATCTGCACGGCGACGCGATGGCGGCATCGACAGCCGCATTGCAGGATCGCGGCGCGTTCTTCACCACGCTCTCCGAAGTGCGCGCACGCGCCGATCTGCTGATTGTGTTCGATTGCCAGCCGTCCGCGCGTTATCCGCGTTTTTACGAGCGGGTGCTGGGCGGAACGGACCACGCCCGCGACCTGATCTTTGTCGGCTGCGAGGTCGATCCCGCGGCGGATATCGTTGAAAACACCAGCACGCATTCGATCCTCAAGGACGCCGATCCGTATGACATTCTCGCGATCTGGTCCGCGCTGACGGAAGGCCGCGCCGAAGCATCGATCCGCGACGATACCGGCATGGCGAACGCGCTTGCGACGCTGGCCGAGCGCGTAAGCGCGGCGCGTTATACGGCGGTCGTCTATGAACCGGCCGCGTTGCCGGGACCACATGCGGCGTTGCTGATCGAAGCGTTGAACCGGATCGTCAAGGTCGTGAACCGGACGACGCGCGCAGGCGCGCTCGCGCTCGGCGGTGACGATGGCGCATTGAGCGTCAATCAGGCCGTCACGTGGCTATCGGGTTTTCCGCTACGCACGCGCGTGTCGATACCCACGCACCTCGCTCACGAGCCGCCGCTCGATCACGACCCTATGCGCTATCGGACGGCACCGCTTCTGGCAGCGCGTGAAATCGATGCGCTCCTGTGGGTCGCGAGTTTTCAGCCTGAGCCGCTGCCACAAGGTCTCGCCGATAACGTCCCGGCCATCGTGCTCGGACATCCTGCAATGAAACGTATGCTCGGCGCGCGTGGTGGATCGACGGTATTCATTCCGGTGGCGACACCCGGCGTGGACAGCGGCGGCCATCTGTTTCGCATCGACGGCTCGGTGGTCGCGCCGCTGACCGCGACACGCGTCACTGAACTCCCGACGGTCGCGGTCATAGCGGCGCGATTGTCCGATTTGTCCGACGCAAGGAGCCAGCCATGAGCCTGACACGGCTTAGGGGCGGCACACTCTACGATCCGGCCAACGGCGTCAACGGCGGCCGCCGCGATCTGTACATGCGCGACGGCCGGTTGGTCGATGCGGAACCCGGTGCTGCCATCGATCAAGACTTCGATGCCACCGGCATGATCGTGATGGCGGGGGGCATCGATCTGCATTCGCATATCGGTGGCGGCAAGACCAATCTCTCGCGCCTGCTATTACCGGAAGATCATCGCGGCAGCGGTGCTGGCAATAGCTTCGGCGCTGGCGAAGAATCCGCCGATGGCCGCTATCTTCGGCTGCCGTCCTGCGGTGTATGTACGCCCGGCACGCTCGCGACGGGTTATCGATACGCGGAGATGGGATACACCGCCGCCTTCGAGCCCGCGATGATGCCCTCCAACGCGCGCCACACGCACCTGGAAATGGGCGACACGCCGATCATCGATCACGGCGCGTACGTGATGCTCGGCAACGACGAACTGTTCCTGCAACTGCTTGCGGAACGCGACAGCTTCGAGCGTCTGCGCGATTACGTCGGCTGGACGATGCACGCGAGCAAGGCGCTCGGCGTGAAGGTGGTCAACCCCGGCGGCATCTCGGCATTCAAGTTCAACCAACGCTCGCTGAACGTGGACGAGCAGCATGTTCACTACGGCATCACGCCGCGCGATGTGCTGCATGCCTTATCGCGCGCACTAACCGAATTGCGCGTGCCGCATCCGCTGCACGTACATGCAAGCAACCTGGGCGTGCCGGGCAACATCGACTCGACGATCGCGACCATGGACGCCGCCGACGGCCTGCCCATCCACCTGACTCACATCCAGTTTCATAGCTATGGCGTGGAAGGACCGCGCAAGTTTTCATCGGGTGCACGCACGATTGCCGACGCGGTGAACGCGCGGCCGAACGTGTCTATCGATGTTGGCCAGATCATTTTCGGGCAGACCGTCACCGCTTCCGGCGACACCATGATGCAGTTCAAGAACGCACCGCTTGGGACACCGAAGAAGTGGATAGTCGGCGACATTGAATGCGATGCGGGCTGCGGAATCGTGCCATTCCGCTATAGGGAGCAGAGTTATGTGAACGCATTGCAATGGATTATCGGACTGGAAATTTTCCTGCTGATCGACGACCCGTGGCGCGTATCGATGACCACCGATCACCCTAACGGCGGCCCGTTCACGAGTTATCCGCACCTGATCCGCTTGCTGATGGACAAGGGCTTTCGTGACGAGCAACTCGCGAAGCTGAATCCCGAAGCGCAGGTAGCAAGCGCGCTACCGGAGTTGAAGCGCGAGTTCTCGCTGTACGACATTGCGATCATCACCCGCGCCGGTCCGGCACGTTTGCTCGGCTTGAAAGATCGCGGCCATTTGGGCGCGGGCGCGGCGGCGGATATCGCGGTGTATCGCGACGAGGCGGATAAAGAACGGATGTTCACATCGCCGGCTTATGTGTTCAAGGACGGACAACTGGTCGCCCGCGACGGCACGCTGGTTGCCACGCCGACCGGCGGCATCCACTACGTCTCGCCCGATTTCGATCACGGTATAGAGAGGACCTTGCGGGCTTATAGCGCGAAGAATCTGGTCGGCAATCCCGTGCATGCGGCCATCAGCGACGATGAAATCTGCGCGTGCTGTCGAGGCGGCAGTCTCTTGCCGGTTGCCTGCCTGACCGCCGGGACTTGAGCGCCATGCAGATCAACGACACCCTCATCGACGATACCTTCGCGGAAGCTTTCCCGATGAAAGCGACGCGGCTCGTCATCACCGCCCACACGCCGGTCTGGGCGAACCACGCGGCGATGTCGCTGACGGGCTTCGCCACGTCGGTCATCGGCTGTGGCTGCGAAGCCGGCATCGAACGGGAACTCGCGCCGCATGAAACGCCCGACGGACGGCCGGGCGTCGCGGTGTTGCTGTTCGCGGTATCGACGAAGGAACTGGCGAAGCAGGTCGAGCGGCGCGTCGGGCAATGCGTGCTGACCTGCCCGACCACGGCGGTCTATAGCGGCATCGACCCGGCCACGAGCCGCGCGCCTCTCTCCGATAACGCCCCGCTCGGCAGCAGCCTGCGTTTCTTCGGCGACGGCTGGCAGATCGCCAAGATGCTCGGCAACACGCGCTACTGGCGCGTACCCGTGATGGACGGCGAGTTCGTCGCTCAGGAAAGCACGGTGACGGTGAAAGCCGTCGGCGGCGGCAACCTGCTGCTGCTCGCACGGGATATGGACTCGGCCCTGCGCGTCGCAGAAAGCGCCGTGGCCGCGATGCGCCGTTTGCCGAACGTGATCATGCCGTTCCCCGGCGGCGTGGTGCGCTCCGGTTCCAAAGTGGGCTCGAAATATGCTGCAGCACCGGCATCCACGAACGACGCTTTTTGTCCCACGCTCATCGGCTTGTCGCCGAAAAGCGAACTGGACGCCGAGGTCAGCTGTGTGCTGGAAATCGTGATCGACGGGCTGACCGACAGCGACGTCGGCGCCGCGATGACCGCGGGCATTACAGCGGCCGTGGTACTCGGGCGGGCGGGCGGCGTGTTGCGAATATCGGCGGGAAACTATGGCGGGAAATTGGGCCCCTATCACTTCCATTTGCGCCAGCTTGCGGCCGGCGTGGAAGGGAGGCGCGCATGAGAACGACGACGCTGCGGGTCAGGAGCGCGCCCGGATGCCGTGTCGGCGCAGAGCAACTTCTGCCTACTGGGCTTGCGGCGCTCACTGTGGCGGAGATCGCTCGGATCGTGCTGCCGGCGGGCAACGAGACCTGCGCGGTCGGCGATTTGTTCGATATATCGCGTACGGAAGGGGATGTGGCGGCGCTCGTGATCGAAGGCGAGGTGCAATGGCTCGACCGCCTGGGCGCGAATCTGGCGGAAGGCCGTATCGACGTCCAAGGCTCTACCGGCAACCACACCGGCTTTCGAATGGCGGGGGGTGAATTGCGCGTCAGTGGCCATGCCGGAGATTTCACCGGCTGCCAGATGAGCGGCGGCCGCCTGACGGTGGACGGCAACAGCGGCGAATTCGCGGCGGGTCCACTGCCCGGCGACATGGAAGGCATGACAGGCGGCACGCTGACCATCCGCGGCAACACCGGCGCGCGACTCGGCGACCGCATGCGGCGCGGCCTCGTGCTGGTCGGCGGCGATGTCGGCGAATGCGCGGCGTCGCGGCTGGTGGCGGGCACGATCGGTATCGCGGGGAAACTCGGGCCGCACTACGGTTACGGCATGCGTCGCGGCACGTTGCTGCTGGCCCACGCGCCCGCCCACATGCCGCCCACGTTTACCGCAGGCGGCCACGGTTTCGATGTCTTCTGGTCGCTCATGGTGCGCTCGCTCGCCGCGGAAATTGCACCGTTTTCGACCTTGAAAGCCAGCACGCTGCCGCGCCGGTACACGGGCGATCTCGCGGTGGACGGACGCGGAGAACTGCTGATCGTCGGATGAAAACATTCGGCGTAAGGTGAACAAAGCGGCAAGGCGCATACGCAGACACGAAAGACGCCGCAGCCAACGGAAGGAGACGACGACCATGAACATTGTGCATTCGCCCGCTGCGACGCTCGACGCGAGTGCCGGCGTGCCGCGCTATGCACGAGCACAGATCGCCCTGCACTGGCTGATCGCACTGGCGATCATCGCGATGCTCGGCATCGGTCTCTACATGGTCGGGTTGCCGAAAGGTCTCGCGTTCAAATCAAGCCTGATCAACTTCCACAAGTCGCTTGGGATGACCGTTTTCCTGCTTGTGCTAATTCGTATCGTGGTTCGCCTGGTTGCAGGTCGGCCTCCGCTTCCCCCGATGCAAGCGTGGCAACGCGCCGCCGCGAGCATGACGCAGGGTCTTTTATACGTTGCAATGATCGTCATGCCGCTGACGGGTTACCTCGGCTCGTCGTTCAACAAGTTCGGCACGCGCTTCTGGGGCATCCCGCTGCCGATGTGGGGCTGGGACGACGCCGGCTTGCGCAAGATTTTCTTCACTCTGCATACGGTCAGCGCCTGGGTGTTGATCGCGCTGATCGTGCTGCACGTGGCGGGTGCGCTCAAACATCAGTTGATAGACCGCGACCGCCTGATGGAGAGGATGCTGCCATGACTTTGATCGCCGGACTTTCGAGGGAGGGACGCTTCAGGCGTCACGCCGCATGAAGATCAAGGTACTCGGTTCATCCGCGGGCGGCGGCTTTCCGCAATGGAACTGCAACTGCCGGAATTGCGACGGCGTTCGCAACGGTACGCTGAACGCGCAGCGGCGTACGCAGTCGTCGATCGTGGTCAGCGCAAACGGCGAGGACTGGCTGCTCGTCAATGCGTCGCCCGATTTGCTTGCGCAGATCGCGGCCCATCCCGAACTTCAACCGGCGCGTCGTGCACGTGACAGCGGTATCGCAGCGGTGGTGACCATGGACGCGCAGATCGATCACGTGACCGGTTTGCTGATGCTGCGTGAACGCGATACCCCGTTGCCGCTCTACATCACCGATGCCGTCCTGCAGGACCTGAGCACCGGTTTGCCCGTTGTATCGATACTCGCCCATTACTGCGGCGTCGAGCGCCATGCGATTCCGCTCGACGGAGCGTCGTTTGCCGTTCCCGCGTTGCCGGGGATTCGCATTGAAGCGCTGCCGCTGTCGAGCAAAGCGCCGCCCTACTCGCCGCATCGCGAAGCGCCTCAACGTGGCGACAACATCGGGCTGACGTTCATCGACGAGCATTCGGGCAAGCGTGCGTTCTACGCGCCGGGTCTCGGTGCTTTAGAACCGCACGTACTCGAAGCGATGAACGGCGCCGACTTGTTGCTGGTCGACGGCACACTCTGGACGCCAGACGAAATGATCGAACTGGGGCTGTCTAAAAAGACCGCCGCCAATATGGGCCATCTCGCGCAAACCGGCGCGGGAGGCATGATCGAAGTGCTCGATTCCATCGAACGCGCGGGCGTGCGCAAGGTCCTCATTCATATCAACAACACGAATCCGATCCTGATCGAAGACAGCCCCGAGCGGCGGCGCCTCGCTGAACACGGCATTGAAGTCGCCTTCGATGGTTTGGCATTCGAACTTTAAGCGTTGCTAGCGCTTCGCAGGAGAATCTTGTGAACGGCCCCACTCCGATTACTACCGAACATGCTACCGCCTGGACCCGCGAGGAGTTCGAAGCCCAGCTTCGCGCGAAAGGCACCGCGTATCACATTCATCACCCGTTCAACGTGAAGATGAACGAGGGCGGCTGTTCGCGCGAGCAGATCCGCGGCTGGGTTGCGAACCGGTTCTATTACCAGATCAACATTCCGCTGAAAGATGCGGCCGTGATGTCGAATTGTCCGGATCGCGAGACGCGCAGGCGCTGGGTGCTGCGCATCCTCGATCACGACGGTTATGGCAACGACGAAGGCGGCATCGAAATCTGGGCCCGCTTAGGCGATGCGGTTGGTCTCACGCGTGACGAACTCTGGTCGCTGAAGCACGTGACACCGGGCGTGAGATTCGCCGTCGATGCCTACGTCAACTTCGCGCGCCGCGCGCCTTGGCAGGAGGCGGTGTGTTCATCGCTCACGGAGATCTTTGCGCCGCAGATTCATAAGGATCGGCTCGCCACGTGGCCTTCGTGTTACCCGTGGATCGAAGCCGATGGCCTCACGTATTTCCGCTCGCGTATCTCGCTCGCACAACGCGATGTCGAGCACGGCTTGCAAGTCACGCTCGATTACTTCAGGACCCGCGAGCAGCAGGAACGCGCGCTCGATATCCTGCAGTTCAAGCTCGACATTTTGTGGTCGATGCTCGATGCCATCGAAAAGGCCTTCCCGCAATGACATTGCCTATGCTCAAGCTCAAGGGAATCTTCCGGCTGCAATGGGAACCGGCGCAGGAAGCGCATGTGCTGCTCTATCCCGAAGGCATGGTCAAGCTGAATCAAAGCGCGGGGGAAATACTCAAGCGCTGCGACGGCACCCGCAATATCGACACGTTGATCGCGGACTTGCAACAGGCTTTCAATGCGCAGGGCATTGGCGATGAAGTCCGCTTGTTTGTCGCCGAAGCCGAGCGGCGCGGATGGCTGGAGAAGGCATCATGAGCGATATCGCGCCGCCGCTGTGGCTGCTGGCCGAGCTGACGTATCGATGCCCGTTGCATTGCGCGTTCTGCTACAACCCGGTGAACTACACCGATCACAGCAGCGAATTGTCCACTGACGAATGGATCAAGGTGCTGCGCGAAGCCCGTGCGCTCGGCGCGGCGCAGCTTGGTTTTTCGGGTGGTGAGCCGCTCTTGCGCGACGATCTGGAAGTGCTCGTGCGTGAAGGGCGCCAACTCGGTTTTTATACGAACCTGATCACGTCTGGCATCGGTTTGACGGACAAGCGCCTTGATGCGTTGAAAGACGCCGGGCTCGATCACATCCAGTTGTCGTTCCAGGACTCGACGCAGGAACTCAATGACTTCCTGAGCAGCACGCGCACCTTCGACCTGAAGAATCGAGTAGCAAAATCGATCAAGGCGCACGACTTTCCGATGGTCATGAACTGCGTGCTGCATCGATACAACCTGCCGCATGTGGACAAGATCATCGACATGGCGCTCGCCATGGGCGCCGAGTATCTCGAACTCGCGAACACGCAGTACTACGGCTGGGCGCATGCCAATCGCGCGCAACTGATGCCAACCGCTGAGCAGTTGAAAGAGGCCGAAGCGGTGGTGGAACGGTATCGCCAAGAGATCGGCGATCGCTGCAAGATCTACTTCGTCGTGCCGGACTACTTCGAAAACCGGCCCAAACGCTGCATGAATGGCTGGGGCTCGGTGTTCCTGGGTATCGCCCCGGACGGTGCCGCGCTGCCCTGTCACACGGCTCGTTCGCTGCCCGGCCTGAGCTTCCCGAACGTCAAGCAACGTTCAGTCCGCGAGATCTGGTACGACAGTGATGCGTTCAACCGCTTTCGCGGTTTCGGCTGGATGAAGGAACCGTGCCGCAGTTGCGAGGAAAAAACCATCGATGCGGGCGGATGCCGCTGCCAGGCGTACTTGCTGACGGGCGACCCGGCCAACGCCGATCCGGTCTGTGATAAATCGCCCCACCACGAAGCTGTAATCAACGTGGTGCGCAAAGCGGCCGTCGAACGCGAGCCGGACGAGCATCCGATCATGTTTCGCAACGACAGTAATTCACATCGGCTGGCGGCGTCGCGCGACGGCCGCGGCCCTGACTATCACAGCGTCGCCGATCTCGCGGGAGTTCGTAAATGACCACTGCCGATATAAGTGTCCTTCTGGTCGATGACCACGCCGTGGTGCGCGAGGGTTACCGCCGCCTGCTCGAACTCAGCCCCGATGTCCGCGTGGCCGGCGAAGCCGCCGACGCCGCGCAGGCGTACCAGCGCTTTTGTGCATTACGCCCCGATGTCGTCGTGATGGATCTGGCGCTACCGGGTGCGAGCGGCATTGAAGCAATGCGTCGAATGCTTGCCCGTGAACCGGACGCCCATGTGCTGATCTTCAGCGTGCACGAAGAAACGATATTCGTACGACGTGCACTGGACGCCGGCGCACGCGGTTACGTGACCAAGGCAAGCGCGCCTGACGTCTTGGTGGAAGCGGTCCGGGCAGTAGCACGGCGAGCGCGTTATCTGAGCGCGGACATTTCTCAGGCACTTGCCTTGCGGACTGCCTTCCAGGAAGGGCCGCCGGGACGCCAACTGTCCGCCCGGGAATTTGAAGTGCTGCGTCTGCTGGTGCAGGGCTACACGCTACCGAGCATCGCGGAACGACTAGGCCTGAGTCAAAAAACCGTGGCCAACCATCAATCGGTGATCCGTCAAAAGTTCGGCGCGGACAACGGTGTGCAGCTTGCGCAAATGGCAAACCGCCTCGGCCTTCATTTCACCGATTTCGCCAACTCCGCGAGTTCGCTCGGTTCGTTCGGCTCGGGCAATCCGGCCTGAACGGGCACACGCGCGCAAAACAGAAAACCGCTGCCCGACTGGCTGGCGATGTGGAACTCGCCGCCTATCGCCTCGACACGCTCGCGCATACCGATCAGCCCCAGCCCCGCGCGCGGTTTTGTCAGATCGATGCCGGGACCGTCATCGGTCATGGTCACGACAATTTCATCGCGTGTTGTCCGCGTATCATCCGCAGTCCGAACCAGATAGATTTCGACCCGCGACGTGCGCGCAAACTTCGAGACGTTGGTCAGCCCCTCCTGCACCAGCCGATAAAGCGTGATGTTCAGCACGTCTGCCAGATTGGCAAAGTCGCCTTCCACCGTCAACGTGAACGATGCCTGCGGCAAGCGTTCACGCCAGCTTTCCACGCAATGTTCCAGCGCACTCGGCAGACCGAATTCATCGAGGCCGATGGGCCGCAGGCGCCGGATCATGCCGCCTATCTGCCGGTACACCGTGCTTGCGCTCTGCATGACCGCAAGCGCCAGGCGATGGACTTCCGGCTCACCCTCGGTCGACAGATCGCGGATACGTCCCGCGTCCAGAGCGATGGCGTTCAGATACTGGCCGAGTTCGTCGTGCAACTCACGTGCGAGATGACGGCGCTCATTTTCCTGCGCCCCGATGCTTTCGCTCGCAAGACGCCGGTTGTCGGCGAGGAGCCGCTCGGCCTTCTCTTCAAGCGCGCGGCGATGCAGCAATTCCCCTTGCGACTCGCGATAACGCCGCCATGCAAACCATGCAAGACCGCTAGCCAGCACGACCAGCGTGGGGGGAAATTCGTCCAGCTGGAACCGTTCAAAGCGGCGCGTAAGCGAATACGTCAGCTCGCCGACATCGAAACGCATGCAGAGCACGGCGGCGAGCACGGTCAGCGCCAGCACGCAGGCGAGGTCGCGCCGCACGGTCGAACGCGGTGCGGGCGCTTCTGCGGAAGAGGTCGGGGAATCGGGTCGCATGGCGCTCTCATTCTACTCAGCGCGCGTGCTCGCGTCGCGTGTGGATCATGCGGGTTGGGAGGACTTCCCCCTGTAATCGGGAAGTCCTCCCGGTTGCACCGTACGCATCTTGTGGGACGCTTTCAGTATGGCAACGAACTTATACCGATAACGACAAACCGGCAGGAGACAATCATGAGCCAGGTGCTACACAAACGTTCTCGCAAGCATCCGTTGGCGCCGCAGATGGCACTGCGGTTGTGCTTCGGCAGCGCGCTTGCAGGCTTGAGCACCACGACCTGGGCACAAGAGGCGGCCGCTCCGCCAGCGCCTGCATCGGACGCCAGATTGATCCAGCTCGCGCCGATCGTAGTGGTGGGCACCACACCGCTGCTCGGCATCGGCACCCCGCTCGAGAAGGTGCCGGCCAATGTCCAGACCATCAAGGGCAGCGCCATCGAACAGCAGCATTCGGCCGTCCTCACGGACTACTTCGAAAGGAACGTGGGCAGCGTCGATATCAACGAGGCCCAGGGCAATCCATCCCAGACCGACATCAACTATCGCGGCTTCACGGCGTCGCCTCTACTCGGTACGCCGCAGGGTTTGTCGGTGTTCCTCGACGGCGTGCGCATCAACGAGCCGTTTGGCGACGTGGTGAACTGGGACCTGATTCCGCAAGCCGCAATCAACACGATCCAGGTGATCCCCGGCTCCAACCCCACCTTCGGCCTCAACACGCTGGGCGGCGCCGTCGCTGTCACGACGAAAAACGGCCGCAGCAATCCGGGCGGCGAGGCGGAAGTTTCGGCTGGCTCGTGGGGCCGCAAGACGGCCCAGATCCAGCAAGGCGGCGTGATCGGCCAGAACCTGGATTATTACTTCACCGCGAACACGACCAACGACAACGGCTGGGCCGACCACAACTCCAGCCGCCTGCGGCAGGCCTTCGGCAAGCTGCGCTACACCGATGCGGACACCACGATCTCGCTCTCCATGGGAGGCGCCGACAATACCTTGCAGGGCTCGCAAACCATCCCGCGCTCCTTCCTCGATAACTACAAGCAAGCCTACACATTTCCGGACCAGAACCAGAACCAGGTTGGTTATCTCACGCTGTCGGGCGAGCATTATTTCAGCCCTAACCTGGAAATCAGCGGCAACGTGTATTACCGGCACTATCGCAACGTGAACACCAGCAGCAACACGAACAACAACTTCGGCTTGCCAGACGCCAACGGCAACATCGACATGGTGCAGGCGACCAACCTGCAGTCCGTGATCGTCACCGACAGCTACGGCGCCAGCTTGCAGATGACACTGATCAACAAGCTGATGGGCCGGGAGAACCAGTTCGTCGCGGGCATGGCGGGCGATTTCGCCAACTCGCATTTCACGCAGGCTTCGCAGGACGCGCAATTTACCGATTCGCGCTCGACTATCGGCATAGGTCCCTTCGAATCCCAGACCGATGCAAAGACACGCAACGCCAATTACGGTGTCTATTTCGAGGACACTTTGTCGCTCACGCAGCAATGGTCGATGACACTCGCGGGGCGTTATAACTGGTCCAAGTCCGTGATCGGCGATGAAAGCGGCATGCAGCCTCTGCTCGACGGCAGCCATACGTTCTCGCGCTTCAATCCGGCGGTGGGGGTCAACTGGAACCCGACCTCCACCTTCACCGCCTACGCCACTTACAACGAAGGCATGCGTTCGCCGACCGCCATTGAACTCGCTTGTGCCGACCCGTCGGCGCCCTGTTCCTTGCCGAACAATTTCATTGCGGACCCGTCGTTGCAACCGGTGATCTCGAAGACCTTCGAGATCGGTGCCCGGGGCCAACTCGGGCACGCAACGACATGGAGCGCGGCCATTTACCGGACGACACTCGATAACGACATCCAGTTTATCAGCAGCAACGGCGCGGCCAGTACACTCGGGTTCTTCCAGAACGTGGGCAAGACGCGCAGGCAAGGGGTCGAGCTGGCTGGACGCACGCAGCTCGGGCCGCTGGGTGTTGCCGCGAGCTACAGCTATGTGGATGCGACGTATCAGTCGTCCTGGACCGAAAACAGTTCCAGCAACTCCAGCGCCGATGCCAATGGCAACATCACGGTCAAGTCGGGCGATCGCATCCCGGGTATTCCGCAGAACACGATCAAGTTGCGGCTCGACTATGCGGCCACGCCGAAGTGGAATGTGGGGACCAACCTGACGTATCGCGGCAGTATTTTTGCTCGTGGCGACGAGAACAATCAGGACGTGAACGGAACGGTGGCCGGGTATTTCCTGATCGACCTCGATACAACCTACAACATCACGAAGCAGTTGCAGGTGTTCGCAAGCGTGACGAATCTGCTCAACAAGCGTTATGCGAGTTTTGCGATTCTTGGCCAGAACGATTTCAACGGCGCGAACCATACGTTCGACGGCGCCAATCCGGTCAATGAGCAATTTCTCGGCATTGGCGCGCCGCGGGGCGCGTGGGTGGGATTGAGGTACGCATGGAAGTAGGTTTTCGTTCGCAGCGGTCCAAGGCCCCCGGTGCGAACGAAACCTGAACCTCAGTCAATAGACCCCGCGCTACGCGGATACGTCACGATGCCCCAGGCCAGCGGCAGCCCCTCGATCTGCTTGACCGGTTGATAACTATTGGCATCGAACACATACACCGCGTTCGAACGGCCGCATGCCAGCATCAGCTTCGACCCGTCCGGTGTGAAACTGAAGTGCCAGCAGCGCTGGCCCATCGGCACATCGGCGACGTGATCGAAGGTCTTTGCATCGAAGACTTGCAACATCTTGCCGCGTGCCGCCGCCACCATCAAGCGCTTGCCGGCAGGGTCGAACGCGACACCGTAAGGACCGAGCTGCGTGTCCACAGTCTTGAGCACCTTGAAGCTGCGCGCATCCAGCACAACGAACTTGTTGGTGTTCTCGAGGGTCACGACATACTGCTTGCCGTCGGGCGAACGCTTGATACCGCGTGGGCGCGACCCATGGTCCAGCTTGAGGGTTCGCACCGGCGCACCCGTGCCAACGTGATACACGGAGACAGTGTCATCACCCTCGTTGGTCACCAGCAGCTCCTTGCCATCGGCCGAGAACTCCACGCCCTCCGTCTCGTGCCCACTCTTCACCGAACGAATCACCCGCAAGCTCTTCAAATCGACAATCGCAATTTCGGCCGGCGGCGAATTCTCGTCGTCATCCTTCGCCCCCGGAGGTCCGCCCTTGTCGGCGCCGGACGCTCCCGGCGGACCGCCTTTGCCAGTCGCTCCCGGTGCCTCGGGAGGCCCACCGTTATCGCCCGGCTCGTAGGTCACATACGCGTAGCCGCCATACACCCGGACAAACTCCGGATTCTTGCCGATCTTCACGCGCCGCAGAACCTTGCCGGTCGCCGTATCGACTTCGGACAGGTCGCCCGGTTTCTTGTTAGCCAGCAAAAGCCGCTTGCCGTCGGCAGTCAGGCTCAAGCCGCGCGGACCGTCGTCGCCGAATGAAAACGTCTTCGTGAGCGTCATCTGATCAAGATCGATCACACCGACGCCCGCCGTCTCGCTCGTCACGTAAGCCGTTGGCGCCGCCTGCGCCGGACTCGCGCCCAGCGTCGTGCCAACCGTCACCACCGATGCGAGCGCCAACTGCGCCGTCACTTTTTTCACATGCATGTTCGTCTCCGCCTATTGTTCTTTGCAAGGTGCGCCGGATGTCTTTGGACATCGCAGACCCAAAGGCCAACTTAGCCCATCATGCCGTGGCTTGACAATGGATGGGGGCGGGAAAATCTCCCGAAAGCGCGCCGGCCATCTTTACGACACCGGTTCAGCGGGTGGCGTCCGGGTCGTCGGCAAGACGATCGACCAGCGCCTTGACACCTCGCTGCCACGACAAATCCGTGTTGCCGCGAATGTCCACCGAACGCTGGAACACGGCCTGACCCGATGCAACATCCTCCACGCGCAGATTGATATTGATGATCAGGTTGCTGACTTTTTGCACCCAGCACACCCCGACCCGCTCTACGCCCAGCTTGCGGCCGACTTGCAGTTCGCAGCCGTTGCAAGCGTTCATGTCCTGTGTCGATGCGAGCTGCGCGATCATGCCGCTCGCCGGCCCGTTGTCCGCGACGCGATAGAGCTGCCGGTCGCGCAACTGCGCGCGCAGATCGTCGCTGATCATACCGATGCGAGCTTGCTGGATGCGATTGGTATCAGCGTCGTTGTAGGCGGCGTTATCGTCGATCAACGTGCAGTTCATGACCGCGATCGACCTTGGCACGGCGACTGCAAACACTGTCTGCGAAGCAGCGGCGAGCAGGCACAACGCAACACCGCAAACCCCCGACAAACGCCGTCCGACTTCATGAACTAAATACCTTCGCACTTGCAACATGATCAACGACCTCCGTTGGGAATCGCTCCCGGTTGTGACACTCCACAGATGCAAGGACCACGCCCGAACCGGGGTTCGATACGGAAAATTTTCGATCTGCATTTTACATTTCGAGACCTAAGCAAACCTTAAGGATTTATCGCCAAAACGCGTTGGATGATTCATGCGGTAAGCGCTTCGGCGGCTTAAGGTGCACATAAGCTTCCGCGTGAGATTATTCATTCACGCTTTATCGCCATGGTCAGTTGTCGGGACGTTCGCGTAGGTATGACATGAATGCGTGCGCTATAGGCCAATGAATGACCATGTGTCGTGAATCATATGACGTTCACGCGTTTGTGAGCCCATGCCGTGCCGCTTGATATTTGCTTCATTGGTGGGCTTTAGAGAGGGTGTCTATCGAAGCCACCGCCGTTTTACAAGCAAGCTACATCGCTTAAAACGGTCAGTGCTCTCTGCCAATCATTTCGTAACCCTTATTAATTTTCAAGGACCTTCATCATGAAAAAATCACTCGTTTCAGCACTCGTCCTCGCTTCCGCACTGGCCGCACCGGTCTTCGCGTTTGCGCAATCGAACAGCAGCCCCGTCACCCGCGCCGAGGTCAAGGCAGAACTCGTGCAACTGGAGAAGGCGGGCTACAACCCGGCATCGGATCGTAATCACTATCCGGATGCACTGCAGGCCGCCGAAGCCCGCGTCGATGCAACTCAAGGCGTCGCGACAAGCGCCTACGGTCCGTCAACGAGCGGCGCGTCCGCCTCGGGCGCACACGCACCGCTGCAAACGCAGATCACCGGACGTTCGCTCTATTCGAACCATTGAACGAATGCAACCGCGCAAGGCGCTTCACGCTGAGAAGCGGGAGCGCCTTGCCGCCGGGTGCAAACCGCATACCGCTGCCTCAACTCATATACCCAAGATGCTCGGCCAGAATCACTGACCCGATTACGACGAGAATCAACCCGCCTGCAATCTCTGCACGCTGCCCAATCGCCTTGCCCAAAAAGCGCCCGACCATCACACCCAGGGTCACCATGATCAGCGTCGCGAGGCCGATGGTCGCGGCTGTCGACAAGATATTCACATCGATGAAAGCGAGTCCCGCGCCCACCGCCATCGCGTCGATACTCGTCGCGAATCCAGTGACCGCCAGCAGCCAGAAACCGTGGCTGTGTGGCTTTTCGACGTCAGGCGTGGGTGTGCTCAGACCCGAGCGGATCATGCGCGCGCCGAGCACGAGCAGCAGGCTGAACGCGATCCAGTGATCCCAGGAGGCGACATACGGTGCAGCGGCCTTGCCGAGCGCCCAGCCGACCAGCGGCGTGATCGCTTCAATGACACCAAAGATCAGGCCAGTACGAAGCGCCTCGCGAATCCGCGGACGATGCAGCGTCGCGCCCTTGCCGACAGCAGCGGCGAAGGCGTCCGTCGACATGGCGAAGGCGAGCAGGAGAGTAGAAGCAATATTCATGGGGATGTCGT
>Ga0185299_10003932_pt1 | contig 18664 bp, 9 predicted proteins | sample PaiPotPPA55metaG_FD_128002 | JGI IMG/M metagenome (GOLD analysis project Ga0185299, IMG submission 128002) | Iron sulfur acid spring bacterial and archeal communities from Banff, Canada, to study Microbial Dark Matter (Phase II) - Paint Pots PPA... ...
TTCCCGAAGCGGGTTTTGCGTTCACGGAGATCGAAGCCGATGTCGGCGACCACGTCGAACGCTACGTGCTGCCGCTCACGATTGCATGGGGCACTGAAACCACCTCGCCGCTCTATATGCAGCTCGCGCTCGCGCGTGTGCGCCAGGTACGCAATATCGGCCATATCACCGACGCCTTCGCGGTCCCCAATTTCGCCTACGGCGTGCTGCGCAAGCTCAAGCAACGGGCAGTCGTTCCCACGGTTCAGAAGAGCGAAATCTGCTTTATCCCGACCGAACGGCTTGAAGCGCTGAACTTCAATATCACGCCCGGCGAACCGCTGCCGGAAATCCGCTGGTTAGCTGCGGAACAGAGCAACAGTTCGCTCGTGATCGGCGATCAGGTGGTGTTGAAACTGGTGCGCCGGCTGGTTGGCGGGATTCATCCGGAAGCCGAAATGAGCCGGCATCTGACGAAGCTCGGTTACGAAAACACGGGGCCGCTGTTTGGCGAAGTCGTGCGGGTGGACCCGGAAGGCGTGCCGCATACGTTGTGCATTTTGCAAGGTTTCATCGACAACCAGGGAGATGCCTGGAATTACGCGCTCGATTACCTGCGCCGCACCGTGGATGAACTCGCGCTGGCCGTGGATACCGACGACCACTCGATGGACCGCGAGAAGGAAGTGCAGGGCATCGAAGGCTACAGGAAGGTCACGGGGATCATCGGGCGGCGGCTGGGCGAACTGCACGTCGCGCTTGCCCAACCGTCCGACGACCCCGCTTTTGCGCCCGAAAAGGCGTCGAAGAAGGACGTGCGCGGCTGGAACGACGGTACGCACACGCTGCTCGTCACGGCGCTCGACATCCTGGCGGCAAAGCTCCTGGAGTTCAACGAGCATGACCGCGCGATGGCGCAGAGCCTGCTCGATCGCCGCGATCTGCTGCTCGCAGCCGTGCAAAAGCTCTTGCCGGAAGACGCCAAAGCACTGCGCATCCGTATTCACGGCGACTTCCACCTGGGCCAAGTGCTGATGGCGCAGGGCGATGCTTTCCTGATCGATTTCGAAGGCGAGCCGGCGCGGCCGCTTGAAGAACGCCGTAAAAAATCGAGCCCGTTGCGGGACGTGGCCGGCTTATTGCGTTCCTTGTCGTATGCCAGCGCGGCCGCGCAGCCAACGACCGGAAACGCGCCGCAGGCGACCGCCGATCGCAAGCGCGCGTTGTTCGAGCGCCTCCGCGGTCATGGCGAAGAAGCGTTCCTGATCGAATACCGCGCGGCGGTGGCGGCTTCTCCGCAACCGATTGCCGGCGACGAAGCCACGCAGGCCGCCCTGCTCGACCTTTTCCTGATCGAGAAGGCAGCCTACGAAATCCGCTATGAAGCGGCGAACCGTCCGACCTGGATTGGCTTGCCGTTGCGTGGCCTCGCGTCGCTTGCGAGCCGCCTGCTTGGCGATACGGGCGCACCGCCCGCGCCGGGTTCGCGGCCCGTGGACCCCGCATTCAAGGACAGCTCCGATGGAAACGAACATGAATAAGCGCACTGACGCCAGGATGCTGACCGAAGGTTTGCATCCGCTCGATATCGACGCACTCGTCGAAGCTCGCCATCCCGATCCGTTCTCGAAGCTTGGGCTTCATCAGACCGACGCCGGACCCGTGGTTCGCGTGCTGCTGCCGGGCGCGTCCGGGGTGCAGGTGCTTGAGCGCGACAGCGGCAAGCCGCTCGGCACGCTCACGCAGATTCATCCGGCGGGGTTGTTTGCCGGGTTTATCGATGAAATGCAGGCGTACCGGTTGAATATCGATTGGCACGGCACACCGCAGGAAGTCGCCGATACCTATTCGTTCGGCCCCGTTCTAAGCGATGAGGCGTTGAACCGCGTCTCCGGCGGTGATCCGTATGCCGTGATGGAATGCCTCGGCTCTCGGCCGGTCGTGCATGGCGGAGTAGCGGGTGTGCGGTTTGCGGTCTGGGCGCCGAATGCGCGGCGCGTTTCCGTGGTGGGCGACTTCAACTCGTGGGACGGCCGCCGGCATCCGATGCGGTTGCGCCACAACGCCGGCGTCTGGGAACTGTTCGTGCCGGGCTTGGGCGCGGGTACGCGCTACAAGTACGAGATCGTCTCGCGCGACGGCCACACGCTGCCGTTGAAAGCCGATCCGTGCGCGATGCAAAGCGAGCGGCCACCGGCGACCGCTTCGGTGGTGGCAGATGTTGATGCTATCGATGGATACACCTGGACCGACAGCGAGTGGATGAACACGCGCGGTCCGAGGCAGACCGTCAACGCGCCTATCTCCGTTTATGAGGTTCATGCGGAATCGTGGCTGCGGGTGCCGGAGGAAGGAAACCGCGGCATGAATTGGCATGAACTTGCCGAGCGCCTGATTCCGTATGCGAAGAGCATGGGGTTCACGCACCTGGAATTCATGCCGATTGCGGAGCATCCGTTCGGCGGCTCGTGGGGCTATCAGCCGTTGGGGCAGTTCGCGCCATCGGCGCGGTTCGGGACGCCTGAGCAATTTGCCGAGTTCGTGAACCGCGCGCATGAAGCGGAGCTGGGGATCATTCTCGACTGGGTGCCGGCGCATTTTCCGAACGATGCCCACGGTCTTGTCGAGTTCGACGGCACGCCGCTTTATGAGCACGCGGATCCGCGCGAGGGATATCACCAGGACTGGAACACGATGATCTATAACCTCGGCCGTAACGAGGTTAGCGCGTTCCTCGTGGCGTCGGGGCTGGCTTGGCTGAAGCGTTATCACGTCGATGGTTTGCGCGTGGACGCGGTGGCTTCCATGTTGTATCGCGACTATTCGCGCAAGGCTGGCGAATGGGTGCCGAACAGGTATGGCGGCCGCGAGAATCTCGAATCGATAGCATTCCTCAAGCGTCTGAATCACGAAGTCCGTCAGATTCCCGGTGCGATTACGCTCGCTGAGGAATCGACGGCGTGGCCGGGCGTCACTGCTCCGCTGGAAAGCGGCGGACTAGGGTTCGATTTCAAGTGGAACATGGGCTGGATGCATGACACGTTGCACTACATGGAAGAGGATCCGATCAATCGAAAGTATCACCACAACATGTTCACGTTCGGGATGGTCTACGCGTATTCAGAGCGATTTGTGCTGCCGCTTTCACATGATGAAGTGGTTCATGGGAAGGGCTCGTTGGTCGGCAAGATGCCAGGTGATCACTGGCAGAAGTTTGCGAATCTGCGTGCGTACCTGGGTTTCATGTGGACGCATCCGGGGAAGAAGCTGTTGTTCATGGGCGGTGAGTTTGGTCAGTTCGGGGAGTTTAATCACGACGCATCGCCGCACTGGCATTTACTTGACGACGTGTTCCATGGCGGGTTGCAGAAGCTGGTACGCGATTTGAACCGGGTGTATGGCGAGGAACCAGCGCTGCACAGGCTCGATAGCGATCCGCGGGGTTTTGACTGGCTGATCGGCGATGACGCTGCCAATAGCGTTTTTGCGTTCCGTCGGACTGATGGTGAGGGTCGTGAATGCGTGGTGATTTCGAATATGACGCCGGTGCCGCGGGTGGGGTATAGGGTTGGGTTGCCGCGCGGCGGGCGTTGGAGTGAGATCGTGAATTCGGATGCTTCGATCTATGGTGGATCGAATATGGGGAATGGGGGCGTTATTCACGCCGAGAATTTTTTTAGTCATGGGCGGGAGTGGTCCGCTGCGCTGACTTTGCCGCCGTTGGCGACGATTGTGCTTCGGGGTGATTAGCGGTAGGGGGTTGCTCGCGCCGGTGGACGGATGGGGTTGCTAGTGGATGTGGGGTTAGTGGTCGGAGTCGATGCCGGGTTGCTGCTGCTTAGGTCTGCGGTCGGTTTAAGTGAGCTGTTTTCTTTATCACTGTTAGCCACTGTGCGTGGCGGCACGTCATTTCTTTGTCCAAAGCGACAAAGAAACGAAGCAAAGAAAACGCCTCCCAACAATCGGCTAGTTAGTGTCCCTAGCGTGCAGGCTAAAAGTTTCTGGCACCTGATAGCACGGTGCTCGCCAGACTCACCGATGTTTGAACCCCTCCTTCTCGCGAATCCTGACACGAACACGCTTCGCCCCCAACGCTCTCGGGCAAGCACCGTGACCCCCAGACCATGACGGCCTCATGTGTGCTGGTTGCCTCATTTCATGGTGGGTTGGCTACGTGGACTGCGAGGTTATTTTTTGAGGTGGTTGTTCGCGGATAGCGCGGGGTGTCCCTTGGGCAGGTTCAATCACTGGTGGCGAAGCGTGTGGGTATCCGTGTTCGGAGAGGTCGGGCTTCAAACATCCGTGAGTCTGGCGAGCACCGTGCTATCAGGTGCCAAAAACTCCGAGCCTGCACGCTAGGGACACTAACTAGCCGATTGTTGGAAAGCGCTTTCTTTGCTTCGTTTCTTTGTCGCTTTGGACAAAGAGAAATGACGTGCCGCCACGCACAGTGGCTAACAGTGATAAAGAGAAAATCCGACTCACGCAGACCACTACGCTAAGCAGCAGCAACCCGGCATTGACCCCGACCGCTAACCCTGAACCAGCAGCCCAACCTCAACCCTGACCGACCCAAAAACCCCAGACCATCAAGCACCCCAAAAACCCCAAAACCAAACCGAGTGCGAACGGAAAATCCATGGCTAATTCATTCCCCGACAAGTTACTCCCGGGCGCGGCCTACCCGCTCGGAGCCAACTGGGACGGTTTAGGCGTCAACTTCGCAGTGTTCTCCGGGAACGCACAAAAAATCGAAGTGTGTCTCTTCGACACTACCGGCCGCAAGGAACTCGCGCGCTTCGAACTGCCCGAATGCACCGATGAAATCTGGCACGGCTACCTCCCAGGCGCACACCCCGGTACGGTCTACGGATTCCGCGCACACGGCCCCTACCAACCGCATCACGGCCATCGCTTCAACCCGCACAAACTACTCCTCGACCCCTACGCCAAAAAACTGGTCGGCCAATGGCGCTGGTCCGACGCGCTGTTCGGTTACCGCGTGCATTCGAACCGGCTCGACCTGTCAATGGATCGACGCGATTCAGCCCCCGCCACCCCAAAATGCGTTGTCACCGACGACGCCTTCGACTGGTCCCGCGACACTCGCCCCAACGTCCCCTGGGGCGAAACCGTCATCTACGAAACCCACGTGCGCGGCACCTCCATGCTCCGCAACGACATCCGCCAGCACGAACGCGGATCGTTCGCGGCGTTGTCCTCGCCATGGTTCATCGAACACTTGCAAAAGCTCGGCGTGACCGCCGTCGAATTCCTGCCCGTGCACGCGTTTCTCAACGACCGCTTCCTCGTCGAACGCGGCCTCAAGAATTACTGGGGCTACAACACCGCGGCGTTCTTCGCGCCGGAACCGTCGTATCTGTCAACCAACCGGCTCAACGAAATGCGCATCGCCGTGCGCCGGCTCCACGCGGCAGGCATCGAAGTGATTCTCGACGTGGTCTACAACCACACCTGCGAAGGCAACGAACAAGGGCCGACCGTGTCATGGCGCGGCCTCGACAACGCCAGCTACTACCGCCTGATCCCCGGCGACGAACGGCGTTATATCAACGAAACCGGTTGCGGAAATACGATGAACCTGTCGCATCCGCGCGTCCTGCAAATGGTCATGGACTCGCTGCGCTACTGGGCGACAGCATTTAACGTCGATGGCTTCCGCTTCGATCTCGGCGTGACGCTCGGCCGCGAAGGCCACGGTTTCGACCCCGGTTCCGGTTTCTTCGACGCCATCCGCCAGGACCCGATCCTCAACACACGCAAGATGATTTCGGAACCCTGGGATATCGGCCCGGACGGTTACCAGGTCGGCAACCACCCGCCGGGATTCGCCGAATGGAACGATAAATTCCGCGACGGCGTGCGCCGCTTCTGGCGTGGCGACGCCGGTGTACGGCCCGATCTCGCAGCCCGTCTTACCGGCTCGGCCGAACTGTTCCATCGGCGCTTCAGGAAACCATGGGCATCGGTGAATTTCGTCGCATCGCACGACGGTTTTACGCTCGTGGACGTGACGTCGTACGAGCAGAAACACAACGAGGCGAATCAGGAAGGCAACAACGACGGCCACAACGAAAACTGCAGCGCGAACTGGGGCGTGGAAGGCCCGACCGACGATCCCGAGATCCTCGAAACGCGCGGCCGGGTGGCCCGCGCGCTGATCGCGACAAACCTGCTCTCGCTCGGCACGCCGATGCTGCTCGGCGGCGACGAATTCGGCCGCACGCAACTCGGCAACAATAACGCGTACTGCCAGGACAACGAGATTTCGTGGATGGACTGGAGCCTGGCGGAGTCCCCGGCTGGCCGCACGATGACGGAGTTCGTCGCACGCGTCATCGCACTGCGCAAAAACTACCCGATATTGCGGGAAATGCGCTTTCTCCACGGCGATCGCGAAGTGTTGCCGGGGCTCTATGACGTCAGCTGGTTCGACGAACGCGGCGCGGCGCTGACCATCGACGCGTGGCAGGATCCCGAAGGACGCGCGCTGACGCTGCGTCGCGCGGGGCCCGGTCTCGACGGGGAAGTCGACGTCATCCTGATCATGATGAACGGTTCGGCACAAGCGCTGACCTTTGCGCCGCCCGCTCCGCACTTGGAATGGAATGTGCTCATGGATAGCGCTGCGCCTGACGGCTTGCAGCACCCGCTGATCGGCGGGGAACTGGAGATTCAGGCGCACAGCGTGGCTGTGCTGCTGGCGCAGCCGACCGGGGACGCTGACTGGCAGGCTGTATGGATGGCAGGCGCCCACGAAGGGCCACGGCTGCTGACGGCGTTGCCGCCGGACCCGGGCACGATCGGACCGAGACGGACAGCGGAACCCTGGAAAGCGCCCGAACCCGCGCCGCCCGCAAAGGAGGAAAATTGAAGGGCTCAAGGACGTCATGCAAAGACACCGGGCAGCTTCCAAGCCAGGTATTCGAAAGCGCACTGAAGGCACACATCATGTCCGAAACCCCGATCGATCCGCACAAGCATCACCACGCCTATTGCCTGCCCTTCGGTGCCCATCTCACCGATGCAGTACACACGCGGTATCGCTTTTGGGCGCCAACGCTTAAGGCGGTGCAACTGGAGCTTTATGGCGACGACCAGAAGCCCACGCTCCTCGACATGACACCCAGCGGCGACGGCTGGTTCGAAGCGCTCGCCGAGGGCGGTGCGGGCACGCGTTACCGGTATCGGGTGAATGCGGATCTGGCGGTACCCGATCCGGCCTCGCGTTTCCAGCCCGACGACGTCCACGGTCCAAGCGAAGTCATCGATCCGCGCGCCTTTCGATGGGAAAACACGAACTGGCACGGCCGGCCGTGGGAAGAAACCGTGCTGTACGAAGTGCACGCCGGCGCGCTGGGCGGTTATGCCGGCGTGACGCGCCGCCTGAAGGAATTCGCGCACCTTGGCGTGACGGCAATCGAACTGATGCCGCTCAACGACTTCAGCGGCAGCCGCAACTGGGGTTACGACGGCGTGCTGCCCTACGCACCCGATTCGGCGTACGGGACACCCGCTGAACTGAAGACGCTCATCGATACCGCGCATGGCATCGGCCTGATGGTCTTCCTCGATGTGGTCTATAACCACTTCGGCCCGGACGGCAACTATCTGAGCGCTTACGCCAAGTCGTTTTTCCGCGAAGGTGTGAATACGCCGTGGGGTCCGGCTATCGATTTCGAACGTCCGCAAGTGCGCGACTTCTTCTTCGACAACGCGCTGTACTGGCTGAAGGAATATCGCTTCGATGGCTTGCGCCTCGACGCCGTCCACGCCATCAACGACGACGAGTGGCTGCGCGAACTGTCGGAACGCGTGCGTTCGTCGGTGGAACCGGGGCGGCACGTGCATCTGGTGCTGGAGAACGAGCACAACACGTCGAACCTGCTCGAGACGCATTTCAACGCGCAATGGAGCGACGACTCGCACAACACGCTGCATGTGCTGCTGACCGGCGAGGACGAGAGTTATTACGGTGCGTACAGCGACCAGCCGATCCAGAAGCTCGCGCGCGTGCTGAGCGAAGGGTTTGTGTATCAAGGCGAACCCTCGCCCATTCACGATGGCAAGCCGCGCGGCGAGCCGAGCGCTCACTTGCCGCCCACGGCTTTCGTGATGTTTCTGCAAAATCACGATCAGGTCGGCAACCGCGCGATGGGCGAACGCCTGCGCTCGCTTTGCAATGAAGACGCGCTCTACGCCGCAACGGGCCTGATGTTGCTCACGCCGCAAATTCCGATGCTGTTCATGGAAGAGCAGCACGGTTCCACGCAACCGTTCCTGTTCTTCACGGACTATCACGACGAACTCGCCGATGCCGTGCGCGAAGGCCGTCGCAAGGAATTTGCCAAGTTCTCCGCTTTCACCGACGAAAAACGCCGCGCCCAGATTCCCGATCCTAACGGCATCGAAACATTCAGGATATCGTCGCCTGATCAAAGCAAGCAAGCCGCCGATCACATGGACTGGCTCCACTTCTATCGCTCAGCGCTGGCCGTGCGCGCAAAGCTGCTGATGCCGCATCTGAAGGGAGCGAAGGCGCTCGGTGCCAAGGTTATCGGCGAGAAGGCGGTGCTGGCGAACTGGCGGCTCGGCAACGGCAGCACGTATTCCATCGCGCTGAACCTGGGCCGCGAAACCGTTCCGCTCACCGGCCATCCGCCGGGCAAGGTCGTATTCGAAACACCGGCTCGTGCCCGCGATGCGGCGGATCGCGGCGAGCTTGGCGCGGAAACTTTTATCGCGTGGCTGACGGGCGATTTCGCCGATGCCGCGTTTAATCATGACGCCCACCGCGTCAAAGCTTCGGTGAAAACCTCGTGAGCACGACCATCGACACCCCGGCTACGCCGGATAAAACCCCTAGCGCCATCGAGGCGCTTGCCACCAAGGCCGGTTTCGAGGTCGAGTGGCAAGACGCGCACAAGCAGATCCAGCGGGTGCCGGAAAACACGCTGAAAGTGCTGCTGGAACGCCTCGGCTTGCCCTGCGGCAACGCCACGCAACTCAAGCAGAGCACGGCCACGCTCGACGCCGAATTGTCCGGGCGAAAGTTGCCGCCACTGATGACGGCGGAAATCGACCGTGCCATTTCCCTGCCGATGGCAGCCGTGAAAACGGGCGCGCGATATCGGATCGAACTGGAAAGCGGCGCGGTGATCGATGGGCGGTTTACATCGCCGAAAGGGGAAACCGCGCTGCTCTCGCCGATCTCCGAGCCGGGTTATCACACGCTCGTGATCAACGAGCAGCGCACGACGCTTGCGGTGGCGCCGGCGCGCTGCTACACCATCGACGACGCCTGGCGCGCGCTCGATCCTGCCACTGAAACAACCCCGCCGATGTGGGGCATAGCCGCGCAAGTCTATGGTCTGCGGCGCACGGGCGATGGTGGTGCCGGCGATTTTTCCGCGCTGGCGACACTCTCCGCCGAAAGCGCGCAACGAGGCGGTCACGCGATCGCGATCAGCCCCATGCACGCGATGTTCAGCGCCGAGCCGCATAAATTCAGCCCGTATTCGCCGTCGTCGCGCTTGTTCCTGAACATTGCGCACATCGATCCGGCGGCGGTGATGGGAGCGCAAGCGGCGCAAGCGGCCATCGAAACAGCCGGTGTCGCCGATGAATTCGCCGAACTCGAAACGCTGCAGTTGATTGACTGGCCGCGCGTGGTGACGGCGAAACTGGCCGTACTGCGCGCGTTGTTCGCGCAGTTCAACGCGCAAGACAACGACATGCTGCACAAGGACTTCGCGCGGTTCGTAAAGCGCGGCGGGCGCGCGCTGGAAGACCATGCGCGCTTCGAAGCGCTGCAGGCAGCGCAGTTAAAGGAAGCCAACGAAGGCCACTGGCGCAACTGGGCCGACGAATTACGCGATCCGCGTAGCGCGGCCGTCGCGGAATTCGCCGCCGCGCACAAGCCCGAAGTCGATTTTTTCCTGTTCGCGCAATGGCTCGCGGCCAAGGGTTTGTCGCACGCTCAGCACGTCGCACGCGACTCGGGCATGGCGATCGGTTTGATCGCGGATCTGGCCGTGGGTTGCGACAGCGCGGGCAGCCACGCGTGGTCGTATCGCGATGAAATGCTGCAAGGCGTGTCGGTCGGCGCGCCGCCCGATCTGTTCAACCAGGCCGGGCAGTCTTGGGGTCTCACCACGTTTTCGCCGCGCGCGATGCGCACGCAGGGTTTTTCGGCGTTTATCGATATGCTCCGCGCCGCGTTCACGCTCGCGGGCGGGATTCGCATCGATCACATTCTCGGTTTGCGGCGTCTCTGGCTCGTGCCCGATGGCGAAAGCGCGAAGAACGGCGCGTATCTGCGTTATCCGCTCGACGACCTGCTGCGGCTGATCGCGCTCGAATCGTGGCGGCATAAGGCCATCGTAATCGGCGAGGATCTCGGCACGGTTCCGCCCGGTTTTCGCGAACGCTTGCAAGAACATGGTCTACTCGGCATCCGCGTGCTCTGGTTCGAACGCGCGGAAAAAGGGCCGGGCTTCAAGGCGCCGGCCGACTGGGATCACGACGTGGCCGCGACCACCACCACGCACGATCTGCCAACGGTTACTGGCTGGTGGATCGGCGAAGACATTGTGTGGCGTTCGAAGATTGGCCAGACTGCCGCGCGCGCCGATGGGCAGGATCCGGTGAAATTGGCGCAAGTGGAACGCGGCGAGGATCGTAAATTGCTGTGGTCTGCCTTTCAGGAAGCAGGTGTCGCTGCGCCCGATGTCTCCGTGCCCGCCGATATCTCCCCGCAGACCGCACCGGTCGACGAAGCGCTCGCGTTCGTGGCGTCCACGCCCGCGCCGCTGGTGATTTATCCGTTGGAAGATCTGCTCGCACTCGCCGAGATGCCGAACCTGCCCGGTTCCATCGACGAGCATCCAAACTGGCGCCGGCGGCTCGCTGCACCCGTATCCGAACTCTTCGACGACGATTCGTTCGTCGACCGCCTGCTCGCTATCGACCAGGCACGACAGAAATCCGCCCAGACGAAGGCGGCCACGCATAACGCTTCACCCACCGACTGACACCATGACCGTTCCACGCTCCACGCTCCGGCTGCAGCTACACAAGAGTTTCACCTTCGACGACGCCGCGCGCCAGGTCGACTACATGGCGGCGCTCGGAATCAGCCACGCGTATTTGTCGCCGATCACGACCGCGACCAGCGGTTCGACGCACGGTTACGACACGGTGGACTACACGCGCGTCAATCCGGAACTTGGTGGTGAGGAAGGCTTGAGGCGCTTCGTCGAAAAGCTGCGGGCACACGAAATGGGTGTGATCGTGGACGTGGTGCCGAATCACATGGGCGTAGGCGGCTCGGAAAACCTCTGGTGGATGGACATTCTGGAATGGGGACGCCACGCGGCGCATGCGCGCTATTTCGACATCGACTGGCATTCGCCCGATCCCGCGTTGCGCGGCAAGGTGCTCGCGCCGTTCCTGGGCGCGGCGTACGGCGAGGAATTGCAGGGCGGCAAGATCAAACTCGTCTTCGACGCCGAAGCAGGCCGCTTCAAGATCGAGTATTACGCACACACGTTTCCGGTGAGTCCGCTCGACTACACGTCCGTGTTGCAGGACCACGCGCCGGAGATGGCGCGGCGCTTCACGGGCCTTTCGACGCAACCCGGCGATCAACCGCGCGCCGACGAAGCGCGAGCGGCCCTGAAAGAATTCGCGGCGACGGCCGAAGGCAGCCAGGCCATCGATGCCGCCGTGCAAGCCCATTCCGGCGATAACCCCGTCGGCCGCGACCGTTTGCATCGTTTGCTCGAACGGCAGCATTACCGGCTCGCATGGTGGCGGACAGCCGCCGACGAAGTGAACTGGCGGCGTTTCTTCGACGTCAGCACGCTCGGCGGCATGCGCGTAGAGCGCCCCGAAGTATTCGAGGCATCGCATGCGCTGATTTTCCGGCTGTTCACGGAAGGACTGATTGACGGCGTGCGGATTGATCACGTCGATGGCCTCGCCGAGCCGCGCGAATATTGCCAGCGATTGCGCAGCCGGCTTGAAGAACTCGCGGAGCATCGGCCGGAGAATTTGCAGAACGGCCGCACGTATTTCGTCATCGAGAAAATCCTGGCGCGCGGTGAACCCGTGCGTGACGACTGGCGTATCGACGGCACCACCGGCTACGACTTCATGAACGATGTCGGCGCGTTGCTGCACGATCCGCGCGGCGCCGAACCGTTGGCAGAAAGCTGGGCTGAGTTATCTGGACGTCCGGCGGACTTTGGCGTCGAAGCCGAAGCTGCGCGGCGGAAGATCCTGTCGGAGAACTTGTCCGCGGAACTCGACCGCGTCGCGCGCGCATTGCACCGGATTGCCCGCGATACGCCCGCTACGCGCGACTTCACGTATTCATCGCTGCGGCGGGTGGTGGCTGAGCTTGTAGTGCACTTTCCCGTGTACCGGATCTATCCCGTCGGCGGCCAGCGCAGCGAAGACGACGAACGCTTTTTCTCGCAGGCTTATGAAGTCGCGAAGGCCGCGCTGGCACCCGCCGATCGGGCCATCCTCGATCAAGTCGCGCAGTGGCTCGGCGGTCCGGGCGGCGACGAAGCTGTCGAAGAAAAACCGCGTGAACGCGAGCGTTTGTTCGACCGCGGACGGGAGCGTGGCGACCGGGATCGCGATCGTCAGTCCGCTAATGTCCAGAACCAGAATCTGCAGGCGAACAGCGCCGGCTCGAATTCGAGCGGTTCACATCGACGTAACGCGCAAACTTTGTTCTCCCAACTGACGTCGCCGGTGGCGGCGAAGGCGATTGAAGACACCGCGTGTTATCGATACGGCCGCCTCATCTCACGCAACGAAGTGGGCGCCGACCCAAGCGAGTTTTCACTGTCGGTCGACGCGTTCCACGCCGGCAATCTCCAACGTGCCAAACGCTTCCCGAACGCAATGCTCACCACCGCGACGCACGATCACAAACGCGGTGAAGACGTCCGCGCACGAATCGCGGGACTGAGCGAAATTCCCGCCGAATGGGCCGCGACACTGCGAAGCTGGTCGACGTTGAACGCACCGCACCGGCGCGTACTAAACAGCGATGAAAACGGATGGGCGCCGGGTGCTGCCGCCGAAGCAATGCTCTATCAGACGCTGGTTGGCTGCTGGCCGCCGACGCTCTCCCCCGACGACCAGGCCGGCGTGAAAGAACTCGCCGAGCGTGTGAGCGCGTGGCAGTTGAAAGCGCTGCGTGAAGCCAAGTTGCGCACGAGTTGGTTCGCGCCGGACGAGGCCTACGAGAACGCCTGCCGCGATTTTCTCTTCGATATCCTCGCGCCCCAGCGCCGCGACGGTTTTCTCGGCGAATTGCCGGTGTTCGTCGAGCGCGTTGCGCGGACCAGTGCGATCAATAGTTTCCAGCAGACGCTGTTGCGGCTGACATCGCCGGGCGTGCCGGATCTTTATCAGGGAACCGAACTATGGGATTTCAGTCTCGTCGATCCTGACAACCGGCGGCCGGTCGACTTCGAACAGCGGCGCACGTGGTTGACAGAAGGCGAGGCTGAAGGCCCGCCATCGGAGCAATTGAAGAACTGGCGCGATGGACGAGTGAAGCTCGGTATCGTGCGGCGCGCACTGGCCCTAAGGGCGCACGCGCATTCGCTATTCGGGCAGGGGGCTTACGTGCCGCTGAAGGTGGAGGGCGCACATGCGGACAGCGTGATCGCGTTTGCGCGGCATGCGGGCAGCGCGTACGCGGTGGTTATAGCGACACGGCTGGCCGACTCGCTGCTGGCTAAAAACGATACCGGCCTGCCGCTGGTCGACGCCGCTCATTGGGGTGATACGGCAGTCGTTTTGCCGGAAGCGCTGGCGTCGCGCGCGTTGTTCGACTGGCTGAGTCCGAACGCGCCGAAGTCCGATGGCCAGCGCTTGTTCATGCGCGACGCGCTGGCGTCGATGCCCGTCGCGTTGCTGATGGAAGAAGGAGTGCCACGGGTTTGAGCTCGACGCAGGCCCCCCAAAAACGCGGGGCGAAAATCACTCCGCTTCCTGCGTCACCTCTTCATGCGGATACACGCGCACGAGCACGATGCGCGGCCCGTTCATCTTCTTCACCACGATATCGAAACGATCGAAACCGATTCGCTGCCCTTCGCTAGGCAGATCGCCCAGCGCATTGATCACGAGCCCGCCGACCGATTCCGCCTGCCCTTCGTCGATATCAATCCCCAGCGCCCGTTCCAGCGATACCACCGGCAAGCTGCCCTTGCCCATCAGCGTGCCATCGTCCATCCGCGACCAGTCCGCATCGCCTTGACGGAACTCGTCGTGAATCTGGCCGACCAGTGCGCCCAGCAAGTTATCGAGCGTGAGGAATCCGATCGGTTTCTGACCCTTGCGTCCGACCAGCGCAAAATGCGGCGCGCCTTTGCGAAAGCGCCGGAACAATTCCAGCGCGGATAGATTCCCAGCAACGTATTGAACAGGCCGCACATGTCGGGCCAACGCGTCCTGCTTCGTGTCCTGTCGCGTCAAACCTTGCATCAGGCCACGCCCGGCGCCATCGCGTGCGAGCAGCAGGTCTTTCAGGTGAATCATGCCAAGCACGCGTTCGCCGGAGGCATCGGCGAACAGGGGGTAGCGGCTGAAGCGGTGGCGCGCGATCACCTGCATGTTGTCACGCATGGGCACGTCGTTGCGCAGGCCGACCATTTCGTGGCTCGGGCGCATCAGGTCCGAGACCGTCATCCGGCTGAAATCGAGCGAATGGGCGATAGTGTTCCACTCGTCCGCGTTATACGAAGACCCGGCAGACCCAGCAGACCCGCCGAGGCCCGCCCCGATTGCGTCCGGCAAGGCGGCCGTCGATGCCCCGCTCAAGCGCCGGCCGCGCAGGATCAGCTTAAGTTCATCGGTGGAATAGTGGGCGTCGCTGCCATGTTCCGCCCCGAGCCCGAACAGCCGCAGCACGAAATTCGCGCTCGAATTCAGCACCCAGATGAACGGATACATCGCCCAGTAGAAGCCGTAAAGCGGCATCGCGACCCACAGGCCGACTTGTTCCGCACGCCGGATCGCCCACGATTTCGGCGCGAGTTCACCCACCACAATGTGCAGGAACGAGATGCAGGAGAACGCGAAAAACAGCGAGATGGCATCGATCAGCTTGGCCGATTCGATACCGACAAGCGCGAACAACGGATGCAGCAATTCGGCGAATGCCGGTTCGCCCAGCCAGCCGAGCCCCAGTGATGCCAGCGTGATGCCGAGCTGACACGCCGACAAATACACGTCGAGCTTGCCGTGGACCTTCGCCAGCAAGCGCCCCGGCATACCGTTCGACCGTGCGATCGCCTGAACGCGCGTGGCGCGCAGCTTGACAAGTCCGAACTCGGCCGCGACGAAAAACCCGTTCAACGCGACGAGCAACAAGGCACCAATTAGCGCGACAACCTGATTCAAAGCGACCTGCTCCGCAAAATGAAAGCGTCAGTATAGAGGTGCAAGTTGATCGAAAGTTAAATCAGGCGGCGCTCAACGGCACGCGAAACTTAAGCGCGACGGTTGCCCCATCGGCGAAATCGTCGTGTTCGAAGGTCCCGCCATGCGCTTCCGCCACGCGTTTGCTCAGGGCAAGCGCCCACGCGATGCGCGCCGCTTCCCGGGGTAACGTCGCCTGCTTGCGGGCAAAACCTTCGAGCGCGTGGGGGAGTTCGGGATCCAAAAGCGCTTTCTGCGATGCGGTGAACGTGATGACCGCGCTGAACGAACCGCCCTCCACACGAGCGTCCAACACGACCTTCGATCGCGCCGCGCTCGCTTCGGTGGCGAACGCAAACATCAGCCAGAGCGCTTGGGTGAGACGTTCGCTGTCGGCGCTGATTTGCTCCTCCACCAGCGCCGATTCCACGTGCAGCGTCACATGCCGCGCATTCGCGAGACTGTTGCGTGCCTGCGTAGCGGCGTGTTCGATCAGTTGCCGTAGCGCAAGTGGCGCGCGGTCGAGCGCGAGCGTTTTGGTCTCAGCGCGGGTGGTATCGATGAACTGCTCGATCAGCTTCACCTGCTGTTCCACGCCCGAGCGAATCCCGCCGAGCGCGCGCTGGGCGGGGGCATCGGCGGCATCGACTTTGCGCTCCAGCACGTAGCCCCAGCTATGAATGGCGTTCAGCGGACCGCGTAGATCGTGCGACACGACTCCGAGCACATGATCGCGCATGAACAACGCCGCTTCGGCACGCAGATGGGCGGCGCGCTCATCGGTTTGCGCTGGCGCGGCTCCTCCCGATGTTGTCGCACCCAGGCTGTCAGGCGAGACGATCAGCGTCACCGTATCGGCCCCGCCGGTGCTGCCGGGCAACGCGAGGATGGCGAACGCACGCGATCTCGACGGCGCCCCCTCGCCCTCGTCAATCGATACCCGCGCGCGACGCACGCTGCCGGCGGCAAGTGCGGCGTCGGCGACTTCGGCGAGTACGGCAATCAGCGGTTTGGGTAAGGCGGTATCGGTGAGAGCGCGGCCTTCTAATGCGCCCGCGTCGAGATCGAACAGATGTGCGAGAACGGTATCGGCTGACAGACAGCGCTGTGCGGTATCCAGGACGAGCACGCCATCCGTGCCCGCGACCGGCGCTTCAGGACGCGGAGCGCGCCCCGTTTCGACCGTGCCGGAAAAAGACGTTGTCACGATTGGAAGTCCTTGAGCGTTGATGAATGCGAGTATCTTGCCCGGTGTTATCGAGATGACTGGTCATTATAGGGGAGTGCTTCCGGGCTCTCTGCGCGGGGCCGGCGGCCCCTTCTCCCCATTAACGAGATATTGGCCAAGGCGTGCAGCAAACGTCGCGCACGCTTCACCGGATGCAACGATGCCATCCGAAAGCCCTACAATACCGCTTTCGAAACCAGCCGGCGGTGCCGGCTTTTCCAAGGAGTTTACATGGCGATCGTGACGACCGACTCAGGCCTCAAGTATGAAGATTTAGCAGTGGGTGAAGGCGCTGAAGCCGTCGCCGGCAAGTCGGTGAGCGTGCATTACACCGGCTGGCTCACGGACGGCCAAAAGTTCGACTCCAGCCATGACCGTAATGATCCGTTCGCCTTCGTGCTCGGCGGCGGGATGGTCATCAAGGGCTGGGATGAAGGTGTGCAGGGAATGAAAGTGGGCGGCAAGCGCAAGCTGACCATTCCGCCGCAACTGGGCTACGGCGTGCGCGGCGCCGGTGGCGTGATTCCACCGAATGCGACGCTGGTGTTTGAAGTGGAATTGCTGGAAGTTTAAAGTTTGCTCGCGCCGGCGGATGGGGTTCTGCCGGCGGCGCGAGCGAAAACGCTAGGTCTAGCCGTTCAATCCACGCTCCAGATCCGCGCGAATATCGCCGGCATTTTCCAGCCCGACCGCCAGCCGGATCAACCCTTCCCGAATCCCCGCCGCTTCGCGCACTTCCGGCGTCAAGCGCCCGTGCGTTGTCGTCGATGGATGCGTGATAGTCGTACGCGTATCCCCAAGATTGCCGGTGATCGAACAGATTTTCGTCGCATCGATCACACGCCACGCATTCGCACGCTGCTCCTCACGCGTCTCGCCCTTCAGCTCGAACGACACAATCGCCCCACCCGCCTTCTGCTGCTTTTTGGCAATGGCGTACTGCGGATGCGACTTGAGCCCCGGATAAAACACCCGCTCGATCGCCGGATGCGTCTCCAGCCAGCGCGCGATTTCCAGCGCATTCGCCGACTGCTTCTCCACCCGCAGCGACAGCGTTTCCATCCCCTTCAACAACACCCACGCGTTGAACGCAGACAAGGTCGGACCGGCACTACGCACGAACGGGAACACCTTCTCCATGATGAACTGCTTCGACCCCAGCAACGCGCCGCCGAGCACACGTCCCTGACCATCGAGGAACTTGGTGGCCGAATGCATGACGACATCGGCGCCGAGTTTCAGCGGCTGCTGCAATGCCGGGCTACAGAAGCAGTTATCGACGACAAACAGCGCACCCACTTCCTTCGAAATCTTCCCGATCGCCTCGATATCCGCAATCTCCGTCAGCGGATTCGACGGCGTTTCGAGGAAAAACATCTTCGTCTCGGGACGCACGGCAGCGCGCCATTCATCGAGATTGGTCGGATCGACGAACGTGGTCGTAATGCCGAACTTGGTGAATATCTGCGAGAACATCCCGACCGTCGATCCGAACAAACTCTTCGAACTCACCAGGTGATCGCCCTGCTGCATCGAGCACATCACCACCGACATGATCGCGGCCATGCCTGACGCCGTCGCCATGCACGCCTCGCCGCCTTCAAGCGCCGCCAGGCGGTTTTGAAACATCGCGACGGTCGGGTTCGTGAAGCGCGAGTACGTGTAAGCCTCTTCGGCGTTCTTGAAGCTCTCCGCGGCGTGCGCGGCGCTTTTGAACACAAAGCTCGACGTCAGGAAAATCGCTTCCGAGTGCTCGTTGAAATCACTGCGCAAGGTTCCCGCGCGGACGGCGAGCGTATCGAAGTTGAAGTTTTCGTCCATGTTCGTGTTTTCCATTCACATCTATTTATTTAGCCCGGCCAGAAAACCGGGACGCAAAAAAGCCCGCTTCTGCGTCAGCATGAGCGGGCTCGGTGCGGAAAAGCCTGTAGCGTCGCCGGTGCGTGGTCCAGATTCGCCACCGGTTCGCTTTAGCTGTTTCGGGTT
>Ga0185299_10003933_pt1 | contig 18664 bp, 16 predicted proteins | sample PaiPotPPA55metaG_FD_128002 | JGI IMG/M metagenome (GOLD analysis project Ga0185299, IMG submission 128002) | Iron sulfur acid spring bacterial and archeal communities from Banff, Canada, to study Microbial Dark Matter (Phase II) - Paint Pots PPA... ...
GCGGCCGCGGAATTCCTTACATTTCCGCAACCATTCCTCAACGGTGCGCGTCCGATCGACGTGCTCCTCACGCGCGGGATAGGACCTGTCGTCGCTGCCCTTAACCAGGTAGATGAGGGAGCGTATGCCTAGAAGATGGCTATACGTCTATACCGAGTTTTCAACTACCTAGTAAACGCCGCTCCCCAGGCCCCGGGCGGCGCTCTTTTTATCCCGCCTCAGGGCTTCGGTCGTTTGGATAACCCCCAGCACTTCGATGTGCTGTATTGCTCGGAACAGCCGGAGGCGGCGGTTGCCGAATCTCTCGGTCCATATCCCGCTTTTGTGTGGTCGCCCGAAGTTCTCAAGGGGCATCCAGCGCTGACGGGCAGCATGCGCGCAATGGCGACCTATGAGCTTCCTAGCCTTGCGACAGTCTGCGACTTAGACGACCCTCGACAACTCATCGCGCAGCGGTTGCGACCCTCGCTCGTCATCACACGCGATCATGAAACGACTCAGACCTGGGCGTTACGCATCTTCAGAGACGCTCGGGTTCCACGTTGGAGCGGCGCGCGATGGTGGTCGTTTTATGAAGCGCGCTGGTCGAGCATCGGATTGTGGCGGCTCCAGGGTCTCCGCCTTCTCGACGTGACAGCACTGAGTCTACACGGGCCTGCCGTGATCACCGCCGCTCACATCATCGGGCGTCAACTCAACCCGGGCTAGACCAATGAAAATTGCGTCTCACTATGCTCCTGCAGCAGTCAAGATCAGATCGGTCCCCAGACCAATTGCAAATCCGATGAACACTCCCACTGTGGCGAGCGTTTTGAATCCGATCTTTGCGCCGACGTTCGTCATCTCGCTAATGACGTAGATGATCGCGCCTGCGGCAAGCGTTAAGAATAACACTGAGAGGGCCGGCGACACAAAATGATAGCCGGTGACCGTTCCCAGAAATGTCGGCGCGCCACCGATGAGACCAAGCCGAACGATAGAGCCCGCGCCGCCGGCGCCCGATCCGGCAAGCGGCGCCGCGATGCCGAAGCCTTCAGTCATGTTGTGCAAACCAAAGCCGATGATGAGCAGCAACGCGAGCTGAATTGCCCCGGTTGCAGCCGATTGGCCGATGGCAAGACCCTCGCTAAAGTTGTGAAGACCGATGCCGGCGGCAATCATCGTCGCTAGGCTCATAGGACTGACGATTCCCAGCGGTGACTTCGCCATGAACGAGCGCGAGAAAAAGACGAGGCTCAAGAGCCCAACACCGAAACCCCCCAAGTAGATCCCGAGCAATCCCCAAAATTCGATTCGCGGCGCTCCGAGCTGCATTCTGTGGAGCGCGTCTTGGATCGGCTCGCCCGCCTGTCTGAGAATGTCGAAGAGCAAGAAAAACAGCACCCCGATCGCAATGGCGTTCATCAACGCTATGCCCCGCTTTGAAATCCTCTTGAGTGCCGCAAACGGCAACCCAAAGAAAATCGTCAATCCCGCGATCGCACCGAGAATGTACACGGTTGTCTGGTTCATTGGGGGGAAGCCGGATTGCGCGTCACCGCCCGTTCCCATTTTCATGACGTTTGCAGCAGCGGTCAGGCCGGTGCGGTCCCGAGCGTTCTCGTATTGCACTGACGTCATCAAACCGCCGGGGCCCACCGGGCCGTTCATCAGGTGATCGAGCACGTGGCAGTGCACCATCCAAGTTCCTGGCTTTGCATTAGCACGAAAGGCAATGTCGCGAGTCTCACCCGGGCCGAGCGCAAGCGTGACCATCGATTGACGGTTCTGCGGGCGCACCGGCTGCCCGTCAATGGCAATAACTTGAAAACGGTGGCCATGCAGGTGCATCGTGTGGAACTCAGTGCCGCTGATGTCGATCTCGCGGATGCGGACACGGTCTCCGCTTTTCACAATGTAGGGCTTGGTGAGCGGGTAGCTCTTGCCGTTGATGCTGAAATAGTTCTCCGTATCGGATGCAATGCGCCACGATGAAATCAGCATGAGGTAGTCGCGGTCGTAGTGTTCGATTGGCCTTGCATCGTCGACAACCACAGCGCCGTAGAGGCCGAGATCAAGTTGATTGAGGTCGTCGTAGTGCGTGTGGTAGATGTACGTGCCCGGATCGCTTGCCGTGAATTCGTAGGTGAACGTTTGCCCTGGTTGCACGGCGTTTTGACTCATGCCCGGAACACCGTCCATTTCCGGATCGACCGTAAGTCCATGCCAGTGGATAGTCGTGGGTTCGTGCAGATCGTTCACGAGAATAACCCGAACGCGATCTCCTTGCCGCACGTGAATGGTGGGGCCGGGCACCGTGCCGTTGTACGTCCACGCTTGTCGCACAATGCCAGGCGCAACTTCCCATGGTTTTGCTTCCGCGAAGATGTAAAACGTCTTGACTTTGCCGCCGGTTACCCGAGGCAGGCTTGGCAGCGCATCAAAGTCGCGCGCAGCGGCAGCCTCCGCTGCGGCTCGGAACTGCTCGTAGTCGGCGGCCGGACGAGACGGCGCCAACGCACCGTCGGCACGCGCCGCCGACCCCATCACACAGGTGATGAGTACAAATGCCAGTGCCGCAAGCATAGAGCGCGTGCGTTTCTTCATTTGATATGGCGGCTTCTTGCCTGTGCAGCGGTCTGCACTTTGCGAACGATGATGTCGCCGGCGAGCTGCGCGCTGATAGTGTGCTCGCGACCGTCCAGATTGATGGTGAGTAGCCCGGCCGCGGGCTCCCTGTGTTTGATAAGGAGTTCTGCACCGGGCCGTAGCTCAATCTCTCCGAGGAACTTGAGCAGTTCTGGGATATCGTGCTTCACCTCAAGGACGGCAGCTCGGACATCCAGCGGCAAATCGATGAGGTCGATTGCGCCCTCATGTTGCCACAGGGTCCCATCGGCCCGCGGAATCGGGTGCCCGTGCGGACACGTCTGCGGCTCATCGAGGAACTTGGCCAAATGTGCCTCAACCGCCGGCGAGATCGCGTGCTCCAACCGGCACGCTTCGATGCCGGCAATCTCCCACGACAATCCGAGGTGATCGACGAGCAGCCGCTCGGCAAGGCGCTGACGCCGCAGCGTCACTGCGCCGATGCGCGCCCCCTCCGGCGTTGGAATGACACCGTGACGACCTTCATGGACGACATAACCGTCCGCGTCGAGCTTCTTCAACATCGAGGAAACAGAGGCTGGCGAAATCGCGAGCTCTTGCGCGATCGCCGAGGTCGAAACGGGCTCTTCGCCGTCGTAAAGACGCACGACCGATTTGAGGTACATCTCGACGTTCGGGCTGACTTCTGGCTCGTGCGGAACAAGCGAAGGCGGAAACTTCAGGGCGGAGTTCGTCACAAGGAGCCTTTCTCGGTAGCCAATTTAGGCTCACCTTATTCGAGACTTAGCCTCACCCAGCATTTTCGCCCCGAAAATTGAGAAGCCATATGTAGCAGGGCTCTAAGCGCCTCGCTTTGATGAGCTGGGTCACGTTCCGGGACGATAGCTGGCTTCTGGGTTAACCAAGCGAAACATGGGCGATAAGTGAAGCGTTGATATTGACGCGGAGGTAATCACGCAATTCCATGAAGATCAAAAGTTTAATAGCGATGTCTGTGATCGCGGCGATTTTGGTGTCACTGACGCCGGCACCCCGGGCGCTTGCAGATGGTGCAGCCAGCACACGCAATATTTTGCTGGGTGTAGGCGCGGCGGCGGCAACCCTGATCATCATCAATCACAACAAGAAGGTCCACCAACAGTACGCTCAGGATGCACAAGCGCAAGCCGCTTTGGCGTCGCAGCGCGATGATGCACGGGCTGCTTACAAAGCGGAGGTTCGAGCTTACGATAATCAGGTGGCGGTAACGAGCGAGCTCAAAAAAGAGGTTGCGGTGAAAGACCAGATGATCAACCAGCAGAAAACCGCGATCGATCAACTGCAAACGCAACTCGCGCAAATGGGAGTTCAAACGCAGACGGTAGCTGCTGCGCCAGCACCCGCTCCTAAGAAGGTTGCTCCAGCGATAGCCGCTCACTCAGCACAGATCGTATCGTACGGCTGGGGACTGCTCTAAAAAATCGCTCCCAATACAGCTGGCAAGATGGCAGCGTTGCCGAGAGCAGCGCTGCCCGCATGCCAGCCTCATCACGAAAGGGCCACATTCAACATGAACAAGTTCTTGCTCTCGACGCTGCTCATAGCCACTCTTGGGATTGCCGGTTGCGGCGGTAGCGCCGGCAACGAACAAAAGCTCGCCGATCAAGTAACAAAGGCCGTCTACAATGACGATATGGTCGGTGTTACGGCAAATATGGATAGCGAAGCGGCGCAGCAGGTCACTCGGGCCAGCCTCGGCGCGGTCTCCGACCTTATGCACCGCATGGGCAACTACCAAGGCCTCACGGAAACGGGAACAGATATCCCGACACACCGTTATACATTCGATGCAAAGTTTGACCACGGCGATCTCACGATTAAGCTGCGACTGGACGCTGATGGGAAAATTGCCGGGTATCACGTTATCACCGGTCCGCCCGCCTAAGCCTAGACGTCGGACCGCTTCTCGTCGCGCGCCAGCGACGTCGCAAGATACGCGTCGAGCTCGTTGAGCCAGGCGTGTTTTTCTTTGCCGCATGCGAATGACGATTGGAAGCTGTTGCGCGCAAGTTGGATGATTTCGGTCCGTCCAAGACCGTGCTGAGCTGCGTGCTCATACTCGTCGAGCAGCGTTGCGCCAAAAAATGACGGGTCATCGCTGCTGAGGGTGACAGACACACCGGCTCTCAGGAACTCGCCTATTGGGTGCACGCCCCGCCCATCCCATGCGCCCGTCACCGTGTTGCTCGTCAGACAGGCGTCGACCGCGACGCCACGAGCGCGCAACAAACGCAACACATCTTCTTCTCCAGCCGCGGCGACTGCATGACCGATCCGTTCGGCGTGCAGCAATTCCACTGCGTCAACGATGCTGTGCCGGCCGTCAGCTTCGCCTGCATGAACCGTTCTGCGTAGGCCCATCTGCTCGGCTCGCTCAAACGCTTTGTGAAAGTCGCGGGCCGGAAACTTGCGCTCGTCGCCGCCAAGGCCAACACCGACAACGCCATAGCGCTCGCATGCGAGGGCTAAGTCGATATCGGCGAAGGCGGCGTCTTCACCAAGGTTACGAACCATGTCAAAGATGAGTAAGCTCGAGACTCCGTGGGTCGCGCGTGCTCGGGCGCATTCTTGGTAAACTGCAGCGACAATGCTTTCGAGATCCATGTCCTTGAAAAAATGCTGAAACGTTGCGGGCGAGAACAGAAACTCAACGTGGCGGACACCCTCGCGCGCACTTTGCTCGAGGTAGCTGGCCGTAATTTCCGCGAAATCTTCCGGCCTTCGAAGCGCTCTGACAACTTGGAGAAAAGCCTGAAGAAACGATTCGAAATTGTCACAATGGAACAGCGACGCGGGATCGGACGGAACGTCAAGGCCGTTACGTCGTGCGATGCGCGCATAGGCTTCAGGGGTCGTTGTTCCCTCGAGGTGAACGTGCAGCTCGGCTTTGGGCAACCCCCGCAGCCAGATACGGTCGCTCAATGGCGTTGGTATAAGCGTAGATATCCAAGCGTCTGACGATCGATCGTGCCGTCGGAGCGGACGCGGTCCTCGAGATTTTCGGTGTGCATAAACTCCGCAAGCACGCGTTGCGCGACATCATCGAACTTAGTGCCGGGCAGTGATCTTCCGGTCTTGCGCAGCAGCTCGCAGATTTCTGCACCGAGTGAAACGTCGATTGTGAGGATATCTTCGCGCGCCGGTTTGAAAAAGTATAACTTGTGAAGCTCGAGGATGCGGACTAACTCTTCGATCGGTTCAGGATGATCGTCGACACGAAGGTCGATATAACGGTCGTTAAAGCCGCCGTAACCGCCGTTGGGCTTGGCCACGTACAAAGCTGCACTTTGTTTGCCGCGCCGATCACCGCCCGCAGCCTGCCCCGCGCGTAAAGAGGCGACGAGCCGATCTGCTAAGCATCCCCCCGTCCTCTTAAACGTCTCCGCCATCTCGTCCACAACTGATGGACCAGCGAGAATGTTGCCCTGCGCTGCGAAGCTCGGTTCCGCGACACCGCCCGCCCATTCCATGCACTGCGCGCCGGTAAGCGTCGCCGATCGACCTTTGCAGTCAACGATACCCACTTGACGTTGATCGCGCTGCTCGTCGCTTGCTGTGAGCATCTCGATCACTGTCGTGGGATCGTGACCTGCTTCGAGCAAGCTCAGACCACGCGGTCCGTAAGTAGTGTTCGCCCACGCTTGAGTTGCGACTGCTCCAACGCCGCCCGTAGCCCACGGCACAGGCGATCCAACCGCAAGAAACTTGGACTGGACAGCGACGCCAACTTCATCCGCAGTTTCGTCAAACGCTGCGATGGAAAATGTCGAAGCACGCATTGTATTGGTGGAGGTACGTTGCGACAACCCGGCTAACCTACGAAACGCGGGGTGGAGCAGTCCGGTAGCTCGTCGGGCTCAATACAACGCAATCAAGCATGAACGTACGTCAACGAAGACCTCGGTTATCTGCTAACCGTTACGCTTGGGAATCTTGATTGCACCGTGGGCTCCACAAGAAGCAATTCTTGTGGGATGTCCTGTCAAAGTCGGGGAAGCCGTTAGCAGGGTAATCCCGAGCCAAGCCCCTTCAGAATTCTCGGAACTTCTGATGGGGAAGGTGTAGAGACTTGATGGCAGGCACCCGTCTGCAAAGGCGGGTGAAGGGAAAGTCCAGACTACGAATCTGTCGTCTCGCGGCAGAGCGGCGAAAGCCGAAGTAGTAAGCATAACCCGAAGGTCGGTGGTTCAAATCCATCCCCCGCAATGAACTTCTCGCAACCCTTGCTCTTTGGCGGCGTACATGGCGCGATACCGAACGCGCATGGACGCCGTCTCGTTTTTGAAGTCGACTTCGAGCCCGCCCGGTGGAATCAAACACCGGAGTGCGGACCTTAGGTCAGCGCGCGACTCGTCAACACTAAGCAGGTCGCTGATGGAACGCACGGACTCTTTGAACGCTTTTGGCCCCATCGGTTGAAGTCTCGCCTGTTGCAGTTCGAGTAGTCGCTTATCTATGTCAGCGATTTGCGAGGTCAGTTCCCTGAGGCGTGGAGCCATCTCGAAGATCCGGTCTTCAATCGCGCGTAATGCATTGGCTCGCTTGGTCTCAAGCCGCGTTTAACGCGGGTATCTCCGAATCGCCTCCTCGGAAAACCTCTGCCTCAACTTTCTCGATATCAAGCTCGCCGAGCACCTTGACGAGATTGTCAAGAACGCTGCGTTCAAGGCCGTCTGCGTCGACGTGCGGAGTGATACATTTTCCTACCTTACGACTCTGGCAGACGTAGTAGTATCTCGTCCGGCGGCCCTTCTTGACTGCCGTCTTGGCATGGGCGGCCCTCCCGCACGCGGCACAGGCGACGAGACCCGTGAGCAGGTACACTCGCTGCGAGCCCTTTCGTGTCTGGGGTTTGCAACGGTCACGCATTGCATTTGCTGCCTCAAAGAGTGCTTGATCGATGATAGGCGGGTGCGCGTCCTTAACGGTGATCCACTGGCCGACAGCCTTTAGTTTGGGGATGCGTCTACCGGTTTCCATCGAGCGCTTCCAGCGTTGTCTATTGTACGAAATTTCCCCGAGATACGCCCGGTTCATAATAATTGCTCGAACGGTGCCCTCGTGCCAACCGCCCGCAGTTACTTGGCCTTTGACACCTCCGCTAATTGAGGGCATGGTCGTCCGTTTTCCGCGACGCGGCGGCTTGATTCCCTCAGAATCTAAGTAATCCCGAATCTTGCGGTCACCCAAACCCTCGGCCTTGAGTGCGAAGATTTTCTGAACCGCAGGTGTGGCGTCGGGGTCGGGCTCAAGGGGCGAAGTAAGGCGAGTCCCCGTCAGTCTTCTTTACCGAGCGGTACCCGAAGGGTGGCGAGCCGCCCGTCCAATGGCCCTTTGAGGCTACCGTCTTGCAGCCGCGCAGGACGTCGCGGCCGAGTTTGCGACTAAAATAGCGGTCGAGCGACTTTATTTGCTCCTCAGTCAACTCGCTCTCGGGCGTCAACTCACCATCGTCCTCATAATTGAGCGGTAGCACGACATACTCGACACGAATCCCCAACTGCCGCAACTTGATGAGCTCGATCGGCCCTTTTTTGGATCCGTCGAATTGGCTTGTGTCGTACAGTACGATCGCGTCAAAAGGCCGAGGAGTAGAGCGGGCCTCCGCGAGCATGGCTTGGAACTGGCGGCGGTCGATGCTCCGGCCGCTGAAGCCGTCATCGAGATACTCCGCTACGACTTCATGGCCGGCTCGCTCGCAGTACTCGATGCACGATTTGCGTTGGGCCTCAATCGATGTGCCCTGGACGCGTTGCATTTCGGAACTGTCACGTAGGTAAATCGCGGCCTGAACAGCGTCTCCCTGGTGTGGTAAGGCACACGACGACAATCGCCGGCGATGGCTGCATTCGCCTAGTCAACTCGAGCTCCCCTGGCTGAATCGAATGCACACAATACGCTCGACGGCTGCTGCATCGTTGCCACGCCCTGTCGGGACGGCTCCGACAAGGCGTGCGACAGAAAGAAGCCATTGCGTTGGCGTCAACGAATCTAGGGTCTTCGAGGTTGTGCGAAGCAAGGGATACGCCTACTCTCCCGCCCGCGGCTCACCGTATGATGTTTCATCAAACGCGACCACTCGGGCAGCGATGTTTTCTGAGTCTTCTTTGGGTGGTTCATTCACGACACTCTAGAACTCGTCGTCGCTGTCGTAGTCGTGAATGATAACCGTTGGGCGCTTGCCTTTTGGCGGTCGATCGTACTCGACCCGATGCCCGATCTGCTCAACGAGCTCTTTCCACGGCAGCCTAATGCAATCAAGGCATGTCGCACTAGACTGTTTGATCGGGTAATCAACCGTCCTAAGACGGCGCGCCGGCCACGAGTCGTGCGTTCAAGGTTAGCTACGCCTCGTCACCTTCATTCCATATCGGCCGCTCGTTCGCTAGTGCGCAATCGCTGATACAGGCCGATAATAAGTCTAGCGGCTTGGAAACAAACCAGAGAGAAGGCCCTCCGTCATGAAGATGTCGGCGATTCTCGATGAGTGAGAGCGCCTGCGGCGCACAGATTGCTGAAGGCCACGTCGCTGACCTCGTCGACGGCATCAATCCACTTGCCGCCTACTATGGTTTTGTTGAGGCAGCTGCTTATGTCGCGTCGCTTAAGTCTGCCAACGCGAAGCGTGACTTTCACGGCGAGCTGATCCGTCGGGCCCAAGCCCTCTTGGAGTTTGCAAACAATGATCTGGCCGTCGACTCAATCGACGGCGAGACCCGATCTATTAACGCAAAGCTCGCGCCAGGCTCGGCTCTCGGCGCTCACGTGAGCGCCTTCGCGCGTGCCAAGCAGCTCGAGCCCAACGGTTGCGCACTGCTAAATGTCCATGAACCTCTAGACATTCCGACTCTGAAAGCTGCATATCGTTCTGCGGCTAAACGATATCACCCGGATGTTGGCGGCGACACCACCATCATGCAGCGAATCAATCAGATCTACGGCCTCTTCTTCGCTGCTCTTCAGCAGGATATCGTAAGCGCAACGACCACTCCTGAAGCTGGCGCGACAGCGTGGGCTTCAGCTGTTCAGATAATGGATGAGGCACGACAGACGGTGTTTGTGACGGCAATCGACGACCTGTCAGCAGACACGGCGTTCGGTCTCTTGCCGTCGCTCCAACTCGATACAGGCTTCTCATCCGGCCGTGTGTTTGAAGGGATCCTTCGGCTTGCAGCGCTCTTAAGCGCAATTGGCAGAACTGAGGACGCTCAAGTCGCGCTGGCCCGCGGCGAAGCCGAGTTCGCACGTTTTACTGCTCGAGGGCTCAATTACGCGGCGGCATTCGCTCGTGCAGCTAAGGCTGTCGCGCAGCCGAAGACCGTGCGGTTGGTAATCAACCATCAGCGCCAGGCCGACAATGCGCTTCGCTTGGGAGTTATCGATCGCGCACGATATGATCAGACCATCCAACGCCTTGAGCGCGCTGCAGCTGCTGCTACCGCTCAGCAGGCGAATCTGGTCGCTGCCTTGGCCGCGATCGACTTTCCCAGATTGCCTATCGATCCCACGGATCCTTGTGTACCAACAACCGGGCTTGTTCCCGATCCACCATACTATTCTCGTCTCGAGAACCTTGAACCACAACAAGTGCAGGAATACCAGCAGGCTTATTTCGCTCATAATGGCCGACTTGCAGGCAAGTACATTTTCGTTCGCCTCACCGCATTGCTCAAGTCAGTCATCATGGGGTATGATCTTGGAACCGCCTTGCATGAGGCAAAAACGATTCAAGCCGCGGCACCCCGGGATTCATCATTGATTGCTTACACGTCTGAGTTGTGTGACCTTTTCGATTTCTTCAGCCAGGAAACGCCTCGAGAGCTCGAGGAACGGTTTCGGATTCTACTCCGAATCGATAGAACTGCCATTGGGACCAGCATACCGGTTGCCTCAACTACGATGACGGTTCGCATTTCAGTGCCCAAACCGATCTCGCTATCGCCCGCGTACTTGCAGTTTGCGCGCGAGCCGCTGGAGCAGTTGCGAAGCATATAACGCCGCCTTACAATCGCGGCTACGTACCTCCAATTTTGGGGAGCTAGCTTCCCGAAAGTCGCTGGTGGGAGGATCGAGGCCACGACCAGCCCGCTTGAGTCTTTTAGCTCGATCGGCCGATATTTAGTTAAGGCGTCGATTGTTCTCAACGCCGGACGTGAGGTATAGCCTCTTTGAAGCTGTTTGGGCACCTTCAAGTCCGCCTGGACCCATGGCAGTCGGATTATGGCTCAGAAATTCCGCTGGAGCTGGATGAGCAAGGCGAAGCGGATGAGGCTGTCGACCTTGGCGTCGAGAGCGACCCGGAACGATGGCAACCAATCACGCCCAGCGCCCGCGAACCGGAAGGCCGCACGATTTTCGTCGATGGCGTTCGAAGACTCGAAGCTCGCCTAATCGGCCGGAGCGAGGACCGTTTGTTTCACGGCGCATTCGGGAGCTATGGCGTCGGCGCGGTCGAGGCTAGCGCCGGCCACGCCTGGATTCGGACGACGCAGATTGGGCGGGTCATCGCGTTCGGCTCGGGCCAACGGGTTGGCCCGATAGCGGTGCTCCCGAGTCTGGAGTACCTGCCCATCAGCAGCGCGCGGCCGGACCCCGATGGACCGCTGCGCGCCATCCAAGAGCAGATGCGCCTGGCAGAAGAGCGCCTCGGCAAAGAGCTTGCCGACGCCGAGGAGGCGCTGGTCATCGTGGACGGCCCGCTCAGTTTCGAAGAAGCGATGCGCGGCAGCGCGATCGGCTACATCAAACGCCTGTTCAGATTGTACTTGCCCGGCTCGCACCTCGCGCTGCTCGCAGCCCTGCAGGCTGGTCAGCGCACGCCGTTATTCGCACTGCGCTCGAGCCGGCGCTTCGCGCGCTACTCGTGGTTTTCGCGAGTGGGCGCAACAGCATTAGGTGAGTCCGACCTTTCAGGGATCGTCAGGCTTGAGGTCGCCGAGACCTTAGGCAGCGATCGCGCGCGTCAGCTGGCCGATCGCAGCACGCAGATGTTGCCCCGGTTCGTGCCGCCGCGCTGGCGCGATCCCAGGAGCCCTCAGAACCTACTGCCGATCGGCGGACTCGAGCAGCACTTGCGCCACCGACTTGGCGACGCTCGGCTGATCCGCAGACGCATTCAAGCTTTGCTTGCACAGGAGGCGCAACGTGTCTGACGATGGAGTTCGTTCAAGGAACGATGGCACCACGAATGCGGGCCTAGTGCTCGGCTCACAAGATGCCACGCCACTGCAGTTTTGGATCGGCGTCAATGAAGGCGCCGACATAGAGCTGGATGACCTCATCGTCGTGAGCACGCGCGGCGCCGGCGGACAAGAGGTCCAATTCTACGGAATCGTCGACGAGGTGCGCAAACGCTACGAAGGTGCGCAGTTCGACAGCGATACGTTCCACGCCGCCGCGGGTCTGCTACCGGTCGACACGTCGTACGCGGCGCACGTCCAAGTCACCCGGATCGAGCCCGAGGTCTTCATCCCACCTCAACCGGGCAACGCCGTGCGCGTGTTGCGAGGAGAAGAGTTCCAAAAGGCTCTGTACTTCGATGAGATGGAGCACCGCGTCGCCATCGGCCTGACGCGCTCGGGCGAACCGGTCTATGCGAATCTGGAGTTCTTGGACGGTACGCGCGGCGCACACGCATCGATCAGCGGCGTGTCAGGCGTCGCGACCAAGACCTCGTACGCGACGTTCTTGATCTACTCGCTATTCCACTCAAACGTGCTGGGAACCGATGCGATCAACTCCAAAGCTTTGATCTTCAACGTCAAAGGCGAAGATCTGTTGTGGCTCGATCGGCCCAACATGCGCATTGACGAGAAGTCAAAAGGGGCGTTTCGACGCCTGTCGCTTCCAGTCGGGCCATTCACATCGGTCAAACTGTTCGCGCCGGCTCGGCGGCATAGCGGCGTCCCGATGCCGGACGTCGGCGGTCGTCAGGAAGGCGTGAGTCCATATCTTTGGACGATGCGGGAGTTCGCACAAGAACGGCTCTTGCGGTTCGCATTTGCTGACGCCGAGGACTACCGAGCCCAGGTTTCGTTCGTCATCACCCGCGTCGAGCAAGCGCTCGCGCGGGCAACGCGTGACGGTCAACCCGACGATCCGGCAATCGTGCTGGAAGGCGCTGAGATCAAGACGTTCGACGACCTCGTCGAGCTGATGGATGGACCGGCGCTCGATAATCTGGTTCCATTTGCTGCCGGGGGCACGCAAGATGCGTTTCGACGCCGACTGCACTTCGCGGCGCAGCATATGGGGCATCTTGTGCGCGGCGATGCCGATGCGCTCCATCATTCGATCCGTTGGGATACGCATCAAGTCACGGTCGTCGACATCCACACGTTGCATTCCACCGCGCAGATGTTCGTCGTCGGTGTGTTGCTCAAGCGCATGATGGAGCAAAAGCAGGAGCGAGGTAGCGCCAAGCCGCTGGTGTTTGTTGTACTCGACGAACTCAACAAGTACGCGCCACGCGAAGGCAACAGCCCGATCCGCGACGTGTTGCTCGACATCGCAGAACGCGGCCGATCGCTCGGCGTCTGCCTGCTGGGCGCGCAGCAGACCGCAAGTGAAGTCGAACGGCGCGTAGTCGCAAATGCCTCCCTAAAGGTCGTCGGGCGGCTGGATCCGGCAGAGGCTGAACGCAGCGAGTACGGCTTTTTGTCCAAGACGGCGAGATTGCGTGCGACGTTCCTCCATCCCGGTAGCATGATCGTCGCTCAGCCCGAGATCCCGACGCCGATCCTACTGCACTTCCCGTTCCCTGCGTGGGCAACCCGGCAAAGCGAGGCGGTGGTCGACACGACGCGAGACCCATTCGCGCGGATTCGCGAGTGATGCGGCTGGTCCATACAAGCGACTGGCACGCCGGACGAATCTGGAAAACGCTCAGCCGCCTTGACGAGCTCGAGGCAGTGCTCTCAGGATTAGCGTGCTACGTCGAGCAAGAGAAGGTCGACTTCTTACTGATGTCGGGCGATGTGTTCGACACCGGAGCCCCAAGCGCGCTCGCCGAGCGGCTCGTATTCAGATTCCTTAGGCGCGTGGGGGATGCCGGCACGCAATCGATCGTGATCGCCGGCAATCATGACTCGGCGGCGCGGCTTGACGCATGGGGGCTGCTTGCTGAGCTAGTCAATGTGCACACCCGTGGCCGCGTGCGCCAAGCACAAGACGGGGGTGTCATCAAACTGCGCAGTCGAGACCAGGAACAACTGATAGTCGCTGCGGTTCCGTGGGCCTCGGTCGGCGAGATCGTGTCCGCGCTGGAGATGGCTGACGACCCGACCATAGCACATCAACGTTACGCGGAGTGGATGAAGCGGATCACGCAACATTTGAGCGCGGAGTTTTCCGCGGACGCCGTCAACGTCTTGATGGCCCATACGCATCTGGAGGGGGCTATCTTTGGCGGCTCGGAGCGCAAGGTGCACATCGGGGACGATTGGGCCGCAACCGCGCAGATGCTGCCTGCCAACGCCCACTACATCGCGCTCGGGCATATACACAAGCCGCAGTCGATCGCTTCAGCGCCGTCGCCGACTTACTATGCTGGCTCTCCGCTGCAGCTGGATTTCGGCGAAGCCCATGAGGAGAAGTCGTTTGTCGTGATCGACGCCGCGCCCCGAACGCCTGCGATGATCAGACGGATACCTTACCAAGGCGGTAAGAGTTTGCACAAGCTCACGGCCTCATTAGAAGAACTCGAGCGGCAGGCCGACAGTCTCAAGACGGAAGGTTGGCTGAGCGTAACCGTACCGCTCAACCAGCCAGACCCGGATATCGGAGGGAAGGTGCGGCGGCTACTGCCAAACGCGATTAGTGTCGATTTTGAGCCGTTGTGGGAAGACGCACCGCCACCGACGGCGAGTCGAGCAGGCATGAGCCCAAGCGAACTGTTCCGGGCGTACTGCGTGCGCGAGCAAGGGCATGAGCCCGACGCGCGTTTGCTCGAGGCTTTTGCGCAATTGCACGAGCAGGCCGGCAGGACCCTCGAGTGAGGCCGGTTCGCTTGCGGATCCAGAACTTCACGTGCTACAAAGGCGACGTCGAGCTCGACTTTAGCCCGCTCAAGCTGTTCGCAATTTCCGGTCGCACCGGAGCGGGCAAATCAAGCCTGCTAGACGCGATGATCTTCGCGCTCTATGGAAGCGTGCCGCGCTTGGGCAGCACGGGTTTGGCGGAGCTCATCTCGGCAGGCTGCGATCGAATGGCCGTCACGTTTGATTTTATGCACGGGGGACGCACCTATCGCGTCATGCGCGCGGCACGCCGAAAGGGCGCCACCGAAGCGCAACTCGAGGAGATTGTCGACGGCGAGGAGCGGTCGGTCGCCGATGGCGTGCGTGATACTGACAGCCATGTCGTAGAGCTACTCGGGCAGTCGTACAACGCTTTCGTACAGGCGGTGGTCCTACCACAGGGCGACTTCGCCAAATTCTTGCGCAGCAAACCCGCGGATCGCCAAAAACTGCTCAGCGACCTACTGCGCCTGGCCATCTACGAAGTCATGCGCAAAGAGGCGGCGAGTCGTCGTGTCACTGGCCAAACGCAAGTCGACGTATTAGAGAGTCAGCTGACGACCGACTTTGCGGATGCGACGCCGGAAAGCGCTCAAGCGCTCGAAACGCAAATCGAGACCACAGCAGCCGACATCGATGCGAAAAAGCAGTCGTTCAAGCGCGCAGACACAGAGCTCTCGAAGGTACGGGCAGCGTTCGAAAAGACCACCGAACTCACGCAGGAGGAGACGCGGCTAGCCAAGCTGGAGAGCCAGCGCAAGCAGATCACGGCTTTGGAACGCCAAGTGGACGCCGCAAAGAGGGCACAGCCGATTCTCCCGCTGATCGAGGCGGTGCGCGCCGCCGAAAAGCGCGCTCAAGACGATAAGGAAGCCGCCAACACTGCAAGCTGGCTCTTTGACAAGGCGGACGAGACGGCGCAGCAGCTGGCGAAAGTCAAAGCGCAGGCACAAGCAGACGCAAAAGAGCTACCCGCGCACCGCGAAAGGCTCAAGCTCCTAGACCAAGCCACCGGAAAGCTGCCGCATCGCGACCAACTTGCGAAGCAGTTGAGCAAGGCCAAGGACGCGCTGATCAGCGCAAAGACTGCGTTTAAGAATGCGACCCAAGCCGAGGCCAAAGCCGGCGACGCGCAGGCGAAGGCCGAGCGTAGCTTGTCGAACGCACTAACAGCACTTGAGCAGACCGGTTTCGACCGCAAGGCATACGCGAAGTACGAAGCGTGTGAGGAATCGGCCAGCGCGCTTGCGACCCTGCGGGGCTCGCTTGCCGACATCGAAGCCCGCACACAAGAGACAAAGACTCAGTGCGCCACGCGGCGTAAGGCCGCCGCTTCGGCGAAAGACCAAGAGAGCAAGGCCGCGGCTCAACTTGCGGAAACCGCATCGTCATGCGCGAACGCGCGCGCGGAACTGGATTCGGCCAAGCAAAGCGAGTCAGCCGTCGCGCTGCGGGCTCACCTGCATGTCGGCGAGCGGTGTCCAGTCTGTGAGCAGACGGTAAGGACGCTACCCGAGCTGGCGACCACGACTGACCTGGCGCAAGCCGCTAAGATGCTCGAGGCGATGGAAGCTGCGGAACAGTCAGCACGGCAGAAGCACGATGATGCCCGCGTTCGGGCGACAAAAGCCGAAGCCGCGGCGACCGAGGGTGAACAGACGCTCTCGTTGTTGGTCGCGCAAACGGCGACACTGGAGAAGCAGATCAGCACTGCGACCGACGGGCTCACGAGGACGGCGCGCGAGCTGGTGCCGATCAGCACGACCATTGCGATCGAAGAGCAGCTGCTTGATGCGCTGGCTGGCCTGAAGGCTAAACGGGTCGCGTTCGAGGAGGCCGATGAAGCACGCAACAACGCCCTTGCTACGAGCGCCGACGCCGCGCTTGCCCATGAAAAGGCGACGGGCGCGGTCAAGACCGCGTCAGATAGGGTCGTGCAGCTCGAGGACGAAATCGAGCGTGCACAAACCGGATTGGCAAAAGTCGAGGCCGAGATCAAGGCCGTCACGACGTCGCGGGACCCGATCGCGGAGCGCTACGCCCTCGCTAAAGAAATCGGTACCATCGAGGAGACTCTCAAGACCGCGCTTGCAGAACATGCTGACGCCATGGCCGAGCTTGCCAGCGCCAAAAAAGCGGCCGACGCCGCGGGGCAGAACGCGACGCGAGCGCGCGCCGACGCCGACCAAGCCAAAGCCAAGGCCGATGACGATGCAACAGCTGCTGGATTCAAATCGATCACTGAGGCGCAAAAGTCGGTGCTGAGCGCAGCGACTTTGCGCCAGCATGAAAATGCTATCAATAGCTGGCAGAAGGACCACGCGGCAGCTACCGAGCGCATCGGCAAGCTCAAGAAAACCCTTGGAGATCAGCGCGTATCGAAAAAGGCGCTTGAAGATCACGAACATGCGCAAGAGGGTGCTCGCACGGCGCACGAGGCGGCCGTCGCGAATGCGGCGCGTCTGGCGGAGCAGCGCGCGCAACTTGCGCAGCGGATCAAGAGGGCGGCCGAGATTCGCGCCACTGCGGATGCGGCGCGCGCTGAAACGGCTCTGTATGCGCGGCTAGCCGAGGACCTGCGCGCTCACCGATTCCAGGCGTTTTTGCTCGAAGACACGCTCATGGGCCTAATGCGCGGAGCGTCCGATCGGCTGTGGAGCTTGAGCTCGCGCTACCGGTTCAAATGGCAGGACGACACGTTCTATGTGGTTGACCACGACAACGCGAGGCAGGAGCGACCTGCCGACACGCTTAGCGGTGGCGAGACGTTCCTGGCGTCGCTCGCCTTGGCGCTCGAGCTCAGCGAGCAAATCCAGCAGGCCTCAGGCTCCGTACCGCTTGATAGCCTGTTCATCGATGAAGGCTTTGGCACGCTGGACGCCGAGGCACTGGATGTGGCGGCAAGCGCGATCGAGAGTTTGCAGCTCGGAGGACGCATGGTCGGCATCATCACCCATATCGATGAGCTAAGCCGGCGTTTGCCGGCGCGGATACTCGTGTCTCGCGAAGGGCCGAAGACCGTGGTTGAGGTGGATGTCCACTGAAGCCTACTAGTCAACCTGGGCCCGAGGCCAGCCTAAACTTTGTGTGAATGGTCGGCTCCGACGGACCGCAAGTTGCGCCAATCCATCCCCCGCAACCAAGATCGGCCTGGCTCTTGCAGCCAGGTCTTTGTTTTACTTGACCCAGGGCAATCTTTCCGAATGAGTGAATCCGCTAGCGGGTTCACCCGGAAAACCGTCGGGTATATCAGTGTGCCCGTCCAACGAGCACACAAAAATCCTGGACAAGTGAAGAGGGAATCATTCAATGAGAGGTGAGAAAATCTACGAGCACGATCTCGACGTTACGTGAATGACCGATTACGGCGTGAGCTTGGATGCTATCCTCGCGGGCAAGCAAAAGGTCCCACCGCAAGGAGCCCGCTTCGATGTCGCGCTTGAGGGACGCGCCAAGGGCCGCTTATCGGGGCGAGTGCGCGGCATCGATTACATCCAGATGCGCGCCGACGGACGCGTCAGCCTTGATATTCGAGCGTCTATCGAGACAGACGACGGTCGCCGGATCGATCTGTCTGCCGACGGCGTGGCGTTGCCGCATGCGGATGAGCCGATCGCCGACCTATTTGAGAACGTAAGTCTCACCACGGCAGCCGCAGACTACGCATGGATCAACACTCGACAGATCTGGGGCGTGGGGACCGTGAACTTCGCTACCGGCAAGATTCATATCGACGCATACATGCAATGATCCCCTCGGCTCCGGCCTACTGGGGTTTGAAGCTCAAAACGCGATGACTGGTATTGTAGCAACCCGGACCGGGTTGCGAGCAGCGCGGGGCATGGAGGCGTGGAGCGTGGGTAGATCGTGTTTGTCTGTAGGCCATTGCAAGCCCCCGCAAAGTTCTTTATGCGCACAGGAGCGCAGTGGGCGGCAGCCTATAGCTGACCGCCACTTCTCTTTCCTGAATTCCAACAATGTCCTAGTCAGAGGAGATAGCGCGTCGCATTTGAGGAGGG